>Ga0181612_173043_pt1 | contig 14315 bp, 9 predicted proteins | sample HoacroProtozoa21_FD_119630 | JGI IMG/M metagenome (GOLD analysis project Ga0181612, IMG submission 119630) | Hoatzin crop microbial communities from Cojedes, Venezuel. Combined Assembly of Gp0051906, Gp0051904, Gp0051908 | reverse complement strand
TCTGTATCTTGTTGTTGTGGTTCCCTTTGTTTGCTGTTCTGTTAAACTGCCCTTATCCTGACCCACCAGTTTCTGCCTCTTTCTTTTCATTTCCCTCCGCACCCCGGCAGGGGGAGGGGTGGCCGCGTGGCGCTTTTTGTTGCCGGCGGCAGCCGAAACCAAAACACGCTTGTATTTAACCTGAAAGATATAGATTGAATCTGAAGAAGTACTTTTGAATTCTTGCTTTATTCTTACGTGCTGAAAGATTTATAAATGCAAGGACAGGCAGGTTCTACATCAGCAGTGGGGGGTGGATGGGGCAACTGCTGCTGATCTGGAATTCAGTGCTTTTATCAAGGCAAGCGTATGAAAACATTGCTTTTAGCAGTAGGAGACTGGGTTTGGTGACACTTCGCATCACATATCCATGATGATGGGGTTTTTTCCCATTCAGAATTTGCGTTATTGAGATCGATTTCAAACTATGCAACAATTTAGAGTGTAGCTGTTGTATTTGGGATTTTTTGTTATTTGTTTCCAGAACAGCCTGCTTGACCTTGTTGTTTGTATAGGCTGCACTTTGTGAAAGGAGCCAGATGAATTAGCCAGGTAAAGCTGGTAAGATAGTTAAGCAAATAGCTTTTCCATAATGCTCAGCACCAGTATGTTGAGGTGTGATGTAGTTACGATTACTGAGCTTTTCTGCAAAATGTTGAGTGCTGAGAGCTTACAGGCTGCTGGCTGAATTCTCCAAGCAACGATTACTTTGTTTCTCAGTGTTGCTCTGTATTAGCCCATTACAAGTCAGAATGGAGTTTTGACATTTTAGATCTCCTCCAAATGAACCTAAAGATCTCATTATACTTATACTATGCTAGTGTTTTGCAGACCATTACTTTCTACTTGTGAGGGCAATGGATATTTTCAGATCTTAATTCCTCTGTTTGCTAGATAGGTCCACACTTTTTCTTGCAGGTATTATTGACATGAAAGACGTAAAAATTAACTGGGTATAAAAAGAAGTCATGGATGCAGCATCTGACCCATATTTTACCTGATTCTCTGTTCCATTCTATTGTGATTCTCCTTCAAAAAAGTATACTTTAATCTAATCTTACTCTCTTGCATGAACTGGAAACGACACTGAATTCGACAACTCTGCTTACAAGCTGAGCTGGGTTTGAGATTTTGAATCTTTGTTTAGCAGTTCAAAATGAAAAGTAACTGTTTCTACATTGGTAGCTAGGGGTTTCTTTCTGTTTTGGTGGCAGGAATTAGCTAAAGAAAGTTATGTTTGGGCATCCTTTACCCTTCCTTCTTTGATTTTTGCATTTGTTTGTATGCTACATATTCAAATTTCTTCTGCCACCATTTTGTTGTTTGTTGTTTTTAAACTAGTGTTGAAGAGAGGCATGGGGGACATGGTCCTGCTGTCTTTCTCTGCATAGATAGTCCCTGCATGCTTCTGACTCATGGAAATAATTGAGATTGTCCTTAGCGTGACTACTAATGAATGTACAGCGATGAAAGAGTCTATGTTCTGCTCTAATCTTATGCTATCACATTGAGAACATGGGTAGACAAATCAAAAATCAGGGCTAAAGAGCCATTTCTGTGTCTTTGTGAGAAGAAAAGGTATAATCACAAGCCATGTTCTTAGGAGACATCGATATCAGAATTCAAAATAACCTCTTTTCTCTTTTTTATTTACAGTTACTCCTGAACTGTTCTCTTTAAAAGTCATATTGTATTACTGCTGTTAAGTCAACATAGTTGTTAAGAGGCTGTGATAACCTCACATGTAATAACTTACATTTATTTAAATACATACAGTTACTATGTCTGGCATCAGTGCATACTCAGCCCTGTGTCATATGCTTTCCTCTTTGCAAAAGTACAGAAATGATGCCTTTATTTTGTTTCCAACATTGACAGGGTGATACAATTTCTTCCTGTGACTCCTCCGGCATAATGAAGCTCTGGGACATTCAGCAGTCAGTCCGCTTTTTATCCATAGATGCAGGCCCGTATCTTGCCAACCAGGTTGTCTTCGATTGCTCCGGTAGGATTCTAAAACAAATTTTTCTAAGACATGCTTTATTTTGAAATCTCTCGAATCTCTCTCTGGTTCTGAAGCCAGATAGCATGTGTCAAACCACATAGATGTCTAAATTTTAGAGAACAGATGTTTGTTTGTACTAATGATCAATGCACTTGTTTTCTATTGACCAGACTGGCAAACTGGAGTGATACTCCATTTATATAAAATTAAAAATGTGCAATAACAAACAGTGCAATTAATTACAAAAATATTACGTAAAATACCGAAATGATCACTGGGCGTAAAAAACTGAGTGAGATTACCTATCTTCTAGTGATGTTTATTCTCCATTACTGTTTGTTCTTTTATTTGCTAATTCTATAACTGCATTTCATAACCACCCTTACTAAGTCCCCTTATTGCCTCCGAACTTCATGGTGTTGACAGGACTGCTTATTATGCACAAAGAATTGAAGTAACCAGTGATTTTTCATCATCAACCATATATTACCATGTCAGCAATATTTGAAGCGAACATGCATTTTCATTTGAAGAGAGGTTGTTGTGAAACATTATTTTCGTTTTAAAACCAACGTTAATCTTCAATTCCAAAGCATGGTCAAGTATTCATGTTGCAGCACAGAACTAAATCCTACCTGAGGAAACCATTCTTACTCAAAGGTAGTACAATATGATATGATATCACATAATACAAGAATATGTAATTTATATAGGTATATTGAAAAATATGTGTACATTTGCATTATATGTTATGTGCATAAAGTATAATGCCTCAATTAAATAGGAGAGATAATTAAGGAATCATTTAAACAAAAATAATAGTATGATATTTTGTCATCATGACCCACATACTGTGGAACGCTTAATATCACTATAGTGAGTCACTTGGCAGAAAACTTTGCCATCAGATTCTATAGTATTTTTCGAGTGATTTCACAGATCTCTCTGCTGTACCATTAAATAAGGTATTTTCATTTCCGAGGGAAAAAAATGCATGGACACTGTCCATTTTTGACAGCTTTCCAAAGACAAATTTAATCACTATTCTATTTATGTGTGTAATTTGGAAGAAGAGCTCATTTTTTGTTCAGGAGGATTTGAAGAAGTTTCGCATTTTTTGTTTCTGAAGTATAATATTGAGTCATTTACAAAGGAATCACATCCCTGAAAAATGCAGTAGCAATATTTCTAGCCAGATGGGAACTTTCCAGTAGAAAGGTTATCAGCTTCAGGTAATCTAAATGGGCAAATTTTTCCATCATTTGGATAAAATCCAGAATTTTCTCTGCAGGAGTAACCACACAACAGAGATATCAAATTGGGATGGATGACCACAATGAGGCATAATGCAACAGGATGCAATTGCACCTAGCTAAAGATAGAAAATGTCTAGCTAAAAGAGACCATTTCAGTTCCTGTCGTTTGAAGAGAGGTAGTGCCTACGTCACCTAACTGGCGACAGAGGGTGAGGCATCCCGGGCACTACCCATGCACACAGACTGAAAAGGCAATGCCTGTTCTGAATAGGTACCTTGTAGAGATACAAGCATACTAATAGCTATTCGTTATGGAGCAATATTTGATTTACTTGATGAATGTCTGGAAGGAATGCATTTTCTGCACTGCATCCAGAGGGAATGATGGAGTATTGTTTGGCAAGCCTGGCCTTGCTTGGGTGCAGCTCATTTGGTTACTACTAGCAATGCCATGCAGGACCCAGTCTGAGGTGAATTAAAGTGAATATCTCTGGGACCCTTGGTTTGTGGAGGTTTAACTCATGCTGACACCATGTAGTCATAGCTTTTTTTTTTTTTTTTTGCTAATACCAGAGTTGCCAAGCTAGCTAAACCAGAGTTAGCTTGAGTAATCTTAGAATGGCCCTTGATACATCAGCGAGAGAGGCTGAATGATGTGCTTGTCTGCAGCGGCAGAGGGCTGGATAAAATGATCCAGCAGGTTCCTGCATTGTTTGTCTAAACAGTAATTCATGGATTTGGTCAATCTAAACTATTCAGTCAGTCACTAGAGTGGAGTTAACTAAAAATAATAAGTCAAACAACCAGAATACTCAAAAACAAAAAAAGAAGGTGATGCGAGAACATATCCTATGTTTAACTAACAGTTAGTTGGGCATAGGACATCTGTCTCATTTGGGACCTTTGTCTGTGGAGAAGCCTGGGTGGATTTTTCTGACCTTATCAAAGTGTGGCTTAATTTCCAGCTGTATTCCTCAGTCTCTTCTGGTGATGTTATACCACCTAGTGTAAAACACTTGACTGCATTAATAGTCATAGACACTGGAAACAAATTGTTCAGCATCTTACAGGGATATTTAATTACTAGATTAGAGAGCCATAGTTGAGCAGTTTTTTTCTTCTGCCCAGTAATTATTTAAATTATAACTAATAATGATAGAACAGGTTTATGAAAAGTTTGGCAGTATCAGCAAATGAGATTGAGGTCAGAGATAGTAAGGCCCTAGCTAATGGAAGATTTCTGTTTGGTTTTGCTTTGTATTGTTTTCAAGTAATTATCATTGCAAATGCAATGTATACAAATACATCTTACCTTTTGTTTTTAAGCGGTACTATCTTTTGTCGTATGACATGCACTGGATGGCAGTTGCTTAGAAAAGAGCTAGTACCAAGAATGAGTTTGTAAGTTACTGGGATTCTCCTGGTGGCATTAATGGGGATGGTCCTTGCTGACTCTAGTGCTCTGAATGCTATTCATGGCATAAAGGCTTGACCGTAAAGCCATTATCTGCTTTATCAGAAGCCCACTCAGACTGTAAAAAAGTTAGTGAATAAAGTTGTGTATAAATCTTTCTGCTTTAGCTGCACTCTGCCTTAGCTTTTCTTTAGCGCAGCTTAGAGGTGGACTTTCTGATATGGCATACCTGTGAACGGGGAGAAATTAGCATCTTGATTAATTACCTTTCCACTTTATGTGGATTTTCTTCTTTTCCCCGGTCTTTCTGAAATTAGCTTGTGGTCTTGCAATGAAAGGTTTTGATGGAGCTGGCTGGGACTCAGCCCACTGGGGGCAATGATCTTCAATATTATGCTTAATATCAGAAATACAAAGGAACATGTCCTTTGAATTCTATGTGCTGTGAATAGTCTCAGAGAGGAGATCAATTGTAGTTACTGTGCAAGATGGACCACAATGTAACTGATTTTTTAACTAAATTCACTTTTATTTTTTCATTTGCAAGTTAACCAGCATCTCCTTGTGCTTATACTCTTGTGTGGCATTCATGAATCCCTCAAACACCCTCTTGTCTTCACCTTTTGTGTTTCCAGTTACTGTTTAGAAAATGTACTTGAGACAATTAATCACAACGCAGCGTAGCGGATGTAGGAGTTAGAGAAGCTGTAGAGGAGTTTAGTTTATATGCTGTGACGTATTTATTTATTATTAGAACATGTTAAAACAAACAAACAAACCCCACTAGAACAGCAATAGTCCAAAATCCATAGCAGTTACTATAAAGCCAAGGCAAAGCGAACAATATTTGGAAAAATATACTGCTATGTATTGAAATCTGGAGATACAATGAGGTGTTATCATTTAACCTACTTCCACCCATGCTGGGCAGTGTTGCTCTCCGGGTTGAAGAGGTGTGAAGGGTATGTGAATCTTCTGCCAGAGCACTAATAAATAGCCTTACAATATCTCTGAATGCCTCAGAGGGCAATATGTACCTATTTGATTTAGAGAGAGAGTACATTAAAAGAATGTAAAGGTTGTAAATTAATCTGAAAGTTCCAAAATCCCAGGATCAAGATTCCCTTGTGATAGAAGTGGTTTATTTTAGGAGACAGAAATTCTAGGGGTGCAGGAGACAAATTTTTTATGGAAGTGACTGTCAAACAAATGATACCGCTGTCAACCATGGTGGGATCAGGGTAACTGCTCAGTGTTGCTCTTCAAAAGCAAGCTTAATGTGGTTAATTAGACATCGCATGACATTACAGAGGACCCTTACCATGAGCCAGCTGTTAGTCCAGTGGGTGACAATTGATTGCTGTTCGGTCTAGAGTTGTTCTTGGTGTTAAATGGTGGTCTAAAGAATCTGTTTTTCTGTATTACCCACCTTGTTTCTCTATATTACCCACCCTTTACTGAATACAGAATTATTGATGGGATTTTCTGGGATGCCATTGCTGAAATATTTTCAATATTTGCATTTGACATTATTTGGGCTGTTACAGGTAATATTAAAGCCACAGGTGATCCACACAGGCCTCGTGAGGGATGGAGGTACAGAGATTAAACTTCAGATTGTTAGAATTTCTGCTAATACTGAGTCTTCAGGTAAAGTTCCAGAATTACAGTTTTCAGATTCCTCATCTAGTAACAATTTCTGTGCTCAGAACAGAATTGGCAGAAATAGTCCTTATAAAATGAGAGGGAAAAGTACAGAAATATAAATTGTATTTTAAAATTCATATATGCCTAGCTGAGTATATATTCTATTTCTTAAAGGAAACATAAATAATATTGATTTATTATATAGCAGTCTCATTTATTTAGAGGTTTGGTCTTGCAGTGACGTGCCCACTCAATTTTCTCTTTGTTTTCTTCAATTTCAGTTGCTATGTTGGCTGCAAAGACAAGCTGGTATTGAGGAGCCAGGTGTCTGTCTTTTCTGCTTCACTCACTCTTTCCTTCACATTTTTGGTTAATTAATGCCGCTTAAGTGGCACTGAGTAGATAAAGCTTCAGCTTTTCAGGGTGGGGGATTTTTTCTAGGATGGAAGAAGGTCTCCTTTGCTGGGAAACTGTACAGTGGATTTTGCAATTGGCAGCAGGATGTGGGGAGACCAGAGGATGCACTTGCACCTCTCAGATCTCAGGAGGGGACGGTGTCCAGGTATCAAGAGCAGGACAAGGTCTTGGCTCTTTATCTCACTTTTTTTGCAGTTTCTGAAGCTTGCTTTTTGTATTTGTCTCCCTCGCTTACAGTTAAAGTCAGTCTTGATGGGAGAAGAATCCTCTAGTGCAGAATTTACCACAGTAATCTTTTTAGCCGCATCTAATTTTGTCCATATAGTGCAATTATGTGCTGACATTAATGTGTGCTTTTCCCTATGACCCCCATTTCTGACTAAAAAGCTTTTTTCATTACAACACTTTATTGCTCTGTGTTCTTTAATCTCCAAGGCAGATTACTTGATAACATCAATTGATTCCTTAGGGTGCTTTTCCCCTTGTGGTTCAATGCCTGAGTCCCTACGTCAATTCTGACTATGTATGTGCTGTCACAGGCAATACAGTCTCAACTTGAGAAATTTTTACTTAATTTAAGTTATTGCCAATTAATGCAAATTTCTGATCACTTCTGTGTATTGAGAAAAAAGAAAATATGAAGAATTAAGCAAGCTTCCTCCCCCACTTTCCCAGTCTCTGCTTGCCCTGTTTTTGCTGCAGGCTGCGTTCCATCATCCCAATTCCTTTGGTGTGGCAACCGGTGATGCGGGAGGTTGGGGTTGTGTGTGTAATGGCTTCTGTCTGCTGCTCCTCTGTGCTCCTGCCTGCTCTTCCTCCACTGCTCCAGGCTGTCGCTGCCTCACTGTAGGTCACCCATGGGCCACGGGTGTCCCTGCCCTGACGCGGGCCTATATCCATGCATGGACTAATAGGACACTCATGTAAATTAATCGGGGGCTTATGTGTAAACTAACTGGGTGTCAGTGCGTAAACTGATTGGGCACACATGCATGAACTCATGGGGCATTCATGCAGAAGATAATTGGGTACTCATGCGTGAACTAATTGGCTGCTTATGTATGCATTAATTGGGCACTTATGCCTGAATGTAGTAAACTCTGCAAATTGATGCCCAATATGCAAACAGAGCTTGATATATAGACAGATTGAAATAGGTATGGGTATAATTCTTTGGATTTGTCCTGGCACTTGTTTATTTACACAGAGCTCGGACAACTCCCAATTCTGATTATTAATCAGTTTGGACTTGCTAACAGTGCTATAGCTCCATCTAACTGGGCAGTGACGTGATCAAGCCATGTTTTTAGAACACGTCTTTCCAATTCCTTTGACAAATTTTCTCTTTACTTAGAAGACCGAGACTAGTTCTTCCTTATTTTGCTGCCTGATTTGCTTCTCATTCAGACTTTTCTGAAGTCTATTCGTAAAGCGTAAGCTACAATCTTGTACATCATTCGTTCCTCTCCTTTCTCCCATCATTAATTGTTTAATATCTGTCCCATCAGAACCCTTTTCTTTGCTATGGTTCAGCACTGCAAGATCTGTGTGTTTTAACTGCGTCTTTACACACCCTTTTCTAGATAAACTAAGGATTCACATGTTCTCTTACTTTTAAATATAATTGATCTGCATTCTTAAAAATTTTGCTTGATAAGCATAAATGCAGCCACCTGCATCTCGTAGTTCTCCGTTCTTTGTTTGGTAATCAGCACTTTTAGTTTGCCTTCATTTTCTTGGCTTCAGCTCATCTCCAAGTGCTGCGTCAGGGCTCTGCGGCTGAGCACTGTTCTCCACTGTTCTCATGCTTGCCTCCTCTGCCAGGCCAGCACAGGGGGCACCTCTGCAGCAACTGAGCCAAGCAGCAATCAGTCATGAAAAACTCTTCCTTTCTTCCTTCCAAAGTGGGATAGGGCCACTGGCAAGTTGCAAGCAGTGGTGGGTCTCTTGTTTCTCCTTTGTCTTGTCCATCTCTCTCTTGCTTTTTTTCTTTAAACTTAAGTATCCCTTTATAAAACTTTTCATGACAGAGGAACCATCAATCAACAATCAGACAAGGATTACAGGGAGAATGAAAGACCCTTTTAATGTCTGTGATACAGGTTTGGTCCATGACTGAATGTGCATCCCTACTTTAAACTGATCGGTGGGAAATAAGCTTTCAGGTCCACCATTAGTTTGACCAAGCTGGTTTTGTACAAGCAAAAGATTTTTCAAAAATTATACCTCGAGTAAAGGGAATGGCAGTGGGCTGGTTCACCCCACCCACACTAGTAGAAAGGTTTTGTGCTTTGTGTTTTAAGCTGAAATCCCTGCTTTGGCAGAGCTTTGCAATAAGCAAATGCTGTTGCCCCAACTGCATGCTCTTAGACAATGCACAAGTATTGATGTTTTATGCCTGCATGTTTGAACTGATGAATCCATTGGTGGACTCTCTGGAGAGATTTCTGCATGGTCTGAGTTGGTTTACACAACCCATGACCTGTTTTCTAGTCCTAATCATGCTGCTTAGTCTTAGAAGTCAGATCGGCAACACGTCCATGCCAGCCCCCTTTCTCTGAGGAGTGCTTACAACATCTGTTGACCATCCTTAATTATTTCTATGGTCAGCGTGAGAGTAAAAGGATGTGCTGGAAGACTGTATTATTCAACAGTCATTCCTTGTCTCATATTTCTCACTTCTCCCGTCAGTGCTGCTGTATTTTGTTTCTCTCGTTCTCAATGTTTGTTTTCCTGACCATAAAATTCTCTAATTTGGAGGCAGTGGGTAGGTTGGAACTTACATAAATACGAGCTGATAGACAGATCATTTTGTCTCCTTGTTTCATGGGGATATGAAACTATCATTCTCCTTATTTCTGATTGTTGCAGTTTTTCAAAAGGGAAAAAGTTGGCAATTAATTTTTCCCCTTTGTTGATCAGGAGAAGAGTTGTGCCATGCAGTATTTCTGTTTTGTCATGACCATTTTTCAATGTAAGCAAACTCCACAATATTTAAATATGCTAGAGAGAAAAGAAAAGGAATTCTTACAATATATGACTTTATTTTCAGTACACACATAATTTAAAATGTATGAAATATTTGTCCTTTGGAAAGGAAAGGGAGGTGGCTCGGAAACCCCTTATTTTATATTTTTTGCCTTAGTTGTGGCATAGAATTTTGTCTCAGGCTGTGTTTTCTTTGCTGAGCTAATGAGGGTGGGGACTGTGTACAACTGCAGGCAATTGCTTTGAGTACTGAGCACTTTGAAGAGATTAGCCCCATTGATATTCCCTTCATCTTTGTTAGAAAGGAATGCTTCCTTCCCTGGAGTGCAAGAAGATGGACAGCTATTTAATAGAGCCAGCCTTTTTCAAGTAGATACTGTAGTACTAAATATTCCCACCTCACTTGCCTGCATACACCCAGCACAAAAACAATGTTCTGGAAGCCAGGATTGTGCCTCATTAGAGCAATATATGGACCTGTTTGCGTTTTTTTTGAGGACCCCAGGTTGAATGGGTTATTATCTGACTGGTTAAATGTTATTCTTCAAGGAGAAGCAACAGTTTCAGCTTTTCAGGCAGTCAGCCAATCATGGAGATGAGCAAATTTTTTGTTCCAAAAGTAAATGAAGGGAATGACCACATGATTCTTGCCATCCTTGTATTAAACTAACAGAAGCTGAAAACTGAAGCTTTATGCATCCCAAGTGGGGCATAACAGATCAAAATTTTGTTTCTCCAGCAGCTATCCACAAACTGAATTAAAAAGTTTTGCAACAGGTTGTTTTTTTTCTAATCCCATTTAAACTAGGCACAAGTCTTAAAATAATAATGTATTCCACATCTCATCTCTAGCATTTACTGCTTTTGTAACTTTACTAGGTCCACGCGTTCTATTTTATATTTATTGTTTATATTAATTCCAGCTTACAGAGTGCTGCAATTAGCAAATTCCTACTTGGAACGTATTTAGAGTAATTGAATGAGGACTCCTTTCTTTCACTCAAACTGCACAGCTCCATATGAAGCCTGGCTTAGATACAAGAGTTTCATCTCCTGATTAACTTATTCCTGCAGACAGTCAGAGAGTAAGGACCTCTGAAGGTCACCACAGCCTTTCTTCCATGAAGGCTCCTCTTAAATACCGACAGCTACCCAGGTTTTGTGTTTTGAGTAAAGCATCTGTATTGTACGTAACGAAATGAATCAATACTGCATTCATCATTCGTATCCTGTAATAAAAGAGAAGAATTTTTGAAATAAGATATTGTATTGATCTAGTATTTGTATTCTATGTGTTAAACATGCAAGATAGTACAGCTGTGGCATTCTCTGCCAAGGACTGGATAGGGAATCTGTAAGGGGACAGTGATTTGCATCTTCGTCGCTGTTGAAATTAAAATTATTTTCATCACTAACCAAGAGTCATTAGTTAGCTGGTAGCTTTGTAGATCGATCCAGAATTTTGTTGGCAGTCTGAAACTTATGCTTGTGAAAAGAGGAAATGAGGCAGTTTTGTTTAAGGGAAGCAAAAACTTAGAGAGAAGGAGACAGTGTCCATTGGGATTGGATGCTTTGGAGAAAAAAAATTATTCTTGTGACAACCTAAGTAACTCAATTATGTTGTTTCAAACTTAAGGATAATTTAGGTAATTTGGTCTATTTACTTACCATTCTTTTCCCTTTCAAGAAGCAAAGTTCATATTTTGATTGAAAATTTTCACATGAAATGTCAGAGGCTTTTGTGTAAAAAAATATCTTTAAAACAATCTGTAAACAGTATTTAGCTTTCCACTTTTCTGGGGGTAAAACCTATGCCAGTCTATGCTGAGTTTGAATAACACACTTTCAGTAACTCAAAACCTACATTTTTATCAAACTTGCTATTTTTCCAATATTAATTTCTAAAAGTAACCGAACTCTACACGAAAATTATTCACCTCTGGATACCTGTATTGTGATTACCAAGAAAGTTTTAATTCCTTGAACAGCTCTTCCACTTGGTAAATGAAATATATTCATAAGCTAGTTCTTTTCAGAGCTTGGAAAGTGGCATCTCTTTTCAAGAAAGAGATCATCTTTAAATTAAAAATATGCTGTCCTTAGCCTTTTTTATTTTATTGACAAATTGTCACAGGAGCTAAAATGTGTAATCATCAATAGCAAGTGATCCATGGGGCTATGCAAAATAAATTAACAATATAATCTCCATACATATGTCCTAGGAATGCTTGTTATTTTTTATGAACCAATCTGGGAGTGTTGCTTGCATTTCATGGGCCAGGTGGTAAAAGGTGAGTGAGACAAAGTTCAGGGCGTCTCTGCAGCTATTCCATTGCTTCTAGCGGTCAGAACTGGCTGAAATGGTGGTCTAATGTACATAGAAAGGCATCGTGTTTGCTGAAAAGGAAAAAATGCTTCAAATTTGCTCCTACCACAGAATCTGCCAGCCTCTTTTTGTCAAGCCTGCATGCCAGGCCTGAATTTGAGGCCTGAGACAAAATCCCCTTTGTCAAGAAAGCATGCTTTTCATTTCTTTGTTTTTAATGCTGCTCTACTACTACGAGAATCGTGATTTGGATGCCTTTGAGGCGTTAAACTTAACGCTTATGCAGAACTGTTCCTCAGAGAAAATTGCATGCAATTTTAGGATTAGATAACTGACCTAGGGGAGAGAGAGTGCAAAACTTGCATATCCACTTCTTCCAGATGGATATTCAGTAGGAAGCCTTCAAACAACTCATAAATATTGCCTGTCCTTTTGTAAAGACTCTCACCAGCAAGCACATGGTCTTTCCCTCGGCAGAAGGACTTTTTTTGTACTGAGACTTTTGGGCAACAAAATATTTTACTTCCCTTTCTTTTTCTGTGGCAAAATACTATACATGATGGTGAATGGGAAAATAAGAAAGAAAAGAAATTGTGTAAACAGCCTCCAAAGCCTGACTCGGATATTTGAACTGTTTGGGTTTTTTTTGGTTTTTCCTTCGAAATGAACTTACTTTATTTCTTTGCCTGTCTTTCAACTTCTGAAAATATTTTTGGTGTAGAGCTGTTACCTCCAAGATACTCTAAGAGTATCACATGCTCTTGGGGAGTAGGGTATAATCTACTTACCTGTAGACTTTCCTCTCTAAATTAAATTGAGTGGAAAAAAAAGGAAATATCTTAATTAAGCCTTTCTCTTTTTTTTTTTTTTTTTTGACTTCTACAATAAAGCAAAAGAAGGAGTGGTGGTGGTGGTGATAATGCAGAGTTCTTTACTGTTGGGTTCATGTCAAACATCATTCCCCTTTTCACATTTTTATACTGCAAATGAATATGCATGGCATACCTCAGTAATAGTGCCTGGAAACACAGAAGATCAAAAATGGAGCACTTCTGCGTCATAGCAAAGATCTGTTTTGCCGGTATCCCATCTCTGGCAGTGGGCAGGAGGTGATGCTTAGGGAAAATAGATAAAACTAGAGTGAATAAACACTGAGGTTTCTCTGCTACGCTTCTCCAGTGCCCTGCAGATTAGGACCTCTCAGAGTTGGGGACCTCATACACTTTGTCTAAAGTTCATGGATCTCTCCCCTGTTAAACTTGTCTGATCTTTTATTTTGGAGCTTTTTATATTTCAGCTTCCAACAGATCCTGTAGAAATGATTAAGTACTTCCCTGCCTTTGCTTTAAATCTCTTAATTATATGTTCTGATTCTCATACTGTGGGAATTATTGGATAATTGTTCCTTGTTCAACCTCCTCATGCTGACACATCTTCCCTTATTCTCTTTGCAGAGCTCACGAGTCCATGTCTATTTAATCTCCCAGATACATAAGACATTCCTCATCTTTATTCATTTGTTGCACTTCTGTAAACCTTATTTTGGGTACACTTTTTTAGAAACAGAGGAGAGGGACGAGACCTGCATCATCTTCTTAGATGTGCTTAACATGGTTTTAAGTAGAGGCCTAATGAGGTTTCCTGGTTTTGTTCTCTAGGTGTTTTTTTTTCCCCACGATAAATCTTGACATTATATCAAGCTGACGTTTATACATGGTGGCTGTGAGATCTTTCTTCTGAATGACAAAGGATAGTTTGCAGTCCTGTTTTAGTTTCGGCTGCCGCCGGCACCAAAAGCGCCACGCGGCCACCCCTCCCCCCGCTGGGGTGCGGAGGAGAGTGAAAAGAAAGAGGCAGAAACTGGTGGGTCAGGATAAGGGCAGTTTAACAGAACAGCAAACAGAGGGAACAGGAACAACAACGATACAGATAAGGAGAAAACACGACAACAAACTGCACGACCCAGAGAGCCGCTCTCCCGAACAGGACCGGCACCGTGCGCTCCCGAGCCGTGAGTGAGTTCCCGCTGCACCGCCCCCCCCACCGGAACCCAGCATGACGGCACATGGTATGGAATACTGGGCTCTGTTTGGCCAGGTTGGGGTTGGGTCAGCCCACCCGGCTGTGCCCCTTCCTGGAGTCTGGTGAAAATTAACCCTGTCCTGGCCAAACCCAGGACATTATCCACCCCTTATTCCATACCATCTACGTCATGCACAGGTC
>Ga0181612_155157_pt1 | contig 14315 bp, 7 predicted proteins | sample HoacroProtozoa21_FD_119630 | JGI IMG/M metagenome (GOLD analysis project Ga0181612, IMG submission 119630) | Hoatzin crop microbial communities from Cojedes, Venezuel. Combined Assembly of Gp0051906, Gp0051904, Gp0051908 | reverse complement strand
GTGCTGCCCGCTTAGACAAGTCCGTTCTTGCCCGTCCACGGGCTACTCTGTGCGCAAGCGCTTTCCTGCAGGTCGTTGTGGCAGTTTCTTTCCAGAGGCCAGCAAGAGATGACAATGGCAATGTCGAGACAAAACCAGTTTGTAGTGGTCTTCTACACATGGTTAGCCATAACATGAAAGAATGTATTTTGTGTTTCAGCTGTTCTTTCCAACTCTCAACAGATGGAGTAAAGCTGCAGGTCAGATGCAACTAACGTGATATTGCTGTTTAAATCTGCTAAATATCTTCAGAACAGTGGCCCTTTTAACCACTTCATCCTGTCTGTTCTTATCTTCCATCTAAACAAAGCAGAAAACCCAGACGGCTTAGAGACATGGACTAAAGTCTCAAAATTGAGGCCACCTATGACGTATGTGTGGCACAGATGACAGGGAACTGAAATGGGCAAGGGTATTGGTCACAGCTGCCAAGGCTGCGGCTCTCTCTGTTTAGCTGTATATATGTTTAAGACATGGGTTGCTGGATGACACCTGTGATAGACACCAAGATTAGTATATATTTTATTAAATAAAATTTAAAATTAATATTGATGTTAATTTGGGTCCCGGTCCACATCAGGATTCACTGGGCACTACTGCAGTGTCAAGAGGCATGTTGTTGGGGAGAATCAGGAAGCGTTGAAAAAATGGAATTTCAAAAAGCTTTCAGCTGGAGTTGCTTTCATAACTTCATTGAACTTGCTCACACATCCAGAGTGAAAATGACTGCATAGAACATTTCAATGAGAGCCTTCATCTTTGTTGTACTTGAAGAAAGAAAACAAACCATAAAGTATGGATGTAATGACTGCTTTGTTAGGGAACAGCACACTTTAAAGTTGTGAACAAGAGCTTTCATCTAGTAGCAGGAAATTCTGCATCTTGGAAGTAGTGAGTCTTGGAAGTAGCAGGAAGACACCTCTATTGTAGGTCTGTGTTTACCTATATGCAGATGCTACATAAGCATTTAGGAAAATTGCATTTGTTCAGTGTTGTTGATAATCACAGAGTTAAAATTGTTTGCTAAGATGTCCCCAATGCGTAGGTAAAAAATTCCAGTGCTGTACAAATAGCGTGGGACTTACTGCTTTTACAGGAATATTTGATGTAAGTAGTCTTGTCAAACAGATAAAAAATTATCCAATAATATGAAAAACTAATAGGCCTTGACTGTACCTTGAAAAAATGCTGATCCTGATAAGGATTTAAATTATTCATGATTCAGCTGGATCACCAGTGAATGATTTTGTGCATCTTTGGCTCCATTCCAAATCAAGGGATTGGATTTTCAAAAGTGAAGGAGTTGGATTTATATGTGACTTACATTCCAGCTTATTTTGTATTCAAGCAATCAGATGGAGATTTTTCCTAAGCCGGTAAATGTCTGGGTTGCCCAACTCAATACATGGTGCTTTTTGAGAGTGCTAACCATCTGCCTTCTGGGTTTGGGCAGAATCATTAGTCCCTTTCAGAAATGTTGACTTTAATCTTTTACTTAGTTCTTAAACTAGCTGAATTTTTATTTACTGGAAAGCTGTCATGTAACAGTAATTGTACCAGTATTTGAAAACCAGAACAGTAAATTGACTGTAATATAAAAAGAAAATAAATTTAGCAGTGAAGAAGGTGAAAATTTAAACTGACCTGAGTTCCAGTCTAGCAAACAAATTATGGGAGAAACTGTATTAATTTCAGTAGCCTCAGGAAGTGTGGGTATGATGCCAGCCTTGTTAGTTAGCCAAACTGAGAACAGTGAAAAGAGGAATCAGGTAGGACTAAGCGGAATAAACCCCCTCCAACACTGTTAAAGCTATCACTCCACTCTTCACTATTTTAGGATTATATGATAATGGTTTACTTCATTTCTTTTAATGTGTGTTAGGTTTTAATGGGCCAATAATCACTATCCTTTTTCAGGGTATTCACAAATTTGAGAAAAGCATTTTGTGTTACTACTTTTACTGAAACTAATCATGGAATTGAAGTCATCACCAAACCACCCATTGACTTTAGTGTGTATGGCCCATACTAATAAGTCTGAAAGACAGGAACTTCATTTTAGATGTAGCTTATATGTTGAGGTCATACCAGTTACTTGTCTATGTGAGTGGAATACGTAGATAACATTCGCACAAATAACACTAATCAGCTAATATAGCTTCAAAAGTCAAGTGTTCACGATACTAGACAAATAATCTCCTCGTGTACCTGCATTAATAGGCTTTATTAATGTTATGTTCTATTTTTTGCTCTATACAGCTTCTACCTCACAGTGCACTGGATAGACTGAATGGATTCCCTCTGTGAGCAGCTTTGATATTTGCTTTTACTTCGATGTTCAATGTGTATCCTTATATCTTATTTACTGCATTCCATTTAAATTCTTTCTGAAGTCAGAATTACTCATTTTCTCATGAGCTTTTCTGTGGCATTCATTGCCATAGTGTCTGAGTGCATCACAAACATTAACTAATTTATTTCACAACAGTAACTTTCATTGACTTCAGTCACTGTTGCAAGTGCACAGCACTTCTGCAAATCAGACCCTAGGATCTCCAGTCAGGCAAACAGAAAATGAGAGCATGCAATTGCTGACTATCTGTGAAAGCCCACGATGTGTGGGTTTTTCTCAGATGGGATTCATAGATGCTTGCTGACAGCAGAGTGTTGGTGAGACTGGGGTTTCTTTGGTTGCGTTCTAGGCTCTGGTGTGGAATATACTCTTTACTCCAAATTATCCCATGTCTGATCCTGCTTTTCTCCTTTCCTTGTTCTAGGCTCTTTACTTACTGAGACCTTGTTTTCACTACCTAGGCTTCTTGCCAGAGAGTCTCTTTCTCCCTCCTGCCATTATATGAGTCAGTCTTTTTCTTTTTTTTTTTCCCTTCCTCCTCTTCTGGTTCTCATTATAAGATTCCTGTTCAATTCTTCCTGTCCTCTAGATCCAAATTCAGACTTCATTGTCTCCTTCCTGTTCCATTGTCCCATTCCACCACCACCCCAGCTCCCCGACAGTACCAGGTTTAGTTTAGCTCTTCGTTGTTTTTCTTTATATCAATTCCATTTCTTCCCCTTAGCTCCTCTTTCTCAGATTTCTTGCAAAGCAAACCCAGACTCCCACTTTCCAAACTTCCTACATTTTCTGACATTCTACCATTCATATTCCTGCTTGTTCCAGTCCTCATCCAAAGTGCATCCTGGATGCATTTTCTAAGTATCTTTTGCTTGTATTTTAGAGACACACACCCCCCCCACAAACCCTCCCATTTCCCTACAACCTCCCATTGCCAGTTTCCTTCTGTAGTCACTTTTCTTATGTACCTATGACTGTCACTCATTTTCCCCCTTATTCACCCATACCCCTCCTGATATCTTTCTTGTCTCCCTTTCATATTTTTGTCATGAAGTTTCATTCACTATGCTCTCTCCTTCTTTTCCAATAAATCTGGGAAAAGGACTGGAGAAAATGAGCTGTCTGTTCTCTGCTCCAATTCCTAGGCCTGATTTGCCTGCAATCTACTAGAGCTGTGTCTTCAGGGACAGTCTTAGTCAATCGTGGACTGGAGCTCACCAATGTGGAGTAGGTAGTGAATTCAGACCAGAAGAGACCTTGTAAATCAGATGTTGGTGTACACTGGAACCCTCTTGTGTCAGAGGTCCATGAGAGTGGCTGCGGCATACCTTTGAGATGAAACCTGGGTGGACTGGGAAAGGATGCTGAAACATCAACAGGAGGAACACTACCTCTTCTTCAACACCGGTTTCATTGCCTTTGTTTAAAAAAGATAAATTAGACTCAGACAGATGCTCACTAGAGTAAAAAAGAACTCAGGTGGTTATAACAATGATAAGGAATTTATAATTGTCATATTGGAATACATTTCTCTGAGTGAAAAATTGACACTATTACTTACAGGTTCCCCCTTGCCCCCCCCCCCTTTTTTTTTTTTCAACAGGCAAAGATAGATGAGGCATATTTGCATCAGGTAGTCAGCTTTTGGATGAATGATGTTGTGTCACTGTACTTTGACTTAGCATGGCATCATTTTGTATATATGTAGCTGCCTGACTTCTGTGTGCACAGAGAGCTATTCCATTTGTCAGCACACATAAAAGTGGAAGCTTTTCCTAAATTTCTTAGTATTTCAGTTGATACAGACCAGTGGAAGGAAGCATGAAATGTTCATTTTTAACTTTTCTGTTGGATAGTGACAGCAATTTTATACCGGCTACTGGGAGAGGTGAATTCTTTTAAATATATATTCCTTGCAGCGAGAAATTTAGGGAAATAGTATTAATATTGGTATGTTGTTACAGAGTATAAGGAAAAGTGGAAATCTAAGATTGGAATGGGCCTCAAGAGGTAATCCTCTTGCCCCAAGTAATTTTATGTGTATCGTTCCTAGCAGATATCTGTCTTGCCTGTTCTAATTACAGACTTTCCACATCCTCGCCAGGCAATTTGTCACAGTCTGTTACTCTTTTCACTGTTTGAAAGTTTCCATTATGTTTAATATGCATTGTTCTTTCTGCAAGCTGAATCCATTAATGAACATGGAAAACAGGCCATTCCCAGCCTCTTTGTTAGCAGCCTTTTATGTACCTGTGGACTATCATCCTGCGTCTCCTCTAGCTTATCTATTTCCTATCCTTATTGCTGCTACGCATTATTTTGCTAAACGCTGAGATATCAGATGAGAGAATTTTATCCTGGCTTCTTAAGTACTATTTGTTGGAGCTTATCTGAAATTACAAAAAGGCAGATACCATATCCAGGCAGGCAAATGGGGTAGATTTAAAGGGCTGAAAAAAGCCCTTCTTGTTTACCTGGAAGAAAATTTCTCTAGTACAGTTCCTTCAGATCTCTGTGGACTATTTTTATACCCAACTTGTTGTCCTTAACAAACTTCTTTCCACTGTGTGTTGTAGATTTCACAGTGACTTTTTATCTGCCTTAAATTCAGGCTGTCAAGGTGTTCCTGCTTCAGTAACTGCATAATGAGATCAATGCATTTTAGAAGTAATTGGGAACTAAGTTAAATGGAAAACTTCTTGCTTAGAAAAAACACCTTCTACATCTTTCTCTGCAAAAAAAAAAGTCTGAAAGCAGTCGTTAAGAAAATGTCTATTTATATGTGTGAAATTTAAACAGATTTGTTATGGTTTGGCAAACAAATCACGGAGGATATAACCTGTTTAGCTCCTTTACATTTGTCGAGCAATGTGAGGGAAAGCTAAGAACATAGTTAAATTTTAACATGGTTTTGGTCTCTAAGCACAACTGTCTATTCAATCGCTTTGCCCAGCAGCATGGACCTACTGCAGATGTTTTCAGTGCTCCCCATCCCGTGAGCTGAGCTAAACATTTTGTTGCCCTGTTTGCATGGCAAGAGGATTCTTCAAATTGGTTTATTTCTTTCTTATCTCCGTTTTTCTTAGGTTCCGTGCCTTGGTTTTCAATAGTTGGCAGCCTTGGACTTCACCTCCTTGGTAGAAGCACAGTATAGAAGCATGAGCTTGAGTGTAAGCAGGTGCATGCAGCAGAGAAGGAAAGGAGTAAGCTTGGGGCGCAATGGGAGAGCAGCTAACTTACACGTATTACTGGCCAGAGCCTGGGCTTGAACTCATTCACAGTTGATGGTAAGGGTCTGTGAGAGGCAATTGTAGGGAAGACGTCACGTTCTTTTACAGTCTGTCTACACAGAGGATCACAGTGTGTGTGTGTTAAAAGCTATTTCATAAACTTATTGTATTAATCTGATAATACGATCAAGTGGGGTTTGGTTTGTAGTTTATTTTTTTTTCTAAAGGCTGTACACAAGACAAACTCTACTGTGGGAATGAAGCAAAGTTGCATAAATTATTCTTTGTTTTCTTTATTTGATGCAAGGCACATGGAAAAAGAGGCAGTGGAATAGAAAGAAAAATAGTCTGGAAAACTTTACTATAGAGATCTATCATTTGCGGAATATGTAGCAAGTCATGAAAACTTTTATGCTTGTTCTTTTCTGGCTTTCTGACTTGATATACATGACATTTCACTTGAGGAAGTTCTCAGTGGTTATAGCATTAATTATATCATTGGAAACATGTTTCGTAGAGACATATAGTAGGTTCTAAGGTTTTGTTTCCTAATTAGCCAGTTAAAATTAATTGATTCATGGTAAATTTTACCTTTAATTGCTGCCCCTCTGTTCTTGTGTATAATATGGACCACCTTGTTTTACAGGAGAGTTATGATGATAGATTAATTATGTTTGTTTAAAAAAGGAGCACACTAAGATAATACAATAAGAGAATCATAGAAAGCCCATGAGGAAAGTAATAATCCTGTATTCAGTGCAGGGTTTGGACTGTGTCCAGTAAATACACTGTGGGATTACGCTCTGGATAGTGGTCGCAGAAAGAAAATATGAATATAACTGAGTACTGTCCATACCCTGCCTTGAACAAAACAGGTGTCCTGTAGAAAGATAGTATTTGAATGTAAATAGAGGATATGCAGTATGCGTACAAATATGTCAGGGAGGGTTTGTTTAGACAGGCTTGTTTTGGGGATCTTCCAACATCTAAGGTATTGAATATACCACTGCCGGATTCTTTAAATGCTGAGAGTTTCTGTGGGGGGCTGTAGAGTTCATGATACCTGCATTTTATAGGATGCCTAGCTTTAATTTAGTCTATTGCTATAAAAAGCATACTGGGAATTTTCTGGAAGGAAAAGAAGTACTGGGATAATAACAAGGTAATATATGAAAGAGGAGGTTATGCACATGCACAAATAGTGCTATGTAGTAAATGACATGCAAGGTTATATCAGATAAACAAATTAACTATGTCAGGGAGTAATTAACAATCCCTATTAAACTTCCAGGCCTAAATTTAGTGTAAGTAATAAGACTGTTGGTAAGTGCTTGAGCAGTGGAGACAATGTGGCATACCAGGAGAGGTCGGAGACACTTGTCAGGAGGCACAAGAGAAATGTGTTGTTTGAGTTCACCATAACTGCTGCCTCCCCATGTTAACTGGGTAGCAGCTGTCAAGTCATTTCAGACTAAACTTTTAGACACCATAAATCACTTTTCATTGAGGAACCTAATCAGAGAATCAATAGAGGGGCATTGTGTTTATTGACACAATGTTATTACAACTGTACATTCTGTAATAATGGGCTTAAATTCAACATCCTTTCAGGACCAAGAGAAGTCAGAAGAACAAATACAGTGGTACTTAATTCCACAAATGGGAGTTTTAGAAAAATGAGGATGTTTGTTGTAAAAAACCCCGAGAGGCAGCTAAAAAAATATCTTTACAGATGACATGGATAGTGTTTCAAGCCACTGTATTAGAAGCTAAAAAAATGTTGCGTTAAAGCATTTCAGAAAGACCAAATTAAAAAAGCATCATTGGTAAACACTGAGATTAGAGAGATTACTAAATATACAAATGTTCTTCACAAATAAAATACCAAAAATAGAAAAAGAACATAAAATCTGTTAGGTTAAGTGTAAATGATGCAGTAAGGCAGAGCAAACAAGATTGAGGAAGAGCTTCCAAAGTCTTTTCTCTAACTTATCAATTGCGGGGTGCCTATCAGGTGGTCTGTTATGCCAGTGGATGATCAGAGGATAAGAAGTTGAAGGACAGTGCGCAAACACACAAAAAGGATTTGTTGCAGTAACAGTAAATGCAAAATAAATTGGACAGACTCCCACATGGTGACATCTCTCTTTTTTTTTTTTTCAGGAGTTGATTAGAGAATGTAATTCAGTAGAAGAAGCAGCAAAGCAAACTGACAAAATGAGCAGTAAATATTGGTTAAAAATATCTGAACCCCCTGGCATTTGCCCAAGAGTTGTAGAGGACCTTTAAGGGTGAAGTAGTTACTGAACTGTATTTACTGTGTTGCCTCTTGCCTAACACTTCCTTGGTACCAAAGAGATGGAATAAGATTAATGCAATGTCAAGCTGTAAAACAGTTTCTTGAGAGTATCCAGGGAGCTACTAACCAGTAAGCTTAGGTTCAACAAATTGATAGAAACTCTAACAAGGAATAGCTATTGGATATATAAATAAATACGGTATGCTGAAGAAGACTCAACATGGCTTGTTTAGTCATTCCTCACCATTAAAATTCATTTTGGGGGTTAGAGCAGTCCTGCTGATACAGGACTCGGATTGATACAGATCTCAGCTCTCCATGGCAATCAAAAAATAAAAAAAGATTACATTAGAAATTATTGGGAAAAGAGTAGAAAAGCCCCAGAAACATTTTTTGTGATTTTGTATGAATTCACAGTACGCCCATGTCTTGAAGACTATCTTAGAAGGCTGTGTTAGAGCTTGCAAAGGTAAGAATGACAAAGTTTATTAAACAATTGCCTTCTCCTAAGTGGCAATTGAATAATCACGGACTCTTCAGACTAGAAAAAAGATATGACTAAAGGGTAGACTATAGGAATCCAGAAATCCTTATTAGGCTGAGGGAAGATGAATGGAGAATTATTATTTACAGTTTCTTTCTCTACAAGAACAGTAGGCCATCAAATGAAGCTACCAGAAGGCAGTCTCAAAATGAGCAAGAGAAGATGCTCCTCAGAAGACACAGTTAAACTGTGCAAAAATGTGCCGTTGGGTGTTAGGAATTCTGAGTGTTTTTTATGGATCTAAAAAAGCAAGTGTACAAAAGCAGGGAGAGAGATTACAGAGGGCTGTCAAATAGAAGCATACCACCACTGATTGAGAAAGCTCCTAAGCAGGAAGTAACTGGGCGTAAGGAGTTTTAGAATGACAGCACAAGTATGGGAAAGCAGAGACAAAGTGTGGATTTATGATGGAAGAAAATAATAGCAAATAATAACAGTGGTAAGGAATGGAAGGGTGTGGATGTAACTATTTGAGAAAGGGTGGAGACAGAGAGGAAGATGAATGTGTGGAGCTGGTAGAGACTGCAGGTATCTGTAAGTAGCAAGAATGGGAATTTGGCACCAAAGCTAGGTGGCACTGACATAATTTAGAAAAGGAGTAGCACGAAAACCACAAGAGAATGGCAAAGGAGAAGAGTTGAAAATGTGTATATTTTATGTGTATAACAATACTCCTTTCTTGGACTGAGAATTAGAAAGCCTATTGCTCCCGATCTAATGATACACTGTAGGTTAGTTGATTTGAAATGTTAGATTGGTTGAATATTTTTAAATTACAAGAATTATACTGAAGATATATTTTGCAGGCTATTGTGTTTAAAGAAAGTAACATAAGAAAGTTTAAGAATCAGAACTGTGTTGAGATACAAATTCAAGTACAGTGACAGCTTCTTAAGTATGTTTTCTCACATGTATGATCACGAAATAGGGATCAACAGCTAGCTTAGCAGATTTGCAGAGCAGATACTGCAATTTCATTCCTAGTCTTTTCATAGACCTCTCTTATATCAGTAGTATATATGTTATTTTGGTTTTATGCTATTTTGTTCTCGTATTCATCAGTTCTTTCTTCTGTCAGAGCACAGTCAGTTTAGCTTGTTAGCATAGCGAGGATCAACAGATACATCAAAATCTTTTAGGTAAGCAAGCAAAAGAAAACAGAAACGAATTTCTATGAACTCCACTGCTGCATGTTCTTCCAAAAAAAAAAACAAAATCGCAGTGAATGCAATGATATCATAAGCTTTCCAAAGAGCTGAGTACAGAGAGGCTCAGGAAAGACCACTGGGTATGAGATAAGTGGCTATGTTTTACATTAGGCTGCTGAGACATAAAATTAAGGCTGATAGACACAGTGCTTTCAAAGGCATGCTAAAGTTGAGCATTTTTTTTCCCAAACCACTAGTTAATCCTTAATACAGTTAGACAAGTTAATTCAGACATGCAAAATACTTCACAACTGCATATTTCATACAAAACAGAAATTCTCCAGTAGAATGTCAGTTCCAGGAATGCTGCTAAAACGGGTTGATTGCTAACCTCTGCTAGTGAAAGACAAAGATTTTGTGGGGTGCGGTTTTGCTAGACTTATTTCTCTCATTTAGATTTAAAAGAGGATTAGCTTCCCTTTGAAAGCCGATTCCTTTGATTGCTAGATGCATGGTTTCATTGCCAACCTCATATTCTATGCAGAATGCATTACACATGACTCCTAAGTAGTTCTGTTATTTATTTGTCCCGCTGCAGTGGGAGCTGGTTCAGAATGAAAATCCTGTATTATGTGTTGGACAGATATTAAAGGCAAAGCAAGAAACCACAAGGTTTGCTTGATGATTGTTTATTACTGCAATTAGCTTAGTCTCAGTGCTACTGATTGGATTATATGTGAAAATGCAAGTAACCCTGGTTGTCAAGGTTTGAATTGGGAATAACCATTTTGCAATAGTTTTTCACATTAAAGGGAGTTCTCTCTGAGGCTTAGGTCTTAAGTGTCATTCAGATGGGCTGTGATCATGATTTTGGGCCAACCTGACAAAGTTGCCTGGTCGTTGGTAGTTATCTGCCTATATAAATGCTAGCAGCTGGTCTAGGATGTGGGGAGATTCAATGAGTCTGAGTTTTCCTTGAGAGATGCAAAAACATCTCTCTCCTCTTTCACTGTTTGTCTGAAGATTGTTTCTTGTTTAAGATGCAATGTGATACGGAGATAATCTGTCCCTCTTTTTTAGGAATGAGATTAGGAGAATCCTCCTGTTGACTTTAAGGTGTCTCTGAAGTTGTCAGTGAAAGCTGGTGGCGTGTCATTTGTTTTGGAGGTATCTAATTTCTGTGTTATACAGAGTCTTTTACAAGACCGTTTGGTGACTGAATTCCTCTGATAGACCTTCCTAATAGTCCCAGTTTTTAGGTCTCATTTTGTGGCCAAATTTCGTGAGTTATTTGGTTTGACACTTGTATACTTCCAGAGAGCTTAGGTCTTTGCCTGACTGAGATTTCTTACGTTGCATTTTTAAATGCATTCTGATTTGAAGCAGAATGCTTTTTTTCTACAGATGGAGCCTTTTCTGTCATGTTTATTCATATTTTTCACGTTTTCTGTGTAAAGTGAAGGCAATTACTCTGTCCCGCATTGTGTTTAGAGGTTTTTCAATGGGCTTGCAGTGTTACTTCTGTTATCATTCATTTCTAGAAACCTTTTTATTTGTAGTTCTATGAAATGCTCAGCTGCGTATCTGCATCAGTTTTGTCTGTCTGGCATAGTCTGTCTGTCTAGGAGTACTTATCAGTGGTGAAAGAACATTGCCTGTCTAAGAGCAGTTATCAGTGATAAAAGGACTTCTGCAGAAAAGAAAGGAAAGGGATATTTTACAATGAGTTGTAGAGATATTCAGGAGAATGTTTTGTATTTGTGATTCTGGGGTCTGGATGCAATTTTTATTGAAATAGCGACTTCATATGGATAGTGTTTGGTTTGAGGCATTAAGGGTTGTCAGGAAGTAGCGAACTGAGTTACATTTTAGGTAGGAATTGTAAGATTCCTTAGAGACTGAACTGCCATTTAAGTCACTCTGGGTCTGGGATGCCTGAAGAATAATCAGATTGTTTCATCCATGTTAGATTTTTTTTTCTTTATTTTAAGCAATTTGTTGTAGTGAGCTGTCTCAGGGTAAAGGTAGAGGTACGTATTAGGCCCTCACACCTGTTTGAAGAATCTACACCATCTGCCCAGAATTGGTGAGAATTGACAAATCTAGTGTTTTATTGCTCTGAGTCGCTGACAGGGAATGCTAGTATACACACTCACATGCTGTCATCCTTCATTTGATGAATACTAACAAAACATTAAAAAGCGCTGATATAATACAATGGAGAAAAGTGTAGGCCTCTTGGTTGATAGTTTCTCTTAAACTGTATTGTGACAAAATAGTGTAAGACACATTTCTTAATCCTGTGACTGTTACCAGGTAACCTGAATATTTAATATGAGCCCTTTAAGTGTTTTTTGAGTGACCTTGTGGCAAACTTTGTTACCAGTATGATGAGACAAATGAACCTGAAGACCAATTAAGACAAATGATAACTGTGTGAATGATAGTATTCAAAATGACTCTACTAAAAGCTCTGGCAGTGTTGTTTTATACTTCCCAAAATTCTACTACTAGACAAGCAACTTTCAACCGGCGGGGGGCACAGTGAGAGCTTGGTGTGGTATTTATGTTGATCTGTATTTTGCAAATGAATTTGTTGGTTGTTTTTTCTGTCTTAATAGGTCTTATGATTTTTTTTCCTTCAGCTCTAAGTGACACGGAAACAATTTCATTTTCATCAGTTGATGGATCTTTCTTCAACTGCTTATGAAATGTAGAGGGTTCCACTCTAATTTCAGTCCATTTCATTTTTTTTCACTTTATAAACACAATATGCATACATGCAAACATACACTTTAAAGAGGTTTTGTGCATTCTGGTGTCAAGTGACAGTTTTATGAAAACTTCTGTGAGTGCTATTAGACTAAAGAGAAGTTCCTAAACATACTTATCTTTATACATGTAAAATGTTAGACTAATCATAGATTTAGGTATCTTTATTTACATAAGGACAGACACAGTTTCAACAGAGAAAAAGAATATTTTTATGATGAGATATTGAAGTATGGCAAGTAACAATAAAAACTTGATATTTCCAGTGGAAATCTTAATTCCTTTGGAGATCTGTAGACACCATGCTAAAAAAGACTGATGAAACCTGATTACAGTTGCTTCACAGTTAAACTTTCAGCTATGCATTGAATAATAAAAGCTTTTGTTAATATTTTATTCATCATCCCTTCTTACTGAAGACCCAACCTTGAAAGATTCATTATCGTTTTCTATAATTATATGGGCTTTCAATAAAATTTTGTTTTTACTTGTTATAATTACCATTTGCATGTAGTAATTGAAATAAATTTGCTTATGTAAATGAGAATACTTCTTAGCATATAAGCTACTTTTAATAGCCATGTAATTTTATGAAGTTCTTTATTCCTTTAAACCAGATCTTGTTTTCTAATTTGCATATGCCTAACATGCAAATTACTCATGTTCCCAAATCTTACTAATGTTTTACTTAGTTTTAATAGCTAAACTTCTTTTCAGGTACTTTGAATGGGAGAGTTACGCTGTCTTTCACACTTCTGGCAAAAAGGATTTTATTTTGTAAGCCTCTAAATAATAGAGAGACTTCCGTTGAATCATGATTTCAAAAGCAGATTAAATAGCAAACCCCATGCTACTCCTCTTCTTTCCTTCCAATGCAGTCCATGCAGTAGTAGAGAACGAATTTTGGCATAATCCACGCACCGTCTCACTTCAGTGATCCTTTTAATTACACAAAGGAAGATTAAAAATCAAAAAAAGTTGCTTCTTAATTTCTTATATCTTCCACAACCACGTGACTGTGTGCACGGCAGTGCACTAAAACTGATGCAGTCAACTACTTGTTGCTTTTTCTTTCTACTCCCAAGTATGTAGTGCTACTAATATAATAATACCCACCTTAGCTGTTTGATGGAATTTGTTGCTTACTGGTGTTGTAGGAAGTGAAACTGAGAGAAGACCTTTGCTGAAGAGAAACTTTGAATATTTCATCATTACCAGTCCCTTGCTAATTCTTTCTTACTCAATTCTGTTTTTTATGGTCTTGTTTGACGTTTTTGGCAGCTCTGTTAATTAAGCAGAAGTTATCCCTGATTAATGTACTGTAAGCTGCTTCTGAAGTGCTATAAATAATGTGGTGATTAATTGCTGTATCCAAATGCAGTCATCCCTTCGCATACTTCACAGATGGATTGTTTTGGTGATGTCCCATTCTCATACGTATGACAGTGATTGCAGAAAACGTTATCACTCATTTTTTCTATTTTCTTACAAATAATTTATGTCTCTCGATTATTAGGACAATCCATGTAGAGAAGCCATTTTGAAAATACAAATGTAATATTCCTGCAGATTCTGTGCAAGACCCTGCATTACAAGTAAAAGAGAATAACATAAAATGTCTGAGCTCTGGAATTTTCAACTTCTTTAGCTCTTAAAAATAAGTTTTATCACCATGCACAATAAAACACACTCCTTGAATGATAAGGAAAAATAAAAGTCTTAGCAAAACTGTGGGTTTTATGCTTTTTCTTGCAAATAAGGCATAAAATGGACAGAAGTGTGTTTTTCAATTTTTTTAAGTTTGTAATGTCTAATTTCTATCAGAAAAAGCTGAGTATAATGAACCAAAAGTTTATATTGATATTTCTGAATAAATCATCTTTATTATTTGAGATTCTGATTTTAACCAGATTAACTGGAAATAGACTAG
>Ga0181612_148123_pt1 | contig 14315 bp, 13 predicted proteins | sample HoacroProtozoa21_FD_119630 | JGI IMG/M metagenome (GOLD analysis project Ga0181612, IMG submission 119630) | Hoatzin crop microbial communities from Cojedes, Venezuel. Combined Assembly of Gp0051906, Gp0051904, Gp0051908 | reverse complement strand
TCTGTCCTCCCTTTCCTGCCACCCAGTCAGCAGGTGATGAAGGGGGAAGGCACTGGCTGCCCTGAGGGCTGCGGCCCTCCAGACATCCCTCTCTGCTCCCACCTGAACGCTGGGTGTCCTGGCACAGCGTGTCATGTGTGACAGCTCCTTCCAGGACCCAGCAGCCTGCCTGCACCCCTTTGGACTCAGGGTACAGGGGGGAGCAAGGTCCCAGGGGGACATGGAGATACGCAGCGGCAGGAGGGACGAGCCCTGCCACGCGACGCGTTGGAGGGCAGCCCCGGTGACCCAGGGAGTCATGTGTGCAGGGAACGACTTTGGTGCTGGCCAAGCTGCGTGCCGGTCACGGTTCATTTGCCACGGGAGGCAGGGAGTGACTCATTCGGGAAGCTTCTGCGCTGCGACCGCACGAGGCTCATACGCCCCTGCGAGGTGGCAGAGGGCACCACGCAGCCTTGATCTGCAAATCTACATGCCACCCACTCGTCATCATGAAAGTTCACTGGATGCGCTAGGTAAAGGCTGTGGTGTTCAGCCTGGACTTTGCTGGCTTATTCTTCAGCTGGATAGGAAAAGTGTGTTCAGTTCATACCCTAAATTCTCCCAGTTTAGCATGGCAATGCCTTTTACCCTGACTGCCCCATTTACCATCTCCAGCCAACCCAACAATGGCACATTTAAATGCTAGATGGAATGACCACTGGCTCCCAACACTTCCGAGAGCACTGAGAGCCTTTAGGATGGGAGATGCTATGAGGCTACAACATAGCATTCCATATTACAGGAGCTGAAAGTTGCCCATCAGTTTTGCACCTCTGGCCCCAGCTCTTACCCCTCACTTGTCAGTCCCGAGAAAGAATCGGTGGGCTCAGGAACTTGCTGCAAGGCCAATGTTTAGTGCTTGCACCAAACTTCAGTTTGCTTGCAGCTGAAGCTGGACAGACAGCAGCCCATGTGCTGCCTGCAAGCAGAGCAGCAGAGGCTCTATTTGCTGGTGGTGAAAACACCAGTAAACACAAGCTGGAAGGAGAGGCCAAGTGCACAGAGTTGATCCAGGTTACCCATGTTTGACAACCACAAATTGGGATGAGAAAGTGTCTTTTCAAAATCCTTTTAACACATTCACCTTTGAGAGCTTTCAGCAAAAAGGCAAGGCAGGAATGGTAAAGGGTCAAACTCTGGGTGCTTGCTTGTTCTTTCCTCAGGCAAACCCTCACTGATTGACTGCGGGAAGGGTGAGGGCTGAGCACAGCTGACGGAGGAGTCCCACTGCTGGCACTGCAGCACGCAGCCTCCCAGCAGAGACTAACGGCAGTAGATAAAGCTCTTCCAAATACACCCCGCTCTGCCTGCTGCACGCTGCCAAGAACGACAGTCTGAGGGGCTGCTGGTTCCCTACCACTTTCAGAGCCGGAACCTTGGTAGGCAGTGGGACTAGCTGTCGCGTGGTGGGATTTTGGAGAGGTGAAAGAACAGGCATGGCCAAGGGTGGGCCAGGGGCTCGGCAGTCAACGCAAATGCCAGCTGCGGGGAGCCTCTCCACACTCCTCTGGAAATGAGGGATATGAGCAGGGTCTCACTGTGGGATGAGCTTTCACGCAGAGATATTAGTGAGACCCAGACATGGATAGGTAAAGGCATTTGCAGGGGCAGCTACATGGTGAGGATCTGCAGTCGGTGACCACTGCTAGAGGGTCTCCTGGGCTTTACCTGGTGCACCAGGCCAATTTTCTGAGCCGAGCTCTACTTGTGAGGAGAACAAGTCAGGCCCACCCACACCGGCCAGCCTACAAGCTGTAAGTGCCTAAGCAAGGCACTGATTCAGCCAGCCTGCCCACATGAGCAAAGATTACTCATACACAGGCTGCAGGACCAATACTCAGGGCCCCTATGACTCCTTGCCGACTCGGGATTCTCGTCACCGCAATTACCACCACTCCCTTCCCTGACGCCATCACACAGCCCAGAAGCCAGGGCAATCTCTGACCTGTCTCTTCTGACAGACAGGGGACTGACACATGCACTCACCCATGCCCTGCCCTCTGCTTCCCTTCCCATGCAAATGGATTCATTGCAAGGTGAGGTCTCACACCCATGCAAGCTGGGAAACTGGACACAAACTGGGAGAGTACATGGTCTTCTTGCGGCTTCCTCTCAGGCATAGCCTGGTGCCTGATAACAACTCTCGGCTTAGCAAGCTTGCTGGCAGTAGAGGGATGTTCCCATGCTGTCCTTCGTGACCCCTTTCACCAAGTTAGTTTACGAGAAAGCTGAAATTATACAAGCAGTCACCTCCATCCACTCTTCCTGGCTACAGGAATCCCCACAAGCAGCAGAGACGTCTCCCAGGATCCCAAATCTGTCTCGCATAAAGGAGGACTGGCTGCCATCACACAGCTGAAGAGTCAGAGCCATCAGACCTGTCACTTGCACGACCAAGCAAGTGGCAGGTTTTCGTCTGAGGCAGGAGCAGCGAAACGTCACAGGCAGTGATGAGGCAAAATGCTCAGTGGGTGGCACAGGGATGGTGACACCTCGCCGATGGGCTGCAGCATGCTCCCAGAGGCAGGGCAGAGGCAGGCTCAGCGTCGATCTGGGTGGCAAGGAGTGGTGCGTCCTCCCAGCAGAATCACGCCCGCTCCTCCATCCCGTCTCAACACACACCTGACACAGCACCAGAGGACCCAGATGTGGAACTAACCTCTTGGGAAGAGGAAAGACCAAGAGACCATTTCACTTGGCTTGCAAGGAGTTAACAGCGCTGCTTGGCATCACTCACTCAGTGGCGAAACAGAAACAGGACTGACGTTAGAGGCCCACACATCACCCTGACTGCACAACCAGGCATCCTTCCCCCAAAGGTCGTTGATACAACACATTTATTTTGCTGTGTGGCAGTACTGTACAGTACACATACATTACCAGCAGTTTCAGAGCCCTGAGTTGTCATTCCTCCTGCCTTCCCTGAATTTCAGAAAAGAGGCAGGACCACTGTCCCCTGCCCCCATTTCACCTGCAAGAAACAGGCCAGGAAAAGTCCAAAACCACAGAGGCACTTGCTGACAGGACTGGAGATGAACGTCAGACAGGCGGACTCACAGTCCACCTCTCTCACCATTGAGGAATGGTGAATTGAGTGCTGGGAGGGGAAGCCCTAGTGCCAGGTCTCCACAAGGTCTCACTCCTCTGAGAAACTCTCTGCACACCTGAACAGAAATCAGACTAACGAGAGTGCAAAAACTAATATAAACCCTACTGGATTTTAAAGGGACTTACCACTTCTCTTTGAGGGTCTGAGAAATGTTTTGAGGCATTCTAGGCAGGGTTGGGATTCTCTTAAATTCTGTAAGATTGTTTAAGAGCGAGCCAAGGAGGAGCTTTGGCTTCCAGTGCAGTCCCACTGGAATCTGAGTGGAATTTCCCCTGCTCGGACAGGGAAGGAAAGTACCCTGCGCCTCCTGACACATGGTATCCTGCACCTCCTTTTCCGAAACCATGAAACGGCAGAGCTCTGTTACTGACTCCAGCTCTCAGCGCCACGGAGAAAGCTAATGCTGTAACAGGCAAGGGCAATGCAGTGTGTAACGTGGAACAAGACCCCAAAATAGCCCATGGAATAGACAGAAACAGTCAGAAACGCAAATGTGCCACGGAGAGCAGAAGGGAGGGAGGGAGGGAGCACCTGGGCCTCTCCCACCAGTTTATGTCAGTATGTGGAATGGTGCATCCGGCTCAGCAGAGCAATGACCCAGTTCCCCAGCTGGGACCCCTTCAGCCACAGGAAGAGTTCATACAAGTTGATCTGCCACAGGCTCAGGGCTTCTGTGAGTGAGATCTGGGCCCTCCTGTAAAGCGAGTGACTCTTGCTCCTCTGGTACCTAGGATGAGAGAAACAGCTGTTAGATCCAGCAGGATGCAGCCCGGCGGGAAGGAGGCCTGTCCTACATCTTCAGTACAACTGACCCTCCCCAGGGGAGGGGAATGTCCCACATCTGGAGAATCACCAGCAGTGGGGACCCCTGGGAGTAGGGATTTTCTCCAAGTCATGTTCCTGAGGAGCTGGGGACTGCCTTCCTGGCACAAATCTCACAGAAGAGACAGCCTGCTCCCTCATGAGCCTGGTTCTCTCCCCACAGCACGTAGTGACCCTGGGCCATGGCACTCTCTGCTTCTACGCCCAGCTTCACCTCAGCTAACAGGGACAGGTGCACATCCCTCTAGCCTTTCCTGGTAGCACACTCATGTCCAGCAATCCTGACACACTGATTCCAGGAAAAATAATTCTTCACCTTTCTTTAGAAGCAGAGGTTAACTGGGCTTCTAAGTCCCCCATCAGCCAGAGAAATAACTGTTATTTCTTCTGCAAGGAGGAGGAATCTGAGACAGAAGTGCATTGACTCACAGACGGAAGTCACTTGCATGACTCCTCTTCCTGGCTTTTCGACACCAGCCCAATCTTCAGTCAGCTCTAGCCCCTAAGTCAGGCTGCAGAATCTGGCAGCAGTGAATGTGCAGATCTTTCCTACCCACAAATACTTCCCAGTGGTGATGCCTGTAATGGGCGGGAAGCCCCTTCCCCTTCTCTGGAGGGGCCAAACCCTAAACCCTTACCTTAAGGCCCCCAAGTCCAACCCTGGCTCCAGCCCCAGGGTGACAGACCTGTCCTCTGGAGAGGCTACTGGGTGTGAGGACAGCACAGACAGAGGCTGAGACATGTAACTGAGCAGAGGTAGGACCACAGCAGACATGCTAATGAGGGGGAGAGGTCCATAGCTAAGAGTAAGAGGTCAAGAGGTCAAGTCAGGCCTCATCAGGGTCTGGGCTCTAATAAGCCTTGATGGCTCTGTGACCTCCCCCCCAACCCTCTGCTCGTAGGCCCAGGAGCTCCAGTCAACCTCAGGCCTGCATCTTCAGTCTCTGCCTGAGCAACACTTGAGGAGTAATGGTCCCCAGCTCACGCCCTGCGGTGAAGCCCCTTGACCTGGACCTCAGCTCACATACTGACCTCTTGGCTTGACCTCAGCCCTGTCTTGTCACCATGGACTTGTCTGACAACCATCAGACCTGATCTACTTCCTGGTATGACCATGGACCTGCCCGGTCACCATGACGTTGCATTATGATATGGACTTTTGATTGGACCTGACCACCATCTCAGGGTCTGTCCTGCTCATCTTGCTCAGCTACTGTGGGACTGGGCCCTGGTTGGCCTGCTGGTCCTGGGTTTCCTCCCGGCTCCTGGCCCCTAGGGACAGTCAGCCCCTGCTGCTCCATCTCTGGACTCTGGTACGTGGAGAAGAGACTCACGTGGAAATGGCTCTGATGCAGCAGCGAGACATGTTGAGGAAGGAGCTGGCACTGGCCCGTGTGTGCAGGGCTGACTCAGTCCCCCTTAACAAGTCATTGGTCTTCAGCAGCAGCAGCATCTGGCGGGGGATGTTGTTGAGAAGCTGGGTGATCTGGGGTAGGTACGCAGCAGCATTGGACCGGATCTCCACGTCCTGTGGTCAGCCGGGTCATGTCAAGGAGAAAGGAGAGAGAAGCTGAGAGTGCATGGGAAACCCAGGTCCAGATGCAGCTGAGACTCAGCAGGAGAAGACTGTGTTTTTCCAGACCATGACTCTAGGTCAGAAGCTAAAGAGCTCTTTGTCCTGCTCTCCTGCAGACACCTGGCTGTCTCAAGCACTCACAGCACAGTCACAGATCATTCTTGCCATATCCCACCTGCTCCTCAGTGAGATAAGGCCCTGTCCACTCACTGGCAGGATTAACAGCCTCTCAGGAGAGCCAGGCACCCGCTGCCATCTCAGTTCTTGGCCTCAGGCAGCCTGCAGCAACCACATCTCATTACAGCCTTCTGAATGAGTCTCACCTCACCAGCCTCAAAGCTTGCAGCACTGCCGGCAGCACAGGACTGCTCAGGAAGGTGGAGGCATGCTGTAAGGACAACCAGGCTGCTCCTTGTTTTGCTGTCCCATGCAACTGATGACTTTCTGCTATACTGATGAAGCTGTTTCCAAGGCCTAGTTCAGCCCTCTGTCCTCAGCACAACTCAGCAGAAGTGAGAAAGTATTATGCAGTTAAGCATCATGCTAACCCAAAAGATCAAAAACTCATCTGTCAGATTAAGGGTTTGTCTAGACCCACACTCTGCCTGGCAGCAGCCAGTAGCAGACACTTCAGGAAAGAGCGTAAGACCAAGGCAGACACAGGGTGATGCTTCACGTTCCTTGGTTCCCCAGGTCCAGCAAATGCACCACTCACAGTAAGATCCCAGTGATAACGGATGGGCTACAGCCTGAGCTGCTTCAGATGGGCTCCCCTCCAACCATGAGCCACCACAGCATGCAAGACAGCCAGACCCCACTCTTCTGCTTCCTCTTCGATCTGAGAGTTCCCCCACCATCCCAGTAAATGCAGCACAGTGTGGTGTGGAGCTGATTCCATATGCATACCGCATCCCTACCTCTTACTACGGAGGCCATGACATGAATCAGCAAATCCAAACAGAAGTCCCTGGAACATCTGAAATCTCCAGAATCCAGCAGGACACATGCAGAGGGCAGTAAATGACTTCTTACAGGAGGGAGGCTGCTTTGTGGAAGAGGGAGAGGATAGCTCTAAAACCTTCTCTCCTCTGCAATAAGGGCCAGTCAGACGGCCTACATTTTGTGGTATGGGATCTCACACCCACTCTTTGTGAACTTCAGACTTATTATAAAGGAACAGACGTGCACAAATCGAGTGTGCAGGTCACGATGGTCACAGATGTATACAGCTCACACACCACCATGGTTGCTTTGCTGCTGACAAATAAATCTTTGTGTCCTCCTGCCTCCATCACTGACCAAATACACAAAGCTTCAGCAAGAAGATGCTTAGCTCTCCTAAATGTTAAATGTTTTGCTCCATTATCTGTTGGCAGAAAATTCCTCCCTGATTATCTCTTATCCCTTATCCTAGCCAGCACCACTGCAGAGTCGACTTTATTTCCACACATAGGTTTTCTTTTCTATTTCTTTCCTTTTTCTTTTTAGCTCCAGCTGCTTGTCCACATCACAAAACAGCCACATGATCTGTCATCAGAACTGTCATTTTCTGTCAAGGGAGAAGCCTGTGCACAGAGGAAGAAATGAGCGATGCCACAGGACCTGAGAAAAGCCCCTTGGCTGCAGTCGCTGAGGCTGCTGCAGGATGCAGCAGAACACAATCATAAAATCAGATGACATGAGGCTAGCAGCTACCCTGAGCGGTCCGCTGCCTGGCCTTGGCTCAAGGCAGGAACAACTACACCTATGGCAATCCTCACACATTTGCCTAGCCTGCTCCTAAAACTCTCCAGTGACGTGACTCAAAGCCTCCCCAGACCATCTGCACCAGCACTTCACTGGCCTTGCTGTTAGATCTGGCTTTTCTCATGTTCAACCCCAATCTCCTAGGTGAATTTACACCCATTACTTCTTGTCCTGTTTGCAGCAGTCTGTAACAGATTTGAAAATCACTACCACGACTCTTCTTGACCTGCGTTTTTCTAGATGACTTCTGCCCTGACTTGGTCAGACTTACCTCACGGGTTGCACCTGCTTGACCACTAGTCCTTATGGCTTCCTACTGGACTTGTCCCAGTTTCATCAAACCTTTCTAGAGACGCAGTGCCCCAGACCGGACACAGCACTACAGATAAGATTTTGTTTCAGGAGGGTTGCTTCCTTGTCTCACAGGCTACTCTCACGTCCATACATCCTCAAGCACACTCTCTCGAGCCCTGTGCTGATAGCACCTGCCTACACAGTGCTTGGCTCTTGCTGCTGATACAATCTTTCAAATTCACCTCTAAATTAAGGGCAAGAGGCAGCTCATTTCCTAATGCCACAGCAAATCTGCTCAGCTCCCCATTATCTGCTGCAGGATTATCCAGTTTCATCATTAATTATGTCACGTAGACAAAGACAAAAGAGCTGGCTCCACACACACAATTCGAACCAATGACCAAGTTCATTAGCCCACACCAGGCACCATGCGGCTGCAGTTACACCTCTCGCACAACCCTCAGAAGTCAGTTTAGGAGAAACATTGTTTAGCAGCTCAGATTCAACACTGGCCTTCTAGTATTGAAGCCAGCTCTGTGTTGATTCGCTTTGGTGCCTCTGAATTCTTTCTGGAGCTACCAGCTCCAGAACTCACCAGATCAAGCACGGATCTGCTAGACAGTCACTATATTAATTCTGACATGCAGAAAATTAACTCAGGTAGGAAGCAATCAAATTACTGAGCTGGGGGGTCCATTACCCAAGGTATCTGACCTACTCATTGCTATGGATAATGGCAAACTAGTGCAGCAAATTCTGCCACATCCATCAAAATGAGACACCAACCCAAAGGAATTTCCAGAAAAGAATTTCACAGGACAATATTATAACACTACTTAAATTAATTTCATCCTCCCTACTACAAACGGGTGCAGATATAAACAAACCACAGGACACAACATGTTTCTACTTACAGACACTAGTCCATTGGCTGAAATCACATCACGATATTCTCATCTCTAAAAACAGCACAGTTGGCAGAGGCTGCTACTATTCTTAAGGTGGTGTGTGCTTGTCTGGAGTGCAAGGAGGTGTGAGAAGCATCCCAGCACGTGTGGATAGGAAAGGGTGGAGAATGTAAGTGGCAATTTCCTAGATTTGTAGTGATTGAGTTGACAGGATCTGCAGTTAAGCAACTTTGACTCCAAGTTAATAGGGTTTCTGATTGGGAGGTAATTTCCAAGCGTTTCTGGGAGTTTGTATCAGTGCTGCTAGTCATTTACATGAATAGGGATAATGCATCATCCTTCTCATGTCTTCCCACTAAGCCTTTATGTCTCCTCTACCTTAACCTATCCTCCTTGATGGTTCCCTGCACAGCTGCATTCAACACTTTTTTAAGAAAAGTCTGATCTACAAATGTTTCCCCTGCCAGAACTGGTGAACACTTAGCCATTAAAATATTATACAAAATTTAAGCAGGCCATGACAAGTGAAACTGGGAAATTAAGTTCAGCCACTACAAAACACATTGCAGAAGGAGTCCCGGCTTTTACTAGCTCAGCTCAGCTATCAATGCAGAACTTGCGACAGAGCTGCCACGGGTTGCTCAGCACCACTGCGGTGTCAGCGGTGCAAGTGGTTACAACAAAGAAAGAAAGGTACCCGAGGAGAAGGAAGGGCACACAGGACCCACCTCGCTGGCTGAGACTGGCGACCGGTCAATGCCCCTGTTGACAGACTCCCAGGATCTGGCAGTCAGCATGCAGGCAAAGAGAGGGTACAAATCCCCTGCCCCGAGCCGCCGGCTGTACTTCTGCACCCTCTTCATATCGGCCTTGATGAGGGCCTGCCAAAGGCGGCAGTAGTCCATGCGGAATGGCTCGCTCAGCACCTGGGGAGGGAAACATACTCCCGAGAAGTCTACGGAGGACAGGGAACTGGGGGAAAAGCCTTGTGCCCCCCAGCTGTGCCCTATCCCCCATTTCAGAGCCAGGAAATATCCTTGGAGAGTTATTGGAGTAATAGGAAAAATGTATTCATACGGGCTTAGTGGGGTAAGGCTGCAGCTGGGTGTGCTCTTCCAGCCTGATGCCCACAAGGCCTTGGAAATCTCCCGTAGCTACGTACCTGGTAGAGCCCATGGTCCAGGAGGATAATGTGGGCCTTGCCAGAAGCTGGGCATTTCTTCACCAGCACGTTGCCTGGGTGCGGGTCGCAGTGCACAAAGCCGTTCACAAAGATCATTTCACTGTAGAGCTTGCCCAGGTTGCGAGAGATCTGTGAGGAGACAGAAGATGGTCACACACTGCCACCCACAGCAGTGTGCCTGCCAGGGAGGGGAGGCAGCTCCTCCGTGCCAACACTGCAGGGAGCAAGGATCTGGTACGTGCAGACATCCCCATGCCGAGCTCTTGCAGTTCCTCACACGGACAAATGCACAGAGTGGCTGCTGGCATCTACCACGGGGTGACCCAGGGCATTCGGAGATGCATCCGTGCAGGTGGCACCATGAAGGTATTTATGGAGTCTGGGGTTATTTAAGCACATTTGCCTGGCACAAAAAAGAGAAAATACCTGTGGGTGGGAATGGGGTTTCTGGTAATGAGGAGGAAAGTGAGAAAGCAGATAGGGGCAGACAGGCATTCACAAGGAAGGCATGGGAAGAGCTACTGGGGTGGGTGAGAGACCACTTGATGGAAGACTCAGGTGTTTCCATCCATCCACCTCACAGGACCCAGTGGAGAAGGGGCAGGAGGAGACTCAGCCTGTCCATCTGCTTACCAGAATGAACATGGGTCCCCTCTCCCTTCCACCCATCACACTGCCCCCCACTTTCCCCCCTTGCTTTCCTCAGACCCATGCTAATCTGATTTGCGATGTCTGTGAAGATGAAGCAGCACAGAAAGGCTGTTTAAATCATCCTGTCACTGAGGCATCCCTCCATGCTGCTGCTCCTTATCACCAAGAGATGCTATTGAAGTTAAAAACCTCCTAGGAGGAAGCAATCATCCCTCAGGCCTGGGATCAACCCCTTGCCATGCATGGCCACAGCAGCCTCACCCTGACATCCCACCGCTGGCCCTCCCTGCCATCAGAGAGCAGCACAGTGCTCCACAGCGGAGTGCTGAACAAGCAATTAAAAGCCAGTCATTATAAATGATTCCAAGCATGTCCCCAGACACACAGCACAAGCAGCAAACAGGCAGCTGTCCCCAAAAGCAGAGGTGGTAGAAGAGGTAATGAGGATACTAAAGGCAGCTTGTCCTGCAGAAAACCAGACAGCCAGGGGAGGGCTGGCTTTACCCACCTCTGGAATGCAGCCACCTCTGAGAAAAGCATTCATTATGAATAGTGCCCAAGTAACTACAAATGAGGAGAAAGAACAGGAACCCTTCCTGCAGCACACCAAGAGGGACAACTGTAGGACCAGGTGGGACAATCCTTGGTGCCTCAGGTGGGAGCTGGAGCCACTGCTGAACCATGGAGAAAGCTGCCACCATGCCGAATCACCCACACAGGCGGCGTGGCACAGCCCTGCGGTCTCCCACCGTGCAGCTCCCCTAATGCCACACAGGTGGTGGTGTAAGCACTGACTGAGGGGAATGATGCTTCCCTGCTGAATCACCAGCAGAGATCACTGGAGCAATAAAGTAACCCTTACAGGTCTCCTAGATCAACAAGCTCTAAAACTGGATAGGACCAAAGCACCAGGTGCTTTGACCTCCTAGAAGAGCTGAGTAGCACTTGCTGACAGTCCAAAGATGTGCAGGACAGTCTCTTCTAAGCCTCCCAGGGACTTGCACATGAGGAGGAATGACTTGGATATCATGACTGATCACAGCATCAACAACGACTCCTGTGCACACACTCAGTAAAGCACATTTTGCCCTCTCTGCTTCAGCTGTTTGCCCTCCAGGGACCTGGAAGAGCACAGAATTATTGAAGATGAGGACTTGGGGACAATCTGGGGCACAGTGTGAAGCTTCACACCCATTAAACACAAGTCCAGACAGGGGCTGGCAGTTCTGCAGACCTGTTGGTTGGTCATGGCTGAAGGCTGGAAGCCTATTAATTTGGGGCACTGGAGTATGGGCTGCTTCAAAGAGAGCAGATCCTCCTTCTGTGCTGCAGTAATGGCATAGGTTTGGAAAGTCAAGCAGTGGGACAAGTTGCCCAGAGAGGCTGTGCAATCCATCCTTGGAGGTTTTAAAGACCCGACTGGATAACACCCTGAGTAACCTGGTCTGACCTCATGGCTGAACCAGTCTTAGCAGAAGGTTTGACAGGAGACCTCCTGAGGTTTCTTCCAATCTCAAATATTCTAGGATCCTACAAAAACACCTCTCATCATGCTATCCACGCCACCCTCGTAACAGCATCTTATGGTACGGCTGTAGGCTCCAGGTGCAGGGAAGGTCTCCGCTCCTGAGTCACCGTCAGCAGACAAGTTACTAAACAGATCTGTGATCATAGCCTTTTGCAGCCCACGATGCAACACAAAAGAAGCTCAGGATTCATCTTCCCATCTTACCATGAAAACAGAGGGGTCATGGCCATGTTCAAACCCACAGACTGGGTCACGGGTACAAGACAATTTTCACTACAAGATCCCCATCCTCTCTCCCTTCCCTGCTGTACTTACATTCACCTGTTCCCCAGCATGCGACCTTGAGTATCTGCCGTAGCTAATTCACTGAAACCAGACTTTATGGCTTCTTTAAGAAAGAGGAAAGTATTCTGTATAATTTAGTTAGCATACAGAAGCTATGTTACAGGGATTTATGATATAAGCATATAAACAGTCTTTACTTTTGGAAAAAGAAAATTACCCAGTGTAAGAGATGGAGCTGTGCCGCACAGTAAAGTATTTTTGCGTATTTTTGTCTGTTGACATACCTCTAAAATAGGATAAAAATTAAATTAAGATAGAAAGCACCAATACTGTTAAATTCCAAACAAAAAAAGGAAGGTTGTATTTCTAGGGCTTAGAGTGTAATATGTAAATAGTGACCTTTCCTTATAATTCAGACAAAGGGAGCTCATGTTCCTAGAGAAAAAGTTTAGGAAAAAAACATGAAGCCTTTATATACACCAATTGTCCAGTACTGTGCCCCATCACTATGGGCCTTTATTCCACCCTTATTGAGAAGGCCACTGGACAAATAACACCTACAGAATTCACTTTGGAAGAATGCAGTTAGGTGAAATGAGAAAACAAACGCATGAAAGCGTCTACTCAGAAGGGAGGAATTCAGCACGCATTTAGGCTGTGTTAGACCCAGGGGTGAAGGTGCATCACAAATTAGACAAAAGGTTGCAGTCATTTACGGAAGCAAAGGACCAAAGTAAACACACAGGCTTTTTGTTATGACACGGAGAGGTCATCATTCCTGCCTCTGCTTATCATCCAACACAACAAGTTCCTTATCATCACCAGGGTCCCCCAAGCATCGTTCTGCTGCACATCGTAAAAAAATAATAATCACCCTTGGAATCCTGCATTCACTTCCAGACACCTCATTAAAAGAGATATGCAGAACACACTGACTGTGTTCAGAGACAGCAAATAAATGAGCAGGATGCAGGAGGAATTTACTTGGAAAAAAGACTAAAAGAGCTGAAGATTCCAAAGTTGGGTAAGGAACAGTAGAGGAGGGGCAGTCTACCGATGCTAGAAGGTTTGAACAGCAAGGAAGCAGAAGCACATCAAGTGCTACAAGAAATACAACTGGGCAGAAGGGAGTGTAATCAAGAACAGCATGAGTTAGGCACAACACATAAGAGAAAAACCTATGCTAGCCAGCGAGCAGAGCTGAGCTTGATATGTCAGGATAACACCAGACTCTGGCTCTGGCCAGAGGCATGTCTTTTGCCTATTGCCAGAAGGTGTGCTATTGCCTACAAGAAGTTCAGTTTGTCTGTGCTGCAGCAGAACATGATGACTACAGTCACCAAGTGAGCCTGTAGCCTTGCCAGTCAATGCAAATAGCAACCTGCCATTGCCACATTACATGACATGACCACGACACTGTGTCAGACAAACTGCACATTTTTAGCTCAATGTTTTCGTTTTGAAAAAAATGTAGCTGAGGAATAAGCAGATTGCAGACAACAAAATGGAGAGTCAGCAGCCTGGGCAAAAACAACGGAGTCACAGATACATGTATAACAGCCAGACTGGGAGTAACTCTTCACCATAGCACATGAAGTTCATTTTATGTACTCAATATGGCAAGGATGCTACATGTCACAAACTATCCTACATGAGTTACAAGCCAACAGAGAAGAAAATAAGAATGCAGTGCAGACATTAAGGACTGCTATTGGACAATATCACATAGTCTCTACAAACGGGTCAAGTTCACTTGAAACAAGTCAGACATGAGTTCAGAGGCTGTTCCAAAAATTCACTCTTCAGACAGCCAGAACCTTTCCCCTAAATCCCAGCATTCTGTAAATTATGTCCAGTTTAAACCATTTCCTTAGCTAACATAACCCTAGACTTTAACTAGTTCCTTCCCTCTCCAGTATTTACTACTCCAGTGTGTTCACCAGTAAGATAACTATCAGCATAAATACAGTGTAAATACTGCCCCATTTCGACAGGATGCTCCTTTACCTGATGAGGGGACTGGAGCATCTGTCCTATGAGGAAAGGCTGAGAGAGCTGGGCTTGTTCAGCCTGAAGAAGAGAAGGCTGCGAGGGGACCTAATAAATGCTTACAAATATCTGAAGGGTGGGTGTCAGGAGGATGGGACCAAGCTCTTTTCAGTGGTGCTCAG
>Ga0181612_126858_pt1 | contig 14316 bp, 6 predicted proteins | sample HoacroProtozoa21_FD_119630 | JGI IMG/M metagenome (GOLD analysis project Ga0181612, IMG submission 119630) | Hoatzin crop microbial communities from Cojedes, Venezuel. Combined Assembly of Gp0051906, Gp0051904, Gp0051908 | reverse complement strand
TTTTTGAGCTTACTTTTAGCGAACGTACTAATGAAGAAGGAAAATCTCTATTTCTCTCCATTCATGCTCGCCCACACATACCGGGCTCCTCTCCATTAGTGCCTGTTTCTTATCGAAATGAACACGGATTCTCCTGGAAACTACCAAATCCCGCAGGGGCAGAGTTAATACCCCACCAGGCTCTAGAAAGGAAACTGTTGGCTTCCTCAATTGTGATAAGGGTGAAATGGATCCAAGCAAGGACAACAATCCCGGGCTCATGTTTGTCTTTGAAAACCCCGAAGATGTGGCTAGTTTTTGCCTAGGAGTGAAAGCCATCATAAAAACATTTTAAAACAGTAGTCCTTCTTTTTGTGGCTTTTCAGCGGATCGAGGAGATTATAAAGTATTGGTCTTGAGGGCTGACCTTTCCTTGGGCACTTTCAGATTCCTTAGGGAATGGTACAAAAGCAGGCAGTGCTATGTGCAAAAAAAGCTTTATTTATTTTAGTGTGTCTGTGTGTATGTATGTGTGTGTGAGAGAGTGTGTGTTGGGGCATTTCCATTCTTCATTAATCTAAGCCTGTTTTCTTAGTATTTGTATGCATCCTGATTCTTCTAGAGAGCTCAGCTGGGGGTGGTAGGGAAGCGTGGGGAAAGCTTTTACAAGGGACAAGTAAATTCTACTTTAAAAAGTAAAATTCAAATAATGCATAAGACGAACATATTCAATGTTTGTTTTGTTCAACTTGATTGTTTGGGAACTTGTTTTTCTTTTTTTTTTTTTCCCAACAAGTATTTTTGAAAAGCATATCATATAATCATTCACAATAAAGTAATCTGGAAAAAAAAAGTTAAATAAAACACAGCCTGTTTTCTTCTATAGCACTGATAGCAACCTTTTTCTCCTAAGAGGGAAAAAGAAATACAAATGAAAGTGAGAAAAAAAGGAGGAGGAACACCCAATCTTTGTAGCTGTGTCTCTCTTAATTGATCTTTTACGTGCCAATTTAAATCAGCTTTGTTTTTCTAGCCATTATTTTAGCCAACGCATCCCACTTTAGATCAATTATTTTACTTTCTGTATTTTTACAGGGCTGTCTGGGGATATCTCCCATTCAACGAGCTTGAGTCAGTGAAACTAACAAATAGAACATTATTATAGAAAAATGAGAGCGCTGAGAAATCAGCAACTGGAAGATACCTCTGTAACTAATAAATGAAAAGAACCTTTTGATGGCTCCAGCTGAAAAGATATTTTATTTTATTTTTTTCTCCTGTGTGTGGGATTTGAGATGTGTGATTCTATGGAGCAGCCAGGCACCCCTGCTGCTAGGCCCTGGCTAGGAGTTGGCCCCCCTCTGGCAAATGTTATGGAGAATTGGGAGGAATTTTATGGCTGTCTTTTCCCTCAGCTCTTTTTTCTTTTGTCTTCTTTGAAGAATGACTTTAGACATTTTATTTACATATTTAACCATGGATGAAAGAGGAAAAAGAAAGCATTTGGGCCGTTGTGGGAATAGTGATATGTTTAAATTAATGGAAATCTTATTAGGCTTCTAAAATTTTAAGCAAAAGATTTTTAATGAAACTTTATAATTAAACATGATTTCAAATAATGTGTCAACTCACAGGAAAGATGCATTTCTCCCTCTAGCTATCCATCTCCCCACCTCCCAAAAATGTGCAGAAGAATCATCTGTATCTTAAAGTCCAGCTCTTCTTCTGTACCTTCAGCAAAAGATTAAAAACCCTGAATATTTAATAAGGCATGTCATAATTCAAACCATAACTAAATATTTTGTAGGTAAAGCAAACCATAAACAAGACAAGAAAAAAGGCACCACCACCCCTCATCCCTGCAATGGCAAAGTTTAATGCTGTGTAATCTACTGCAGTGACAGTGTAATAAAATACTTTGATATGGGTAATGGTGAAAATCAAAGTTGCATCTATTCTATACATGTTAGACTCAATGGAAATTACAGCGCTAGGCAAGGTTTTCTGAAATGGGATTAAAGAAAACCCAAATAATCCATTTGAGATAAAATGTTCTGACACTTCAGCAGTAAAGAGAAATGAAATGATAGGCTTAGGGAGTTGAAGAGTTAATTAATACATTAAAGATTTTTAGTAGAATAGTATTAATTGCCTATGATTAACAGTTGTGTGTTATGACAGAACATGAACTAATTTTGACAGTCTTATATTTAAGAAGTCTGTAGCTATAAGTGTTTTTAAGGTTTAATGTTTTTGGCCAGCTGTTTGTTACACAAAAAATAGACATCAGGTTAATGTTAGTCCCGCTCAATAATCCTATCCTCATCTAGATTTGTATTCATTCATTCAGACACTTTTTAACTGCTTACGTCTGACACATGTTTCATTCTGGTAACAAATTCTAACATACACATTTTTAAAAAAAAGCTGTAGAGAAGGTAGCAACTGCAAAAGAAAAAGATAACACACAGAAAAAGAAAGCTCATAACTATTTTAGCAATTTTACAAGCCTGCCTTTCTTACTGCATTTCCACTAGATATTCATTAAATTAAATGGCATGCAGAAAAATGTTTACTTTTTAAACCAAATGGGCTTATTTTTTCCTAGCCACAGAATCTTTGTAGCAGTTTTCCTCCAATATTTAAATAAGCATGTCTGCCTAATAGGACAGGCATACTGAGAAATATTCCCATGCAAGTGCAAATATTCACAATGCACAAAAGTTTTAATTACCTTAGAAAGCCACCACCACCAACAGTTAAAAGAATTAAAAACAAAAACAAATCATAAATGGATGAGTGGGTTCTATAGTATTGCTCTAATACAATTTAGCTGGCTATTTTAAGGGCACTTCCCTTGAAATGTGGTTTGAAATATTACCAAAGGTTCGACGGGGTGCATTAGTGTGAATTGCAAATCAGAACATTTCTTTAATCCCCTTTTCATGGCCTGGCTTCGGATCAGTGGCATCTAAGGGACTCCCCACTGATTCTGGCTCAGGAGGAACCATTCACTGGGGCAGCTTCCCTCCTCTATTCCCACAGTCCAGAAAACAACACCACAGACAGACACCCTCCAACTAAATTAGATTAAACTCCTTCTCTTCCACAGCACATTAGCCTTTTCACTGCCCAAGATTCATTATTCAGCTACTCCTAATTTAAAGATACAGTATTTTTCTCCTCTTAGGAACAAAAACAACAAACAAAATTAAAGCCAAAGCAGAATAAAAAAAGATTCCTGGTCAGAAATAAACCCAATAATTCTAAAACTACATAAAGATAGGAGAATAGCCTTTGCACTTTTACTCTAATATTACAGGGATATTATAATTCTAAGGCACAGGCCACAGCAGAAATCTCTATAGAGACTAAAGACAAGGACAGGCCTAGTAAAAAAGAAAATGCACACAGATTTTCTTTTCTTATATACACCATTCGGTAAACTTAATTCATTATTCTTTCTGCATGCATGGTTTGTGTATCTTGCACCCAAATCTAGACTGGTATAAGGCATAAATGTAGTGAAAACTGCATAGGATAGTGAGGATTAATTAGTTCTCTTCTAGTCATTTCCTCCCTTATTATCCATCTCTAACTTCTCCTTTCTCACTTTTCAAGATAAAACCAAGCTTTTAAAAACTCTCTCATTCAGGTATGAGTATGCACCTCTTCGCAAACACAAATGCAAGCAGCTAGCAATAGGCAGGAGAAGTGAGATCCCAAGCAAGTTGTCTCCAGGGTCTAGATGGCTATTGCTGCATTCATGGCATCAGGCGTTGCAGGCACACGAACCAGTTCCTAGGAATTCCCAATTCTGGGCACTATTTTATATAACCTACATTACTGGTGTGCCACCTGGATGGTGCAAAAGAAGAAAAGTTATTATCTCTAGCCCTTATTCTCTGGTTAAGAAAAAATGAACCACCCTGCTACAGGAGAATCTTTGCTCCTCATGCTGTTTTATAAAACATCACTTAAGTATCTTTCCAATAACATTCTAGCACAACTATTTGCAGCATCTAGCTTGGAGAGAATGGGTAAAGTAATTTTAGTTTTGTTCTTCTGGAAGATCCTGAAAGACACTCTTAGTGCCTGCAGCTCCTGGTTGTAGTTTCAGTGCCTCTCTAAATTAGCATCTAGATTATGGAAAAATGAGGGGGTAGATGAAAGCAATCTGAAGTGTACAGCAGTATTTCTGACACATGGATGTTGCCCTATTTTACTTGAGCTTGCAGCAGATGAAAGATGTTGTGTCTGGCTTTATTCAGTACACCAAGAGCCTTCATACCTAGGCAGTAATCGTGGCAGTCTCCCTTCTCTGCTAGTGAACTTTTGCAATACTGTAGTCTTCCTGCTGGCTGTGATCTCCTGAATATCATTCAGTTCAGGTTTCTCAATATTGTATCTTTTAATTGCCTGTGCAATGCCTTAAGCATTTTGGCACCTCTGGTGCAGGCAGGGACTTTAAGGAGTAAAATGATGGTAATAAATACATTTATTACTGCTATAGCAGAGGACAGCAAGATCTATTCCCCTAATGTTAAATATCATTCATGAATGTCCAAAGAAATATACAGAAGTCCATTTTTCTGAGAGTTACTCTACTTTGCTCATGTGAAAACTTGGTGAGAAATTTTGTAAAATTAGACCTTCTTGTGAAGGTTGCAGGACAGACTTACAGTTTTCAGGCCTAAAATCTCTAAACAAAGGGGTAATGTAGCCATAGGACAGGTCTGAGGATAGAGATTGTAGGAGGTTTAGTCTTTTTTCCTTCTATTCTTCTGTACTACTTGTTTTGGTGGTGGGAGAAATGGCCTGTGGGCATTGATGCAAAAGATGATTTCCAACTGCCTGTAACTGATGAAGTAGTCACATCCCAGCTTCTGTACCCATCCTATAATATTCAGAACAGACTGGGGACAGGCCAGAAGTCAAGATTTAGAATATGCAATTAGAAAGGAAGTGAGGTCTATCAGAAAGCTGCCAGGCTAAGCAAATGTGAGGTGAAGATCCCTGGTGCTTTGACATGAAACGTTTTCATCCTTAACCCCAGGATTTAAAAGCCTCAAAGATGCATTCTGTGTCCACCGCTCACGTCCTATTTTACCGAACTAATCTTTTTTCAGTAGCTTAATTCTTAATTTTTTACACTTTTACAGCACTTTCTACATCGAAGTGTTGTTTAAACCTTTGTAAAGGTTACCAAACTTGTGTCGGTAGAAGGCAATAAATAGGATTACATATCCTTTTGGTACTTCTGTAGCTGGCCATATTCAAGAAATCATGAAGATGATGCACTTATCCAGAAACAAACAAAAAATCTGAATTTCCTCATATTTTCAGACTTCTACACTTCTCGGAATTGGTATGATAATTTAAAAAATGACCTAGAAATTTTGACCTACAAAATTTGAAAAATGTCCCTCATTGAAAATCAGTGACAGCTACGCACTTTAATTCTCTTAAATGCTTTTTGCAATATCCCTACTCCATAAGAAGATGGCATTGTCTTTCATCGACTGTTCAGCAGCAGAGAGTTGGGATGCAACAGACAGGTCAGTTCTATTTATCTTCTATCTTCCAAAATCATTCATTATTCTAGTATTATTTCTATGTTTTTTTGCTTCAGAAGACTAGTTTATACTTTCACAGTGCCTCACTTCATAATGCCTATATGTTTGTCCCATACAAGAAGAACAGAACAATTATAGAGTTTTATCAGTAGTCTCCAAACTGTCACACAAGGAAAACTAATGTAGTGGTGAACTTGTGTCAGCAATCTATTTAACGCATTTCAGATTATTTTTTAGTTTGGGAGGTAGGGAAAATTCCAGACCTCCCTATGTGAACCCTCATCTCTTTTCACCATCTCTAGCTTATATTGTTGTCTTAAGGTAATTTTTATTTGCACGATTCAATAACAGTATCCATTTGAACCTTTAACAGTCCTTGACCCAGTTTTATCTACCTAACTAAATGTCAAATGAATAGTAGTAATCCTCGGAGGAGCAACAGCAGCATATTGGAAGAGAGTTAGAAAGTGATTTACAACCGAATGCAAGGGCCTTTCTGGCCCAGCTGCAGCCCCTGAGAGTGTTGCAACAGCTGAAACGCAGCAGCTTTCTGACGGATCCTCCCTTTGTCCTTGTCTTTGACAATTCGCGATGTGAGCCAGAGGCCTAGGCCAGCTCCTTTGCCCACTGCAGAGGGTACCAGGATTCTTACATGTTCATTAAGTAAATGGTAAATGGTAATCTCTCAGGCCCTTTTACCCAACGGATAAAACAGCACTGCATGTTATACTGTATTGCCCTTGACAGTGAAAAGTGGTGGCAGCCACAGTAACACCCTTTTCTGGAGTTCTGAATAAAGATTTTCAAATCATTTTTCGTAAGACAGGCAAGAAATATTTACTTTCCCAATACTAGACTGATTTTTTTCGTTTATCACATTATCTATTCAGAAAGTTTTTACTCCAATGTTATTTAAAAAAAAAATCTGAAATAAAATCAGTTTGGAAACCTGCAATGTACGTTCTGTCACGCTTGATACAGACCACTGTAATAAAAACACAGCCTGATGTATGAGCCCTCTTAGCATGTAGCAAACAATCCTAGTGTAAGTTGCTTTCTTGTCTCAAGTTCAATTGTCTCCATAAGAGCCTTTTAAAACCAACTGTAATAGAGAGCCATGTCTCTCAGTGTTTTGCAAGTGTGAAGGAATTCATGCTTTTAAAATCCTTGTGTGGTATTGTAGGTAAGTCCTTTTATAATCAATATAAAGAAGGATAAAATGTGACACAAAATATGGACCCTGCATGAGAAACTGAAAGAAGAGCACAGTAAGAAATTAAATTCTGGCATTCTAATTCAAACCCCACTCTTTCTAGATTAATCTTTTACTTTCTCAGATGTTTACCAACACCTGTCATTCACTGGACAACACTCCAAAGCCAGGTCTGAAAGGCACATATGGCATGCATGGTACATATAGAATTGGCGAGCTTGTCTCCTTGCAACAGTGGATTCTTTGTTGATGATACCAAAATGGAGAGTATACCGTGGTCACTGCACGTTAATCCAGTGCCGGACAGTTGCTGTCTGGTGTGTACTTCTTGATTAGCAAAGAGAAGGAAGCAGAGTGTGCTACCGAAAGTCACTGAATGTCAACATTAGGGAACAGCTTTCTACAGACATGCAAGGATTTCTCCAACTTCTGCAGCCACATAGCAAATTTGTGTGCATTCTGCATCAGTGGAGTACAGGTGTGTACCAAGCAAGTCTCCCAATTTACTGCTGCTTAATCCTGCCTTGCAAACTCAGCAAATAGCCCTCAGCATATAGAACAAAATTCAGCTATTTTGGTTAAGCATGCTTAAAAAGAATCAGTGTAAATGGGGAGCTGCCTGAGCACACTAAAGCCCTGCATCAGTGCAGCTGTAAAAGTGCAGGTCTTTAACAGCAAAGTGAACTTTGCTGGCCACTGTCCTCTGAACTGGCCAGTGTAAAGCAGGCCAGAGCACGTGCAGTGTTGCAGTATGAAATGGCATGATATTTTCTTTTTCAGGTGGATAACCACCACTGTCAGGGCCAAATCCTGGTATTATTGGAAGCAAAGACTTTGCTGTGCTGTTCAGGGGAAGCAGTCATTGTCTTTCCAATCACATAATTCTTCAAAACTGCAGCTGTCGTGGCCCATTTCTATCATGGCACTGACCGACACCAGGATGGGTTTGGCTGGGCTTTGCTCCTGCTTCTTGTCTTATGTAAATTCTGTTTTCAACTATATTTTTCCTTGGTTTTCACCTCTAGTGCTATGTGATAATTCTTCAGAATATGGGTGTAGAATTCAAGAGAATACTGTGTAAATGGTCTGGGGCCTAAATTTCATTCTCATCTATACCAGAATAAAGCAATATCTACCTGAATTTCACTAGTGCTAGAAGGAGTGTCCAGCAGTTTGGGCTAAAAGAAATCTGACTTCCATGATGCAGTTATGCTTCTGTGATGGATCTGAACTAAAATCTAGTAATTCAAAGCTTCCCATGCATATATGGTAGGTATATGTTATTCCCCACAGGCATATGTTCTTCCCCAATATATAGTATCATATACTGAGGAAGTATCAATTCCACAATAACTTTGTGTTTGCCTATTCTTACACTTTTCCCTGGGCATCTGCTGGAGGCCACTGTCACAGGCAGCATATCGTGCTAGACAGACTTTTGGTTGACCTGCATCTCTGTTCTACATTCTTGTATTCTTAGGCACCATGAATGGGTGATATGGGTTTAATCACTGCTGTACGTTGCTTTTGGACATTCTCCATCTGGCATTTTAATTTTAAGGGTGTGATGGCATTCGCACAGTCTCTGAAGCAAGCATGAAATGTGAGAATTTTAAATACCATTGTTTGTAATGCTGTTTATTATTTCCAGATCACAAAAAAAGAGATGCTTTGTGTATCTGTCTCACCAGCAAGGGACACAAGAGAGACTGATCCAGTAGTTGATCCAGTAGCAGGCATGTCAAATTTCACAAAATGAAAGTTGGTTCTGTCCAAAAGCCACAGCTGGCGTGTTTGTAGTACATTCTTTCTCTCATCTGATGACACTAAAAGGTACCGTAGCTGGTTGGAGGAATCTCTCTAACCTAGGATGTCAGTGCAGGACAAGAGAGACCTGGTTAGGCTGTGTTTTGGGCCAGTGTGTGCTGGCTATTTGAGCCCCAAATTCACTCACAGCCTAAACCAGAGTCCATCTCATGTCAGAAAACCCAACCCCTTCCTTTATCCTGGAACCCAGCTCATCATCCATAACCTGACAAGGCTGTATTTCCCATGTCAAAGCAGGAATTTGATAGAAATGTTAAAGCATTAGACTGAGAATCAGTCTGGCTCAAATTCACAAACTGTCAGCATGGTACAGAATAAGAAACATAAAGCTCTCTCATACAGTGAAGTTATACCAGCATGAAAAACAGTGAGGAAGTGTTACATTTAGCTCACTCTCAGATGTTCAGATTTTTTTTTCCTTTTTAGTTTATTATTATTATTATTAGGATATGACTGAAACAAGGTGGGAGAAAAGATCCGCTTAGTCTGAAATGCTTGTATCTGAGTAGGGAGGTGCACAGACAACAGCATGGTTTAAGTATAATGATATAGTATTACTGGAAAATGCTTCGGTGTACACAAGCCCATTGTCTAACTTTGTGTTTTGCCTGTCTTTAAATGAAGAATCTTCTGCTTGATGTTAGTGAATGGGAAGTGCTCAGACACTGCAGTGTTAGAATATACTATTACTTCATGAGAGAGTAATCAGAAAATTCAGACATTTGGGAAGATACAGATAGACCTTTTTAGATCGATTGCAAGTTCAGTACACGTAATATTCCAGTTTTGGCAATCTCATGTTCAAGAGCACAGAAACAGGGTTACATGTTGCACACATTAGGCAACCAAGTATACAGAATCAATTCAAAGCAGCTGTTGACGGTCAGAAATTTTAGGGGAGCTGTAGAGTGAATTCCTCCATCTATACATCTTTATTTGGAAAGGGGAATGCAGAGGAGGAGGGAATGAAAAATTGATACTGCTCTGTGCTCCAGATGAAAGAACAAACATAATTTTATTTTCTTTAATGACTGCACTGGATTCTGAAATTAAACCCAGCGGGTAAAAAGATCCTGTGCAGATTTCAAAAGAGATCATGTAGTCTGTCCATGTGCTAAGGCAGGCACATTTTTAAGCCCTGCCGTGTTCTGCAAAACTGAAAAAGGGTTATCCCTGTAAGCATTCTGCTTTTCAAAGCCATCTATCTCTCTCCACCTACCCCAAGTCGGTGGATATTCCAAAATAAATGTCATTCTAGCCTTAAATATCATTTTGTGGTTCCTCCCTCTAACTTTAGAAGGAGAATTCCTGTATACTCTGCATTAAATATTATTAGAGCTCAACATACAGACACCACTTCTTTTTTTTTTTCAGCCTTTTAGCAGAGCCAGACATAAAAAAAAGAAAAAAGAAAAAGCAAAAAAAAACAAAAACAAAAAACCCGGCCATATAAATAACTGAATATAATCCCCAGTACAGATTTTAAACCAACTGAACTGAGAACAGCTAACCTTCACTCTGAACTCACTCCAGCTGCAGGTTAATGCAGTTAATTGCAGAGCACCTGGTCTAAGCCTCAGGTATATGAATCATCCCCACAGCACACCTTTCAATCTTTTATTCTTATGTAATGCCCTGGGGCAGCTGACAGTGCCTGTTCAAGCTTTGTTCCTAGTGGGTGTGCCAATACGCTGTCAGAATTCCCTTACTATATGCAAAAGAAAGGCTGTACTTTAAAGTGAATGTGTGTATCTCCGAGGCTGTGGTTTGAGGATACGCTGTCTCCAGTAGCAAGACCGACTTAACACGTAGCTGCCTTCCCTCCAAAGGAGCCTCTGCCGCGGGTTGCTGCTCCCAGGCGAGGTGCACGTCCCACCAGTTTCGCTAACGCAGCTGTTTGTGGGGTCATGCTGTGAACAGCATCAGGAAATTGAGTCATCTTAAAAATCAACCCTAACAATATTTACAGATTTTTAACACAAAAACAGCGCGTAACGTTAAGCTAGTATTGCTTCTGGAATCAGCACATTCTCAAATGGTGGCCTGAGAGTGTGGATACATAAAGCAATATGCATATATATATATATGTATACATGGGTGCTTTCATTTGTATGTGTTTGTAAGACAAATATTTTTCAGTGTCTGTGTACATACACATTACTTAGGACACTCATACAATACACCCTTTTAAAACCATTGCTAGTCATCTTTTGTTTGGTTCAGTTCTTTTTTAACTCCGTAAGTGAATTGCATAGCCTTCATCCATGGAAAGCCTGTTCTTGGACACTGATTTATTTATAACATCAATAGTAAAAAGGCAAACTGAATTAACTGTTTACCTAAATACTATAATGTATATGCATACAACATATGTACAACCATGTGTGTTTTATGAATAAATATCTAAATACACATGCATTGGGCACTGAAATGCCTAGAGGGTCTTTTGGTATGGGTGAACTACTTGTAGATACTTGTGAGTTCTTGCTAGTCTGGGATTGATTACGTCCCGCTTATTAAAGTGGTTTGCATCTTCAAACTGGTAAATACAATTTTAAAAGGGTGGGACAATGTTTTGAAAATAGTTGGGCACTGCTTTATCTTGCACAGACATAGCTATGAAAGTACAATCTTATTTATCTTAACATATATTAACTGAACTACATTTCTTTACGTGGGTTTAATGGAATTGTGTCACATGACATCCTTCACCTATACGTGACAGATAGATAAAGAACATGAAACTGAGCGATATAGAAAAGATTAGTGGAGAAAAAGTTGTGAAGGCAAGTGAGCTGCATGGAACGTACTTTATGCAGCAAACGAATGATAGCTTGTACAAGAATTGTATTATAAGAATGACAGTCTGGAAATTATAAAACTGCCCTCTCTTTGGCAATACTGATTTCTTGTTTCTTTGATGTGTGTTAGCACAGAAGATTAGGTTACTCCTTAAATTACACACAAATAACAATCAGACATTGTCACAACAATCTTGATGTTGTCATCTTTTCCATTATGCCATTCCACTACACTGGCTGGCAAACTACCACTCAAATATCAAAGTACATACTCATAACGATTAAGATTTCAAGCCACTTATTTTCTGTCTGCCTGATACTAATTTTTTTGCCTCTTGCTTCATTAAATGCCCTCATATATGTATGTTGCAAGTGTAAAATACTGAATTTCTGATTTCATAGCATTTGATGTTTGCTTTGTCCAAGCATAATAAAGGAACAAACCCAAGGGAAGTGTTTAGCTACGTACCGTAAACCTCCACCAGCAGGAGCCTTCTGAGAAACTGGGATACTAGCTTTTCAGACAAAAAAGGCCAAATCTGCTGTCACGGAAATCAACACCAGAACTCTTGCTGACTTGCATGGAGTCAGGGCTCTTTTGGAATGGTGGTGTTCAAATGCAGTTTTGGAGCCTACAGTGAGACCACACCTCAAGGGCGAGTGACAGACCCAAAAGAGCAGGGCATTCAGCTACCCTTACAGGCTACAGATGAGTTCCATTATACAGAACCATGAATTTCCATCTATGATGCCTGGCTTAGGATAGATAGTTATCTTTGATGACCCGTAGGAAGACTGGTTACTTTATCCTAAACTGTGAATAAGATTGAAGTAATCTAAATAGTTTCCTTAGCTGCGCTCTATTTACCATCAGTCACAGGGCATTAATCCAATCAATATTTAGACAATCTGAGGTCACTACTGTGTATCTTCCCCCTTCATAATCAGCATAGACTCCTTCAGTTGGGTGGGATACTTCGTCATATATTGTAATGACACAGATGTGCATCTACCCTGATGTGACAGGAGAATCCAAATCATGCAATTTATTATCTAAAATAGTCTACTTGAGTTCAGGCATAACTCACCTACTATAAATTAAGATCACCTTTCTGTAAGGGCCTGAACAAGGCCTGTGCATCGCTTAAGCTCTTTAAGTAATGCCAAAGTGATGCACAGTGGAGGATTTCACCATAAGAAATGGGGTGCCTCTTATATTCTGTCTCTAAAACAGAATATATTAAAAAGTCAGCACCAACTCAAAGTCCGTGATGTAAGTGGGAAGTTGCTCCAGCAACCCTAATTTTGTTCACTTATGGACTCTAGAGTTTAGTCTGATGCTTTTAATGTTTTTACTGCCCTTGGCTTTAGCTTTATTAAAAATTCAACTTGAAATTCAATTAGATGATACTCTATGTTAGTGGAGTAAATATAGTTTTATCATCAGTTTGGTTATTTGCTTCCCATTCTGCTTTTCCATGTCAAAAGAGCAAAATAATATAGTTACCATAATCTCCCTATTTCTACTGGTCCCAGGTATTCCTGCAGAATCTTTCTTCCAATTCTAGAATAAGTGTTTATAAAAATGCTGTGTCAAAGGTAAAGCAGAGAACAGACACATCTCTTCTTGGCTCTTATGATGAATGCTTGCTGACAAAGGTCATAAACTTATATAGCATCTATTCCAAACAAAAGCCTGCTATTATGTAGTGGGGGTTATCTGTAGCACAGGAAAGAAAAGAAGAATGCTTCCTCTTGTTTCTGTAGTTCAGTTTGATTGTATTACTATTTAGCTGATATTACAGTCATGGGGTTTTTTTAAAAGAAGGAAATAAAAAAAGCATGGACTTCATTTTGTTTAGCTTTTAATGTCTTGCCAAATGAATTAGCTGGAAGCACTCTATACTGACAAAATGCAGTCTAAGCTGTTACAGTTCTGATTCATCTGTTGCTGTCCAGTCTCCCTTAAGAATTAACTTACTGTAGCCAAGGAAAGCTTTGGTCCACATCTATTAATCTTCCTTATTAGTGGAGATACTTCTTTGAGCCTGGGATCTCACTGCCTTATGAAATGGTAGGACAGGAGAAACCCACCCAAGTTTACGGGCTAAGACAAGTCATTAATCAATGCAAACAACAGTGCCATGCAGACAAGATTTAATAAGAAGAATGAATGGAACCAGCTAAGCCCCCAGGGACAGCTGAACCTAGTTCTCATTTTCTGTTTATTAAAACCATTCATATCAATTTGTCATTTGGAAGCATTTAGTTCATTCAAGAACAAGTGTAATTTAAAAATCCTATTAATAATACTTTAAAATACAGATTGTCAAATACATTACAGAGAGGTGATAAGGGAACGAGAGTGGCAGCTTTAAGATATCTAATTCCAGTCTCCGTGGAAGATTTACTAAAGGGTCAAGCTCACTTTTTCTGTAACTTCTCTGAAGCTAATGTAGTTAGAGAAGGCATGAACTTAGGAAAACACATCCATTCACTGCCCTCCAAAGGCCAGATACAAACTTCTCCGAAGTTGCTAAATTTATTTTTTTGTCAGTTTTCTGAGATTAATCTTTCCATTTGCTATAACTGGCTGTAAACTGAATTCAAGAAACTTGTAAGAGTGCCTGGAAACCTTAAAAAGCTTTTTTTTTCCTCAGGAGTAAGAAGCACCTGGCAAGCTCTTCCATTACTGAGACCAAAGCATACTCCTTCAGGCTAAAAGGCACTTGCTGTACTTACATACTTACTGCAGGTCTCCTTATCCGTGTTACTGAAAGGAGTCAAAACAGCCCTGCTTCACTGGGCAGAACTAAGTCAGGCCATTAACAGTTGTGGTCATTGCTCTTGTGAGAATGCTCTTTGCAAGACATTTAATGAGAAAATTTATCCAAAAAAGGTAAATTGCTGGCATGCTAGC
>Ga0181612_139863_pt1 | contig 14317 bp, 7 predicted proteins | sample HoacroProtozoa21_FD_119630 | JGI IMG/M metagenome (GOLD analysis project Ga0181612, IMG submission 119630) | Hoatzin crop microbial communities from Cojedes, Venezuel. Combined Assembly of Gp0051906, Gp0051904, Gp0051908 | reverse complement strand
CAGCGTGCGCCTGCTGTTTAAGCACGCGGGGCTGAGCGATAGCGAGATGCAGACGACCGCTTACCTGCGCAACGAGTACCTCAAGAGCGTGGTTTCGAGCATGTTGCGTGCCCGCTTTGCCGAGCAAGCACAGTTGCCCGACGCGCCCTTCACGCAAGCCATGGCTGCCGACCGCGACTATTTCCTCTCGAAAACGTGCCAGGCGTTCCAGGTCATCGCTACCGCGCGTAGCGGCAAGGCCGACCAAACGATGCGCTGGATTGCACAAGAAGTGCATCGCGTTGCATCACAGGGCTTTACCGAAGGCGAATATACCCGCGCACGCCTCAACTACGAGTCGAGCCTCAACAAGCTCTACCGCGAGCGCGACAGCTATAGCAACACCGAGTATGCTCGCGGTTTCGTGCGTGCTTACCTCGATGGCGAGCCCATCCCCTCGATTGAGGACAACTGCCGCTTGATGCGCGAGCAAATCGAGGGCATCACCCTGCGCGACGTCAACATGTATGTCTACAACCTAGTGAGCACCAGCGACCGCAACGTGGTGCTGGTGACCTTTGCCCCCGACGACGAGACGCTGCCCACGCGCGAGGAGCTCATTAACGCCTACCACGACGGCATGAACACCGACCTGCCGCCCTACGTCGACAACTACGCGGGCAACACGCTGCTCACCACCGAGCCCACCGCCGGAACCATCACCAGCGAGACGCCCGTCGAGGCGCTCGATGCCCAGCTGTGGACGCTCTCTAACGGCATGCGCCTCTACGTCAAGCCCACCACCGTCAAGGCGGGCGAGGTCGTCATCGCAGGTTACGCGCCGGGCGGCTACTCCATCAACTACAAGGGCGCCGAGGATGCTCCCTCGTTCAAGGCGTTCAACTCGGTGATGGCAAGCCAGGGCTACGGCCAGTTCAACAACACCACGCTCAAAAAGGCGCTCGCCGGCAAGGACGTGAAGATGCGCACCAGCGTGAGCAAGACGGCACAAGCGTTCCAGGGCGCCAGCGCCACCAGCGACCTCGAGACCGCGTTGCAACTGCTCTACCTCAAACTCACGCAGCCGCAGAAGGACGAGGCAGCATTTGCCACGTTCATCGAGGGCAACCGCCAGCGCATCGAGAAGCAGGGCAACGACCCGAAGTTTGAGTTTGCCGACTCGATTTTTGCCAACGTCTATGACCACCACCCGCTGGGCGCCGAGAAACTCACCACCGACGAACTCGACAAGGTGAGCCTCGACCGCATCCTCGACGTTTACCGCGACCGCTTCAGCGACTTGAGTCAGATGAGCATCTACATCGTGGGTGACGTGAACCTCGACAGCCTGCGCCCGCTCGTTTGCCGCTATTTGGCAAGTTTGCCTGCTGCAGGCCGCAGCGAGAAGCCTCGCGACATCGGTTACCACTTGTTCACGCAAAACAAGGACGTGGCGTGGAGCGCCCCGATGACCACCGCGCAAGACAAGGACTACTGCTTCTGGACGTCGCAGTGCCCCTACAACCTGCGCAACGTCCTGCTGGCACGCATCACCGGGCAAGTGTTCACCAACATCTTCCGCGAGCAACTGCGCGAGGACCGCGGCTGGACCTACCACGTCGACACCCACTGCAGCGTCGTCCCCGACCTCAATGGTAGCGACCAACCCGTCATCTTCATGCCGCTCAACGTCACCGTCACCGCCGGTAAGGGCGCCGAGACCCACCGCATCATCGCCGACGATATCGCCGATGTCGCTGCCAACGGCATCACCACCGAGCGCCTCGACAAAGTGAAAAAATACCTGCGCAAAGTCCACGGCGAAGACCTGCAAGACAACACCTACTGGATGTCGATGCTCAAGACCCTCGACCAGCACCAGCTGGACTTCCACACCACCTACCTATCGACCCTCGACAGCATCACCCCCGCCGACATCCAATCCTTCGTCTCCCGCTACATCGCCACAGCCCACCGCCTCACCCTCTCCATGACCCCCCGTTGAGTTACGAGAGTTGAGAGTTGAGAGTTGAGTTCCCCGTCGCTGGAGGGCCTCACGCAGACTCCGCAGACTCCGCAGACTAATATTTACCCTGCGCTGGTTTCCACAACGGACCAGCGCAGGGTATTTTTGCACGCAGACCAGCGCAGACCAGCGCAGACTTAGTTTCCTGTTTTCGTCACTTTTTTGAGGTAAATTTATAACTAATTAATAATAAGGGTTTTGCGATTTTGATATTTGCCGTTTTGGGTTATGCAACGTAAATTTGCAGCATGTTTGTGAGCAAAAGCAAGAACAGATCTGGCAGTATCAGTGTCCGCGTTATGGAAAAACGCGATGGTCGGAATGTGCTCATCCGGAGCTTTGGGGCATCAACGGATGAGGAAGAGGTGGCGTGCATGATGGCCGCTGCCGAGGAATATGTGCTACGTAAAACGGGTCGGTTTTATAACTTGTTCAACCCAGTGCCGCAGGTGAGTATTGACGAGTTTCTCTCGCTGTTGAGTAATAGTCAGATATCGGTGATTGGCCCCGAGTTGGTTTTTGGTCAACTCTACGACAAGATAGGCTTTGGTCAGATTAACGATGAGATGTTCCGGCATTTGGTAATCAGTCGTTTGGCTTCACCAGGAAGCAAGTTGCATACTGTGGATTATCTGCTGCGATACCGTGGCGTAAGTTATGATATAAACAAGATGTATCGGCATTTGGACAAGCTGTGTTTGCGCCGTCCCAAAGATGGTGCTACATCTCTGAAAGATATGGTGGAGCAGGTCACCTACAAGCATTGTCTAGCAGTGGGCGGCGGTTCGTTGGAGGTGGTGTTCTATGACATCACAACGCTTTATTTTGAGGCTTCCTCGGAGGATGACTTGCGCCGTATGGGCTTTTCCAAAGATGGCAAAGCCGACTGTCCCCAAATTCTGCTAGGCTTGCTTATTACGCGCGATGGATATCCTATCAGCTATGAGATTTTTGAGGGCAACCTGAGTGAACAGCGGACGTTTGTGCCCTTGCTGCAGCGTGCTGAGCAGAAATACGGAATGGGGCGCCCTGTGGTGATTGCCGATGCTGGACTGCTCTCCAAGGCTAACATCAAGGTGCTTTCTAGTGAGGGTTACGGGTACATTCTGGGAGCGCGTTTGCGTAACGAAAGTGCCCAAATCAAGGAACGCATCTTGTCGATGAATCTCCAGGATGGTGACGTCAGAACCATCTGCAAGGACGATGGAACACGCATTGTGGTGTCGCGAACAGAAAAGCGGCGGGCAAAGGATGCCCACAACCGAGAGCGTGGCCTCGAACGCCTCAAAAAGCGAGTCAAAAGCGGCAATCTAGGCAAGAAAGATATCAACAATCGGGGCTACAATAAGTACCTCAAACTCACTGGTCAGATGTCAGTTAGCATCGATTTGGAAGCATTCGAAAAGGATGCCCAGTGGGATGGAATCAAGGGATACATCACCAACACATCGCTACCCGACAAGGAGATTATCAGCCAGTATGCCTGCCTGTGGATGATTGAGCGAGCATTCCGCATGAACAAGACCGACCTACGTGTCAGGCCGATATACCACCGACTTCGCAATCGCATCGAGGGACACATCTGCATTTGTTTCACCGCCTATGTTATCCAACTCGATCTAGAACGCGTACTCAAGGCCTCCAACTCGTCCATCACAATCAATAGAGCACGAGAAATCGTCAAGAACATGTACCGCCTCAAGTACACATTACCTAACTTCACCACCGAAAAAAAGGTCATCCTAAAGATGGACGCAGAGCAACAAGAGCTCTACGACCTAGTCACCGCTTGGACCCATCGCTGATTTGGGTTATGCATGACGAAAACAGGAGCGCAGACTTAGTTTTTTCTCTCCACTCTTCAAACCTTGTGCAATGTGAGCGCAGACCGAGCTTGCTCAAGTTTGCCGAACCGCAGCCAAGGTTCAACGAAGTTACTCTTCACTCTCCACTCTGATAGAAGGTCTGCGCAGGTCTGCGCGAATTTAGACGCAGCTGCCAATAAAAATTGGTGATGTGGGGTTGTGATGTTGCTTTTTTTAGTTACCTTTGTAGTCATGGAATCGCTGTTTTCGGACTACTATTTTATTTATAAATTTCCTGAGCCCCAATATTTGGGGGCTAAGTACATCCATCGTGGGTGGATAGCCGAGAGTATTCCCCAGGACGCCGAGGTCGTGCTCGATGCCTTCGGGGGTTCGCAGTCTATCGCCTACACGATGAAACAACTGGGGAAAACAACGCTCACTAACGATTTCATGAGTTTTGATAGCAAAATAGGGAAAGCCCTTGTCGAAAACAATTCCGAAAAACTGAGCGACCAAGACCTCGACATTTTGCTGTCGGGGAACAGCGACCCTGCCTACTATGATTTAATCGACCGCGAGTTTGCAGGCATCTTTTTCACGCACGAGGATGCACAGTTTGCCGATGCCGTGAGAAGCAACGTGAGCCGTCTAAATAACCCGCTCAAGGAATCGTTGGCACTAGCTGTGATGTGTCGCAGCATGACGCGAAAAGTCACCATGGGCCATTTTGCGCACACCCAAGCGCTCGTGTATGCAGCCGACCCCAAGCGCGTTCAGCGCAATCGTAGCCTTGTCCGCCCACTCAAGGACTTGTTTATGGAACTGGTCCCTGAGTACAACGCCGCGGTGTTTGACAATCACAAGCCGAATCACAGCTACAACGAAAACATCCTCGACCTGCTACCCAAACTCGACAACGTAGATGTCGTCTACTTCGACCCACCCTATTGTAACAGCCATGCCGACTATCAGTCGTTCTACCACTTGCTCGAAACCTTCGTGGAATACTGGAAAGACAAGGATTTCGTCAATGGCACGCATCGCTATGAGCCTAAGCGCCACAGCGGTTTCGACAAAAAAAATGAGGCAATAGAAAGCTTCAAGACCATGTTCCACCTTTCGCAAAAGATACCCTGCTGGATTTTAAGCTACAACGACCGCAGCTATCCCGACATTGACACCATGGTTTCGCTCATCTCGCCCTACAAAAATGTGAGGGTCGAACGCAAGCAATATCGGGCATCGCGAGGCGGTAAAGGTAGCGTTGCCGGCAGCAGCGAAGTTCTACTCATTTGCACCAATAAATAAACCCGTCATGAGCAATTTTGAAAAATGGGAAGCGGCCTTCGGCAAGCAAGAAATGCACCTATTTAACCACGATGCCGAAGGCCTGCTTTGGCTCAAAGTAAGGGCCATTTGTCGCGGAAAGCAATTGGCAAAATTCCTCAAGAAGCATCATCTCTCGCTCACAGCAACCAAAGCAAAAGAGAAAAATCGCGAACTCTTTGAATTGCTAGCCGGTAAAGAGGAGGCAACGCAATGGCTCGATGCCTTCTTGCGCGATACCGATAACGAACTTTACAAAACGATCGGCGTTGACGAGGAGAAGCTGAAAAGCGATCTTTTCAACATCCGTGAATATCACTGGGGCGGAGACCAAACTAACTCGCTCGACCGATACATGGTGTCGCACTATGTAAAGCCCATCAGCGACTACAACACGTTGCTGCAGAAACGCGACCTCATCGCCGAAAATGCGTGGAAATATGTGCAACTGAGCTGGTTCAACAACTGGACATCTTACCTCACCGAGTCGATATTTAAGAAGCACCCCAGCGTCATTTCGGCTATCGGCGAAATCAAGAGCGTCGACTTTTTCATCAAGGATTACCCCATCGACCTGAAAGTCACCTTCTTTCCCAAAGAATTGTTGCAAGCCAAACTGAAAGAAAAGTATGGCAAGAGTGAACTTTCGTGGCTCAAGCAGCAGGCACGAGAGAGGGGCATCAACTTCGGGAATGGGAATAGCAATCTCGTTCAGTATGAGATACTTCGCAAACTCGAAATAAGCCATTTCGACGATCTGCTGACGCAATTTCATGCCAGCCGATGGCAGGTAGTCGAGGAAGCGATGCAACACCCTGCGGAACTACTCCGATGGCTTTATGAGAACCAAGGGCCCATGCGCTTTGGCGCCGAAAATCGATTGTTCCTCATTCTCGTCAACCGCAACAACATGGATGAATCCTGGGAAATGAAACGACAATTCGATTTCATCGAGCCTAAAGTCAACGACTTCCTCAACCACTTCAGCGACAGCACTTTAAAAGAAACCCCCTCCCCCTTCAGCGGCCGCCACTACCGAGCTCTCGCCGACGTCATCTTCATCATCAACTGACAAATCGCCCACATCTATAAAAATAAGGTCTGCGGAGTCTGCGTAGGTCTGCGCGAATTTGAGATAAATCGGTGGTGATTTTTTTGGAGAATTGAGGGGAAAAGTTGTAACTTTGCGGCGGAAACAAGAAAAAATAAAAAGAAGCAACATGAAAGCGACATTATACAACGAAGAGGAGCAGCCCATTGAGGCGCTCAACGTCGAGCAGCAAGCACTTGCGAGCGAGAAGCCTGAGCCGGTGGATGTGCCTAAGCAGGGTCTGTATGTGGTGAACTACAAGACTCTGGTGAAGCCCACACTCATTGCGCTCGCCATTTTCCTGGTGTGGATTCTCGCGACCGTGCTACTGTAAATCAGTGCATTAAAAAAAACGTTGCATTTTTTTTGAAAAAAGTTGACCAATCCTTTGGTCAATCCAAAAAAAGCCCTTAACTTTGCAGCGCTTTTAGGGAATGGCCCCTTAGCTCAATTGAATAGAGTGTTTGACTACGGATCAAAAGGTTACAGGTTTGAATCCTGTAGGGGTCACAAAGCAAAACCCATAGCAGCTGATTGTCAGCCTGTTATGGGTTTTCTTGTATCGATTTTTTATCATTTTTGCCCCACACTGTCGCAGGAGAGCCTCACGCAGATGTGGGTTCGTCGGAGACGAGCAAGTGAACTAACCCCGGGTTATCGCAGCGAACGCAGTGAGCGGAGAAACCTGGGGCACAGGAAATTACAGGGATAGTACCTCGGGAGAGGTGCACGACTGCGACCTTGGCAGTCATTGTGCATCCCAGCCCATCAGTCGTGCACCTCTACGAGGTACCCTCTGATTATTAGACCTTTCCCCAGGTTTTCCGTTCGCTACGCTCACTTCATAACCTGAGGTTAATTCACGTGCTCGTCTCCGACGAACACCCGCCCATCTTCAATTGAAGGTCTGCGCTGGTCTGCGTGCAAAACCCACAGCGCGGAACGCGCTTCAATCAACTCTCGTATCTCGTATCTCGTAACTCCTAACTATGCTTTACTGGTTTAATCCTGATAATGATTTGGCGCTGGGTGATGGCGGGGCGCACTATACGTCACCGCCGTGGGCGCGGCAGTTGCAGCACGACCTGCAGCTGTTGCCGTGTTGGGTGGCGCAACAGGGCGACGGGGTGCTCGTCGACGAGGTGACGCCCGAGATGCAAAAGTGGGTAATGGAGCGTTGCCCGGGGGTGACGTTGGTGTCACCAACCATGCTTGCCACGATGGAAGGGGTGAGTTACAGGCCGTGGGGATGGAGCACAACGGCGCGGTGGCGGTTGCTGAAGATGGGCGCACGCGCCGAGGACCTGCCCTCGATTGAGGAGATGGAGCGGCTGCGCGTGCTCTCGCATCGACGCACGAGCACCGCCGTCTCGGCAGCCATCGAAACGCTCACGGGAAATCGGCAGCCGCAGGATGTGGGCGTGGAGTTGAGCACCGTCGACGAGGTGATGGCGTTTGCCGCGGCGCATCCTGGGTGCTACATCAAGGCGCCCTGGTCGGGCAGCGGGCGCGGCATCTACCACGTCACCACGACGGGTGACCCGCACCTGCGCGGCTGGGTCGCTGGCCTGCTGAATCGGCAGGGCTCACTGGTGTGCGAACGCGGACTGCCGCGTGTGATGGACATGGCGGTGGAATACTGGTGCGAGGGCGGAAAAGCCTCGGTTACAGGACATTCGCTGTTCCTCCCCGACCGCCACAGCCAGTACGCCGGCGGCATCGTCGACAGCGACGCAGCCCTGCGCGAGCGCATCAACAGCATCATCGATGGAAAAATCGAGGAAATCGAACGTATCGTGGCGACCGCCCTCGAGCAAATCGTCGCGCCCCACTACAACGGCCCCGTGGGCGTCGACATGCTCGCCTACCGCGACGGCTCAGCCACCCGCGTGCGTCCCTGCGTCGAAGTAAACCTGCGCACCACCATGGGCATGGTGTGCGCCGCCCTGGGCACCCGCCACCACCTGCGCGGCACCTTCACGGTGGGCTCCCTCCCCCACTCCACCCCCTCCACCCCACTAGTACCACCAGGCGACTGCTACACCGCCTATATCAGTGTTGAGAGTTGAGAATTGAGTTGAAGCGCGCGCCGCGCTATAGGTTTTGCACGCAAACAAGCGCAGACTTTCTGAGTGTGGGTGTTCGTCGGAGACGAGCACATGAATTAACCTCAGGTTAGAAGCGAACGCAGTGAGTACACAACCTGGGGTAGAGCTAATATAGCTGGTGAGGGTGTGTCAAAAGTCAAAAATAAGCATCGAGCGAGGCGGACAACCCCACAGGGGTTGACTTAACCTACCCCCAGGCTGAGCCATGAGCGTCAGCGAATGGCGAATCCTGGGGCAGGGACTACTAACTAACTCGTTCCCCGAAGGGGCACACCTTCACCCTCAAACACCTAATTTACAGGAAAGTGGACCTCTTCGAGGGCCCATTAGAGGAGAGTGCCGGGCCCCAGGACTCGTTCCTCGCTGCGCTCGTCACTCGGCCTGGGGGTAGGTTAAGTCAACCCCTGCGGGGTTGTCACGCCTGCAATATCTTTTGCGTCACCGAGTTTTGACACACCCTCACGACTGCATCGATGGTGGGCACCCGCACTGGCCTTGTCACAATCGTGCACCTCTCCCGAGGTACTATCCCCTTAATTTCCTGTGCCCCAGGTTTCTGCGCTCACTGCGTTCGCTTGATAACCTGAGGTTAATTCACGTGCTCGTCTCCGACGAACACCTCCCACACCGCCCCCACCACCTTCCACGCTGTCACTCACCTCACTCATATCCACCTATCTCCCTAGATATCAAGTGTTTATTATCCGTGTTAACGGTTGTTAACGCGGATATCTGCAGCGCCAGTATTTATTTCTTTGAACTTGATATTCAGGAGATTATAAGATTAGAAAGAAAAAAAATAAAAAGTCTACGGAGTCTGCGTAAGTCTGCGCGAATTAAAATCAGTCCGCGCTGGTCTGCGCTGGTCCGCGCGTGGAAAAAATTTCATCTGCGGTGAGGTCTGCGGAGTCTGCTGAGTCTGCTCGAATTAAACCCGTCCGCGCTGGTCCGCGCTGGTCCGCGCGAGGATTCCCTAACACCTAAAGCCTAATGCCTAAAGCCTACCCCCCCTAAAGCCTATTTAACTTAACATTGTTAATTTTTCGCGATTATTTGGATTTTTGAGGGGGGATTGAAAAAAAATGTTTAATTTTGCGGCGTGAAAGAGGACCCGCGTGCGGAGAATTTCACGTTAAACGATTATCCTTCTATGGCCACACTCTTGCCACTGCCCTTCTTTAGGGAACATTTGATAGCAAACGAGACGCTCACCAGCGGTGATTTCATCGCGGGAAAGCGTTGGGGCCATAATCCCTGCAGGCGTGCAATGAACCAACCGGTTGATTGTGCGTTTTTACTTGAGAATCAACCCTTTTCAAAACCTAAGAAAACAACAAACATCCTTTATATACCCTTTTTCAAAAATTGTACGATTTATGTTGAAGAGAATTAAGTTTTTAACGATTTTGCTCGCACTGCTGTGCACGCTGGGCATCAACGCCCAAGTGACCACATCGTCGATGACGGGCGAAATCAATGATGAGACCAACGAACCCCTCATCGGCGCTACGGTTCAAGCAACGCACAAGCCCTCGGGCACGCGCTACAATGCCGTAACCAACCTCGATGGCCGTTTCACCATCCAAGGTATGCGTACTGGTGGCCCGTACGAGGTGAAAATCACCTACGTAGGCTATCAAGACGAAGTGCTCACCGACATCTACCTGCAACTCGGTAACCCCTACACCCTCGACGTGAACATGTCGACCGACGCTCAGACCCTGGGCGAAATCGTCGTTACCGGACAGGGCAAACGTCAGCAAGCTGGCGCTGGCGCCAACTTCTCGACCAACAACATCAACAACACCGCCACCATCGACCGCAACATCTATGACGTGGTCAAGAGCATGCCCATGGTCAACAAGAGCAAACTCGGCGGTATCTCGTTCACCGGTACCAACGTTCGCTACAACAGCTTCCAAATCGACGGTACCGTCAGCAACGACGTCTATGGCCTCTCGAGCGATGGTACCAACGGCTCTCAGTCGGGTGCTAACCCCATCTCGATGGACGCCATCCAGGAAATCCAGGTCGTCATTGCCCCCTTCGACGTTCGTCAAGGCGGCTTCACTGGCGGTGGTATCAACGCCATCACCAAGCAGGGTTCTAACGACTTCCACGCTACCCTGTACTCCTACTACAACAACCAGGACTTCTATGGTCGCTACAACGCCTCGCGCGACTACGTCAAGGACAAGCTCACCAAGGAGCACCAGCTCACCCTCGGTGGTAACATCAGCGGCCCCATCGTGCGCGACAAGTTGTTCTTCTTTGCCAACGTCGAGCACCGCAGCGAGAGCTATCCCTCGAGCTACTATCCTGGCATCAGCAGCGACTACCTGAGCGCCAGCGATGCACAGCGTGCCATCGACAAGTACTACCAGCTCACCGGCATCCAGGAGTCCTTCGGCAAGCGCGACGTGAAGCAACGCAGCTTCGACATCCTCGCCCGCCTCGACTGGAACATCAACGAAAACAACAAGTTTGCCTTCCGCTATCAGCACATGGACGCCTACGACGACAAGTATAGCGCTGGCAAGAACACCTATTACTTCAACGGCTCGGGATACCGCATGAACAACGTCACCAACTCGTTTGTAGCCGAGTTGAACACCAACTTTGGCAGCAAGGCTTACAATGAGTTGCGTGCCAGCTACAACCGCGTTCGCGACCACCGCGACGTCGACTATCAGGGTCCCCTGTTCTGGATTAAGAACTGCTCCTCGGAAGACGGCTCGCGCAGCAACATCACCGTTAACCTCGGTACCGACTATAGCTCGGGTGCCAACAAGCTCGACCAGGATATCTACACCTTCGAGGACAACCTCTCGTTCTACCTGGGCCGCCACACGCTCACCGTGGGTACCCACAACGAAATCTTCCGCATCAAGAACCTGTTTATCCAGGCTGCTTGCGGCGAGTGGGTCTACACCGGTGGTCTCGAGTCGTTCTTCAACGACACGCCCGACCAGTTTGTATTCAAGTGCAGCGACCCGACCATCACCGAGGGCGACCTGCGCTGGTCTCCCGTGGTCAAGGCCGGCCAATTTGGCCTCTACGCTCAGGACAAGTTCGACGTTAACCGCAACCTGCAGTTCACCTACGGCCTGCGCATCGACGTGCCCGTGATGTTCAGCAACCCCTCGACCAACGTCGAGTTCAACCAGTGGGCCTACAATGTGACCAACGATGCCACCGATTCCCGCTCGATCAAGAGCCGCGTGGGCGTGCTGCCTAAGACAAAGGTGATGTTCTCGCCCCGCTTCGGCTTCCGCTGGTACACCGACGACAGCCACAACACCCTGTTCCGCGGTGGTCTGGGTCTGTTCACTGGCCGCGTTCCCTTCGTTTGGCTGAGCAACGCATTTGGCAACACGGGCGTCGAGATGACCGGTACGACCATCAACGATGCCAGCAAGATTCCCGCTATCACCAACAACCCCAACGACCTCATCGAGGCCCTGCAGAGCGGTACCGCTCCCACCCCCGACATCGTTACCATCGACAAGAAGTTCCGCTATCCGCAAGTGTTCCGCGTCAACCTCGCTTGGGAGCAAATCCTGCCCGCCGACGTTAAGTTCACCCTCGAGGGTATCTATAGCAAGACGTTCAACCAAATCTACTACGACAACCTCGCACTCACCCAGACCGGTAGCGTCTATGGCATTTCGGGCGTCGAAGCCAGCGCAGCTCCCTTCTATAGCGTCGACAGCAAGTACTACTCGGTCATCAACACCAGCAACACCGACAAGGGTTACAGCTTCAGCATCAGCGCCAAAGTTGAAAAGAGCTTCGACTTCGGTCTCAACCTGATGGCCAGCTACACCTATGGTCAATCTAAGTCGGTGAACGATGGCACCAACAGCGTGGCCTATAGCGGCTGGAAGTACAACTACGACGTTGACCCCAACCATCCCCACCTGGCCTACAGCATCTATGACCAGCCTCACCGCATCCTTGCTACCGCAAGCTACACCACGCCCAAGTATGCTAACGGCTGGCTGCAAACCACCGTATCGCTCACCTACAACGGCACCAGCGGTCAACGCTACGCCCTCACCATGAACGAGACCAGCGACTACAACGGCGACGGCTACCGTGGCAACAGCCTCCTCTACATCCCCACCAGCGACGAACTGAGCAAGATGATTTTCACCGACATCACTGCCAAGGATAGCGAGGGCAAGACCTACGTGAAGCAAAGCGCCGACGAGCAACGCGCCCTGTTTGAGGACTTCATCACCAGCAACAGCTACACCAAGAACCACCGCGGCCAGTATGCCGAGCGCAACTGCTGCGTGGCTCCGTTCGAGCACCAGTTCGACCTCCACATCGGCCAGAGCATCTTCGCCCTGCGCGAGCGTGGTAGCAAGATTCTGCTCACCTTCGACATGCTCAACATTGGCAACCTGTTCAACAAGAAGTGGGGTACCCACTGGGCAAGCGCTTACAACGTACAACCCCTCAAGTGCGTCGGCCTGCAGAAAGAGGCTAACGGCGTCTATGTAGGTAAGTATCAATGGTATGACTACACCGACCCCAACAAGAGCGACATCAGCAGCCGCTGGCACGCTCAAATCGGTGTGAAACTCATTTTCTAAGCCTAAACTGCCTTAACTAAATCTTTATCCCTTTACGCGGGGGCCGCATCGACGAGGATGCCGGCCCCCGTTTTTTCAAAAAAAGTAAAAAAAACCGCCTCATATAGTTGCCCATTCAAGAAAAAGCCGTACCTTTGCGCCTGGGTAAGTCCTACACGGCCAGCTCCCCAAGAATCCCCCAGGTCTTGACCGAAGCAAGGGTATTGGGTCGTAGCGGCGCGATGTAGTCAGCTTACCCTTTTTTTGTACCCATCCCCTGCCAGCACCGCTGCCGCACCGCCACCAGCGCACACCATCGCAGATGAGGCTCGAAGGTCGGAGCAGAAGCGTGAGGGGACAACCCTGCGGGGGTTTTCCGCCTTGCTATGTGAGTAGTTCATCATCTATGGAGGCTTTCCGCGGGGATAGCCATCGAGCCTCATCGTCGCTGGAATTATAGCAGGCCTGCAGCCCGCGTGAATAGAGGGCGCAGCGGCATTTTCAAGCACTATTTTGATACTTAAACAAAAAGCGCAGGCTTTCGTGGGCGGTGAAGCCCTTGAAAGCCTGCGTTTTAGCTCACCCTGTGTGGGTAAACTGTAATGCGAGTGGTTACTTGATTTCAATCACCTTGCTCTCCTTCTTCATCTGCTCGGCGTTCAGCTTAGGCAGTGTGACGGTGAGCACACCATGGTCGACGCTCGCTGCAATGTGCTCGCGGTCTACATCGTCGGGCAGCAACAGCGTCTGGTGGAACTTGGTGTAAGAGAACTCGCGACGCAAGTAGCGTTCATTGTTCTTCGGGTCCTTTTCGCCCTCGTCGGTCTTCTTTTCTAAGTCGACCACCAAGTTATCATTCTCGTCAAGGCTAACCTTGAAATCATCACGTGTCATACCTGGAGCGGCCAGCTCTACGGCGTATTCGCCATCGCGCTCAATCACGTTGATGGCCGGTGATGTGGAAGCGGTTTTTGGAACGAACGTGTCAAACAACTCATTGAACACTTCGGGTAACCAATCTTGATTGCGACGTACTAACATAATTTTGATCTCCTATTCTTTAAATGATTGTTATTCTTTAAGTTCTCGCGCCGGCCCTCCGTGCGGTGGGTCTCGCGTTCACCACCACGATAAAGCAACCTGCGTGCCAATTCCACCCCGTCGCCCCATCCCCGTCCCCACCGCGTGACAATTAGTCACCCCCGCGTGACATTTAGTCACCTAACCCACTGAATACCAGCCATTTTGTCACAGCCTCACGCAGACTCACATTCAGAGTGGAGAGTGAAGAGTGAAGAGTGAAGAGCAAGCGCGTTCCGCGCTATAGGATTTAACCTAGTATCTTCTCTCCACTCTTCAAACCTTGTGCAAGGTGAGCGCAAACCGAGCTTGCTCGAGTT
>Ga0181612_179595_pt1 | contig 14319 bp, 15 predicted proteins | sample HoacroProtozoa21_FD_119630 | JGI IMG/M metagenome (GOLD analysis project Ga0181612, IMG submission 119630) | Hoatzin crop microbial communities from Cojedes, Venezuel. Combined Assembly of Gp0051906, Gp0051904, Gp0051908 | reverse complement strand
TGGTACTATAAAACTGCTATGGAATTAGGTTCTGAAAAAGAAGTACAAAAATTAATTCCAGAAAACATGGCAACTTTAGAAATAGATAAAATTCCTAAAAAATAAATAAGGAGGTTTATTTTGACAATCACACTGGATTCCGCTAGATTCTAGTTCTTAGTGCAAGTCCTTTTGTAGGGGATAAGCGCAGCATTTTGCCACATTTTTTCCTGCGGACTCTTCCAGCCTAATCGTTTTCTAGGTCTATTATTAATCTCGTCCACAACCTTGTCAAGTTTAGCCTGGGTGATCTCTCTGAAGTCCATCCCCTTAGGAAAATACTGGCGGAGTAAACCATTAGTATTCTCATTGGTACCACGTTCCCAAGAATGATATGCATGAGCAAAATAAACTTTCATCTGCGGGATCCCGCGTTCAATCCACTCGTACCCGTTGTTCTCCGTGCCATTATCTAGAGTAAGTGTCTTCAGGTATTTTGGCTTTATTCGGTGGTTAAATGCGTCCACAGCCCCATCTGCGAAGCGCATCGCCATGGTTAGGCGGTTAAGCTCTTGTTCGTCTTCAGGAAGTACTGCTTCTTCTTTGCTTAATGGATGAATAATTCTAGCGAGCAAGAAGCCAGTTTTTCGTTCGGTAAAAGTCTCAATTCGTCCTGTGCTGCCGTGATTCTTTCCTAGAACCGTATCTCCTTCCCAATCACCGATTCTTTTTCGGGAATCCACTTCCTTAGGCCTCTTATCGATACCTTTCTCCAGTTGGCGCTCTTTACGCTTTTTCTTGTTAATGTAGTACATTCGGTTATGTTGGTATCCACGATTATGGCGAAGGTATCTTTGTAAATCTTTGCGGAATTCATAGATCCAATCGTAAATGGTTTGCACTGCAATGATAATCTTCTCACAAATACCATTCACAGGTATTTTTCCTAGCTTTAGACGGTTTGAAATTTGTTCTGGAGACCAACGTTTCTTAATGTAGCGTTCTATTGTCTCGGATAGTGGAGTGGGAATATCTGTGAGTTTGTGGTGGCATTGGTTAACAAAACTACGTCTGCTCTTTGCTTTGGCGTTAGCAACCTTTCCTAGATAAAAGTATTTATTCTGAGGTTTACTGATGTAGCCTCTTATATTAGTTCCTTTAACCTTAAGAGTATCAATTTCGGAGCCTATTAGTGCGTTTCTGCTTATTTCTCTGTAGATGGACGACTCATGGAGTTCTAGTAATTTAGCACATTTAGGGATACTGAGTCCTGCATTTAAAAATCCCTCTAACTTTATTCTGGATTCTAGTGTAAAATGCTTATAAGGCATGTTCATTCCTTTCGGTTGTATTTAGTTATTATTGGTTTAAAAACTATTATACTGAAAGAAACTAAGGACATGCCTATTTTGTTAGCTTTATTTGCACTTTGAATTGGAATCTAAGTTTACCCCCTTCACAAAAATGCAAAAGTATGTTAAAATAGTCTATAAGTTTTAATATAAAGGTTTATTTTTATGAGTTTTTCCATTTTAAAGAAAATCGGTGACGAGCAAAAGAAAAAGGCCGTCGTAGACGTCCGCTCAGGTGATACCGTTAAAGTCACCCAAAAGATTAAGGAGGGCGAAAAGTTCCGTCTTCAGGTTTTTGAAGGTGTTGTGATCCGCACCGATCGTAAGGATTCACACACTGCACGTATTACCGTGCGCAAGGTTGCCTCTGGTGTTGGCGTCGAGAAATCTTTCTTAATTCACAGCCCATTGGTAGAAAAAATTGAAGTAGTGAAGCGTTCAAAGGTCCGCCGCAAGAATTTGACTTACTTACGCAATCGTTCTGGTAAATCAGCTCGCCTCGCTAGCAAAGATTTCGATCGCGCTGCAGTTAACGATGTGACGGTTGAAGAAGAGACTCCAGCTGAGGAGCCTGCCACTGAAGCTCCAGCTGAAACCGCTGAAACTAAGGAAGAAAACAAAGAAGCTTAATGATTCTTGGAATCGATGAAGTTGGACGTGGCCCCTGGGCGGGGCCACTTGTTGTTGGGGCTTGTATTCTGCCCGCGCGCGAAGATCAGGATGGAAAGGCGATTGAGGCGGAAAAATGGCAGGAAAAGTTGACTGATTCGAAGAAGTTATCTATTAAACAGAGAGAAGAACTCTGTGCGGAGATCAAAAAACATGCAGTTTATCTTGAAACTGGCTGGGTTTCGGCGGAGGAAGTGAGCCGGGTTGGGCTCAGTGAGGCTTTGCGGTTAGCGACGCGTCGAGCAGTCAAAAAGGTTAAAACTAGTGATTTTTCGGAAATTATCATCGATGGAACGCAAAACTTTTTACAGGGGACGAGTTTAGAGAATCAGGTTACGACCCTGAAAAAGGCGGATTTACTAATCAAAGAGGTGTCCGCGGCGGCGATTTTTGCAAAAGTCGAGCGCGACCATTACATGTATAAATTGGTTGAAAAATACCCTGAATACGGGTTTGAAAAGCACGTCGGGTATGGGACGGCGGCGCATAAAGCAGCGTTAGAGAAATATGGAGCGACACCAGAACATCGGACTTCATACCGACCAGTGGCGGAGATTATGCAGAAAAACACCACTGAGATTGGACAAAAGGCTGAAAAAGTGGTAGCGGAGTTTTTAATGGTAAAAAAGACCCATAAAATCTTGGCGCGGAACTATAAAACGAAATATTACGAGATTGATATTGTTTCGGCAACCAAGGACCATGTTTATTTTACAGAGGTGAAATATCGAAAAACCGCGGTGCATGGGTCTGGAATAGAGGCGATTGATCAGAAAAAGTTGACAAAAATGACACTGGCGGCAGAGCTTTTTATGCGCGATTTAGCGAAAAAGTTGAAGCGGACATCGGAAGAAATGCCGTCGCCGATTTTGGCAGCGGCTGAAGTCTCTGGAGACGATTTTAGCTTGGATCAATGGGTTGAGTTGACAGATTAGGCTTTGTGGACAACCACCTGTGGATAAGGGATAGTAATGCCAGCCTTATCAAAAGCGGCTTTAACCTCGCGACGGATAGCGCGTTGGACGGCAAAATGCTCGTTTGGCGCACAATCGACGATGAGGCGCCAGGTGACGCCGGAATCGCCCAGATCAGTTATACCCAGAATGGAAATTTCGCTACGCATGGCTGGCATTGAGCCATCGAGTTTTTGCTTGACTTTATTGAGGACTTTTTCGACTTCTTCGGAGTCATGCTCATAAGCCACACTAACGTCGACCTCAGCAAGGGTATTGGCATCGGTGTAGTTAATCAGAGTATCCATATTACGGTTAGCCATCACTTTGATGCGGCCACGATAATTCTTGATTTTGGTGGTTTTGAGGCCGAGATAGATGACTTTGCCCCTGAAACCATCGACTTCGATGGTGTCGCCAACTTCATATTGCCCCTCGGTGAGAATAGAGAGGCCAGCGATGATATCTTTGGCGAAATCTTGAAAAGCTAGACCTAAAACGGCGGCGCCAATGCCGATGCCGGCCAGGAGAGAAGAAACGTCGACGCCAAACTGAGCGAGCGACGCAAGGGCTACTGATATAATTATAGCATACTTTATCAAACTTGTCAAGACCGTACGGACGGTGTTGAGGCGCTGGTACTGATGGCGCTTCAAACGGGCTTTACGGCGCTCAATGTGTTTTTTCAAGATCACTTTAATGGCGTTATAGACCAAAAAACCGATTACGACATAGACCGCAACCATGATTAAATTTCTAATTTCATCTGGTAAATCTAGCATATTTCTCCTTATACGTTAAATTTAAATTCGACGATATCCCCTTCTTCCATTATATAGGTTTTTCCGACGGTGGCAAGTTTGCCGGCGGCTTTGACGGCCTGCTCGCTGCCTAATTCAACGAGATCATCGTATTTCATCACTTCCGCGGCGATGAAGCCACGCTGAAAATCGGTATGGATAGTGCCGGCAGCCTCCGGAGCGGTGGCACCCTGTTTAATGGTCCAGGCGCGCACTTCTTTCTTCCCTGCAGTCAAAAAGCTTTGCAGGCCGAGGGTCTTATAGGAAGCTTGGATTAGCTCGGCGAGAGCATCGTTCTCTACCCCATAAGTTTTCAAAAACTCCATCTTTTCATCATGGGTCATGCCAGCCATCTCTTCTTCGAGTTTAGCGTTAACGAAAACGGCTTGGGCTGGGGCGACCATAGCCCTCAAATCAGCCTTGAGCGCCTCATTTGTGAGTTCTTCCTCATCCACATTAAACATATAAATCACTGGTTTTTCGGTGAGATACGGGATATGCTCGTCGTTTGGGTCTTTTTTGCGCTTGGCGGCGACTTTTTCGCGCGTTTCCAAATCGGCAAGCTCGAGCTCAGTTTGGATGATTTCAATGTCGTTTTTAGGGTCGACATCGGCTGGCGTGTTGGCGTCCTTAGAGACGTGCGTGACATTTGAGTCGGAAAAAACGCGCACTACGTGACAGATAATCTGACATTCGCGAATATTGGCGAGAAATTTATTGCCGAGGCCTTCCCCCTTCGACGCACCCTCAACCAAGCCAGCAATATCGACAAACTCGACGGTGGCGGGGATGACTTTTTCAGTGTCGTACATTTTAGCCAAAACGTCCAAGCGATGATCTGGAACGGGGACGATACCCACGTTTGGTTCGATGGTGGCAAAAGGATAATTGGCGGACAGAGCGCCAGCGTTAGTTAAAGCATTAAAAAGGGTTGATTTCCCAACATTTGGCAACCCCACAATAGCAATCTTCAAATTCATATCTTATATTATACAATAAATGTGGTAAAATATAAATAGTGTGCTTGTAGCTCAGTGGATAGAGCACCAGTTTCCGGAACTGGGTGTCGCAGGTTCGACTCCTGTCAAGCACGCCATTTTTGTATTAAAAACGGCAAACTACGAGATAACCAACAAAACCGATGGCAAAAACTGCCAAAATGGCGAAAATCCAGAACTGAGAAGAGGCAAAAATGTTGAAATCAGTACTATCTGGAGAATCGATCATGTCAGCCACAACGGTGGTTCCAGCTACGGATGAGCTAACGCCGAGTGGTTTAGTGTAGGATGATTCAACGCCATCTTTTGAGTTGCTAGAGCTGTTTTCATAAGCGATAGCAGTGCCGACATTGGCGGTGGAAAGTAAAGTTTGGCTGGATGAGATGGTAGTGTCGCCATCTTGGTCGGTGGCGAGATATGAGACTTTATCTTTTACGATATCATCGTCGTCGCCAGAAGTGGAAACCTTGAAGCGGAAATAAACGGTATCAGTGTTAGAGTCGGCAACCCCGAGCGCGAGCTGATTAGAGAGCTTGAAACCTTCTAGGTTGTTTGAAGGGGCGGAAATGCCGATCTCGGACCAAGAATCCTCGTCTTCTGGAGTATAAGTGTATTCCAAGGCGCCATCAGTAAGCGGCACGAAACCGGTTTTATCGCCGTTGCGCTCAGAATAGTAAGAAGCTAAGTGTGTGATGAAAAGCGTGTCGGAGTTACTGGTGTTTGTAACGGAAGTAGTGTATTGAACGAGTGATTCTTCAATCATTTGCCCAGCGATCTCACCCTCAGCGAGTGAGACAGTGCCAAAACTACTCCAAGAACGTGGAGTGTCATCATCAGAGGCGAGAACGCCGGATTGGATGGTATTATTCGCGCTCACAACCACGTAAGTCGCGATGCCAGCGATAGCGATAAAAGCAAAAAGCGCAAGACCGCGCGAGAAATTGCCAAATTTATGTAATTTTTCAGTATTAAGATTTTTCCTACTCATGTTTATATTTTACGTTGTTCAAGATTGATTGTCAATGGTATCGTCGGGAGTTTCGATATCATTTTTGATTTTTTCAGCGCGTTGGCCCAATTTTTTGACGGATGGATTGTTGTGCGAAATTTTATTCATAAATTTGGTGAGGCGCTCTTGTTGCCAATACGCGATCATCAACAAAACTGCGGCAATTGCAACGATGGCGCCGACTAGCATATAATTACCATCACCGAGACCGGATCCGATGTAATTATTAGCTACAATCGACGGGAAACGTCCAATGATAACTAAAAGCATAAGTTTTTTGATTGGGATTTCGGTAAGGCCAGCGATGTAACAAACGATGTCATCTGGAAATCCCGGAAAAAGAAAAATCAGAAAAAGTACCATGGAGCCACGTTTACTAAAGATGAAATCAAATTTATCCAGGGCGCTCTTTTTAACGACTTTTTCGACTAATGGGCGGCCAAAGCGGCGTGAAATCCAAAAAACGATGAAAAATCCGATTCCAGAACCGATTAAAGTCCAGAGAATACCCCACCAACCGAAGATGTAACCGCCAATTACGCTGACGATATTGCCAGGGATGGGCGCGATGATGGTTTGGAGGATTTGAAAAAAGATGTAAACTGATGGGCCGTAGATCCCCATATCGTTAACAGCGCGCTCGAGTCGTTCACGATCGGAAAAAAGTGCGGTGAGTGGGCCGTTGGACGATACATCCCAGATGATTAACCCAGTAATAACAATAAAAGCCAAGCCGGCTAAAATTAGCTCACGCTTGACTTTTTTGCTAAGACGTTTTTTGAAAATGCTGTTATTTGGCATATTCAACGGCGCGGGTCTCGCGGATAACATTAACCTTGATGATGCCAGGATAACTCATAGTAGCTTCGATCTTATTAGCAATATCACGAGCAAGTTTTAAGGCGGTTAAGTCGTCGATTTGTTTTGGCTCGACAATTACGCGGATTTCGCGACCAGCGGAAATTGCATAGGCCTTGTCGATCCCCTGGAAACTTGTGGCAATGTTCTCAAGATCACGCATGCGTTCAGCAAAGTTTTCAGCGGAAATATTGCGAGCACCCGGACGAGCGGCTGAAATGGCGTCACAGATTTTTACGATAATAGCTTCTGGGGTGGTTGGTTCAATATCATCATGATGGGCAGCGATAGCGTGCACGACATCATCTGGCATACCATATTTTTTAGCGAGTTCAGCACCAATTTCAGCGTGTTTACCCTCGATTTTGTGCGTGACAGCCTTACCCATGTCGTGCATTAAAGTAGCGGTTTTAGCAACTTGTTTGTCGGCGCCAATTTCCTCAGCGATCATTCCGGCCATGTGCGCCATCTCGACAGAGTGCAATAACACGTTCTGACCATAACTAGTACGGAACTTTAGCTCGCCGAGCAGATGCACGAGCTCGCGTGGAATACCGATCAAGCCAACTTCACGCACAGCATCTTCACCGGCGCGGATGACTTCTTTTTCGATCTCACGTTGAGCTTTGGCAACGGCTTCTTCGATGGAAGCGGGATGGATACGACCGTCTTTCATCAAACGTTCAAGCGCATAACGGGCGACTTGACGACGAACTGGATCAAAACTCGACAAAACTACCATCCCCGGGGTATCATCAACCATAATATCGACACCGGTGGCACGCTGGAGAGCTTGAATATTGCGACCTTCCTTACCAATGATGCGCCCCTTCATCTCGTCGTCTGGAAGCTTAACGGAGGTGATTGTGCGATCAGCGGTAACTTCTGAACTCATACGCTCCATGGCGGTGAGTAAAATCGACTGCGCAGTTTCATCGATATCGTGCTTGATTTCCTTCTGCTCCTTAGCAACAAGATTAGTTAAATCTTGGCGAACGTCACGTTCAGTCATTTTCATGAGTTTCTCGCGAGCATCAGCTTTAGTCAAGCCAGCAATTTTTTCGAGTTTTTCACTTTGTTTTGTGCGAATTTCACGAATTTCATTCTTCAAACTCTCAATTTCTTTTTCTTCTTTTGCGAGTTTTTCAGTTTTCTTCTCGAGAGTGTCCAATTTACCGTCTAATGTAGTCTCACGCTCAGCGAGACGCTTTTCAGTACTTTTCCACTCCTTGCGACGCTCGGCTTCCTCAGCTTTCGACTTATCTGAGACTTCTTCGGCTTGTTTTTTCGCGGTCATGACAATATCTTGAGCTTCACGCTTGGCTTTACGCACCAAATCATCGGCACGGTTTTTGCCGCCGTTCTCTTTTTTCTTGTCATAAACAACAATAGAGCCTGCTCCTACCCCCAAGCCGAGGATAGCAGTAATAATGGCAACAGTTATACTCATAATTACCTTTCTGGTTTGATTTGAATTTTGCTAGTAGTTTCCTGCTACTAACGGGTTAACAAATAATTCCAATTTTAATTAATAAATAAAGTTTACTACTCTATTATATCACAGTTTTTAATAACTGGAAATATTTCCGTTGCTGAGCATGGTTTTAATGATTTGAACGGCGGTGTTTTCTAAGCCTTGCTCTGATGCATCGGTGGAATAAGTGCCGCTTGGAGCCTGATAGAAGTAATTATATCCGTCATAAGTGTAAACTTGTTCGCCAAAACTATAACCATCGGCGGAGCTACCTTCTGAGGTACTGACGCGTAATAAGCATCCCATGCCGCCTGGATTTTGGTCGACGTCGGCAAAAGCTGGCAAAACGTTAGTTACGCTTGATTCGAGTGCATTAAAACAGATTTGTGGGCGATATTTTTGGTCGAGAATATAGCTGATTTTGTGAAGATTATCAGGGATTTTGATCTTAATCCCCCACTCTGTAACGTAAATATAGCCAGAAACAGCGGCATAATCTGGGACGTCATCAACAGAATTGATTTCGGCGCCAGTATCTGACTCGATTTTTTCAACGATGGCACTCATAGTGACGAGCTCTTGGTTAGCTTTGTCGAGCTCGTCGTGAGTACCCATAGAATCAATTAAACCAAAAACACCCAATCCGATGCCCACAACGGCCAAAACACCAAGGACAATAGAGACCGCGGTCATGGTTTTTGCGCTAGGACCAGTCTGGGCTGGCTGAGGCGCTGGTTGCGGATTCATAGCTTGTTGAGCTTTTTGCTGGTCAAAATGAGTCGGTGAAAGGATAGGCGACTCAAGATTTACGCCCGTAGAAGCTTGATTCGGTTGAGTTTGATTAGAAGGATTCATATAGTTCCATTATAGCACAACATAAGCAGTTTCAACAAGAAAATTATTTTTTGCTAGGCGTAATATTGGCTGGCTTACCGTAAACTGGGATAATAACCTGATGCTGAACGCCGTGGTGGTCAAAAAGTGGAATTTTTAGCTGGTCAGCAATGGTATTCACAACGGCGGCGCCGATGCGTAAGCCAGTGAAAGATCCCGGCCCAGACATAAAAGTTATCTCTGTTATATCATGCCAAGAAACGCCATTTTCGGACAATTTGTCGGCAATGAAGCGGTGGAGCCCCTCGGCGAGGTCACGACCAGATTCCCAGGTGTATTCCTGGTCGTCTAGGCGCAAAATCGTAACATGGGTGGAAGTGTCAAGGTAGAGTTTCATAATTTAGCTCCTTTCTCTGTTATGGTAACGTCCCGGGAATCGGCACTAAGATACGAAATATCAATCGTAAGGTGTTTTTCAGGGAGAAAACCCCGGACCGAGTCGCCCCATTCAACGATGGTGACGGAATTTGGGATGGAGAGCGCCTCTGTGAAATCTTCTAGCATGATGCCGGGATCGCCCAGGCGGTAAAAATCGTAATGAGTCAGTGTGCCATCTGGGAAGGCATAACGCTTGGAAATGGTGAAACTAGGGGATGTGACCGGTTCTTCGACACCCAATCCCTGGGCGATACCTCTGGAAAGAGTGGTTTTACCGGCGCCGACGTCGCCTTTAAGCTCAAAAACAACGCTGGTATCGCCAAGGCGTTTTAGCGCCCGTTGACCCAATTTTTCGCCTAATTTTAGCATTTCTGACTCGTTTTTAATAATCATCTCTTTAATTATACCATTTTTTCTGGTAAAATAAGAGTATGAAATTATCAGAAGAACTAATCTGGCGTGGCTTTCAGGCTGAAACCACGGTAAAAGACCCCAGTTTTTTAGATGAAAAGCCTCATAAATTCTATCTTGGCGCGGATCCGTCGGCTGATTCCCTGACGATTGGGAATTTGGCGGCTTTGATGATGTGCGCAGTGTTTACGCGACATGGTTATACGCCACATCTGTTGGTTGGTGGCGCGACTGGCCAAATTGGTGACCCAAAGGACACCGGAGAACGCGATTTAAAGCCCCTAGAAGAGGTGGAACACAATAAGACGTGTATCGCGGCCCAAATGGAGAAATGCCTGCGACAGGCCTGTCTTGAGGCCTCTGAGGGGCTAAATTTGCGGGTTTTTGATAATTATGATTGGTTTAAAGATATAAATTACCTGAGTTTCTTGAGAGAAATCGGTAAATCTTTCTCGATGACGCAACTCTTGGATCGTCAGTTTATCCAGGCAAGAATTGGCGAAGGTGGCTCTGGTATCTCTTATGCGGAGTTTAGCTACACCTTAATTCAGGGATACGATTTCTTACATCTGTTCCGCGAGCACGGGATTGATTTTCAGCTTTGTGGGGCAGACCAATACGGCAATGCCTCCTCTGGGATTCATCTGATCAAGCGCTTCGAGAATGCGGATTCGTATGTTTGGTCGACACCTCTGATAATTGACCCAGTTTCAGGGAGAAAATTCGGTAAATCTGAGGGGAATGCAGTTTGGCTGGCCAGCACGGATAATGGATCGGGCAATTTCACCTCTGTTTTCGATTTTTACCAATTCTGGTTGAACCAGCCAGATGAGTCTTGCGAGTATCTTTTGAAGATTTACACGATTTATGACCGTGAGACGATTGAAAATGCCCTTAAAACGCATTCTGAGGCCCCTGAGAGGCGTTTTGCTCAGAAACTGCTGGCTTATGGCGTTACCGAGGTTGTGCACGGTACAGAAGCCGCTGAGGCCGCAAAAATGCTATCTGAGAAGCTTTTTGCGCGGGATTCGGCCTTTACAGAGGCGGAAATCAAGCAAATTGCCGAGACGCATCAATTACCAACTACAGGGGTTGGTAAGAACATAGTTGAGACATTAACAGAGGTGGGGTTGGTTTCGAGTAAGAATGAGGCGCGCAAAATGTTGTCCGCTGGCGCAATCTCAGCTTTAACAGATACAAATACAAAAATCACTTCTGAAGATACGGTAATCGACCGGCCGTGCATCTTGAAGCGTGGTAAGAATAAGTTCGCGGTAGTGCAATAAAAAATCTCGGGTTTAAGCCCGAGATTTAAAGTTTACCAGATTAGCGGACCTCTACGCGAACGCGTGGAACCGATTTTCCAGAGAAATGAGTCTTTTTAGTCTTTACAAAGGTCACAACGCCGTCTTTTGCAGCGTGGATTGTGAAATTGCGAGACATATAAGTGCCAGGACCAGCGATTTTAGTGCTACCGGTCTGACGAACGATAACTTCACCGTTCTTGACTCTCTGGCCGCCGAAACGCTTCACACCGAGGCGCTGGCCAGCATTGTTATGGATATTCTTGGCGGTACCGCCAGCTTTAACATGTGACATAAATTATTCCTTTAATTATTACTCTTGACGTTCCCTGTTTCATCAATAAAAACAGCCGAAACGACTTATTTCACTTATTATAACGCACTTTTCCAGTTTTGTAAAGGGTGAAGTGTAAAAATGTTAATGATTGGTAAAAATACCCCGCAAATTAAAAACTTTATGGTAAAATAGAGGTATGAGTAATGTTTTGATAATTGGGAATGTCTTAAAAGATGTGTATTTGCGCTTAGATGAGCGGATGAATCAGTTTGAAAAAGATGAAAATGACGTGCCGTGGCTGGATTTGGCGTTTGATGGTAGATCAGGGGCGAAGTTTTTCCGGAGGTCATCGATCTACGGTGGCGCAACGGTTGCGCTTGAAGTGGTGAGCCGTTTTGGACTGAATGCGCACATTGCGGGGGCAAAAATTGGGTTTGTGGACGGTGAAATTATTCCTAATGACCAGATTGCGATGGGATATCGTTATGTACTCTGTTTTGGCAATAAAACTTCCTATTTGACGGCGAATGAGCGCGAAAAAACGCGTTGGACTTATCCAAAAGAGGCGGTTGATTGGATTTTTATTGATCGATCAACAGGGGTAACAGACGAACTGGTGAAGGGTTTACAGGGTTTTCTTTCGATGTCAAATCATACCCGTTTGGCGATGTATTTGCCGCAGAATCCGACCGCTGGTGACAAAAAATTGCTGGAATTGGCGGAATTGGTATTTGTAGACGGCGACGACAGTATGTTGCGCGAGACTGATTATTCTGGCTCGGTCTGCCAAATCTCTGATAAAACGATTACTTTAGGGAATATTTCGCAAAATTGGCGCATGGAGCGAACCGATTTAATGACGCATTTAACCTGTTATTCGATTATTGCGGCGAGCGTATTTTCTGGGCTCGTACAGGGGGCATCAGTGAAAGACGCATTGCGGATGGCAAAAGTAAATGTGGAAAATTCCACGATTGCGGGGACGCTGGATTTGGATGAGATCAAGGAAAAAATGGAAAATTCAGATGGTGATGAGACCGATATTCGGATGATTGCAGCGCAATTGATGGCGGCTGGTAAAGGAATTTTGGCCGCAGACGAGTCTGGCGGATCAATTCACAAGAAGTTCGAAGGATTACACATTCCAGACGACGCGGAGCACCGACGTGATTATCGTAACATTTTCTTCTCTACACCAGGTTTAGAACAGTATATCAACGGCGTGATTTTGTTTGATGAAACCACAAAACAGCATGCGGACGATGGGCGCGATTTTGTGCAATATTTGACTGCGCACGGGATCATCCCAGGGATAAAAGTTGATCGTGGATTAGTGAACTTTTCTGGTTCAGATGAAAAATATACCGATGGCTTAGATAATTTGTACGAGCGCATGGTGAATTATTACGAGCGTGGATTGCGGTTTGCCAAATGGCGCGCAGCGTTTGAGATTACGGAAAATACGCCAAGCAAGATGGCAGTAGAGAAAAATGCCGAGATTTTAGCGGAATACGCGAAGATTTGCCAAGATGCGAACATTGTGCCAATCGTAGAACCAGAGGTGGTTTATGATGGGAATTACACGATTGACCAGTGTAAGGAAGTGACCGCGTGGGTGCTCGATACGCTATTTGACGAATTGGCGCGCCATGAGGTGCGATTGGATGCGTGTATCTTGAAGTGTAACATGATTTTGGCCGGTAAAAAATATCCAATCCAATCTACACCGGCTGAGGTTGGCTTGGCAACAGCGGAAGTTTTGCGCGGGCACGTACCGGATCAATTGGCGGGCGTAGTGTTCTTATCTGGTGGACAGACCGTAACACAGGCGACGGATAACTTGCGGGCAATCGTAGAAAATGGGCCATATCCGTGGGCGATGACCTTTTCGTTTGCGCGCGCATTGCAAGATCCAGCACTAAACGCCTGGAACGGCGACAATGATAATTATGATGACGCCAAAAAAGCGTTCAAAGAACGCTTAATTGAAAACTGTAAAGTTTTAGCTAAATAATTATTCAGCGGATTCTTCAGCTGGCTTTTCGTCAGTGGTTGGCACAGCAGCGGCGTCGGTGTTTTCCTCAGCGGCAGCGGCGTCAGCAGCCTCACGAGCAGCAGCTTCAGCGGCTGGGTCGTAAACGTTGGCAACAACTTGCTCTGGATCCAATTCCTTGTCGGCGAGTTCAACACCCTTTGGCAAGATAAGATCTGAGATAACTAGCTTGTCGCCATCTTGAGCGAGCTTAACAGCGTCAATCTCGATTTGCTTTGGCAAATCTGCTGGCTTAGCCTTGACATCGATTTCTTCCATAATCTGAGCGAGAGTCAAGTGTAACTTGGAAGCTTCAGAAGCTTCGTAGTTGATAACGACAATTGGAGTAGTAGCTTCAACAGCTTGGTTAGCAGAAACAATCTGGAACTCGACGTTGTCAATGCGGCGAGAAGCTGGATTGAGGTCGATCGCCTTGACGATGGCCATGTGTGACTTACCATCGATAGTTAAATCGAGTGTAGAGTGATAGCCAGCTTGTTGAAGAGCTTTTTCAGTTTCAACATAAGCGGACTCGGTAATAATTGGATCACCCTTGCCACCGTAAACTACAGATGGAATAAGACCGTCGGCACGCAAAGAAGCGACCTTTTTACCGGTAATAGTGCGTTTTGATAAATTCAATTTAGTATCTGACATAAAAATCCTTTACTGTAAAATTTTTGAACAATGGTGAGCCGGGAGGGACTCGAACCCTCGACACCAAGCTTAAGAGGCTCGTGCTCTAACCAGCTGAGCTACCGGCCCATCACTGGTATTATACCACAACGGGGCAGAAATTACAAGTACTTTCCCTTAGATTCCAATTCAAAGTGCAAATAATGCCAACAAAATAGGCATGCCCTTAGCTTCTTCCAGTATAATAGTTTTTAAACGTTATTAATTAAATTATACAGAAAGGAAAGAACATGCC
>Ga0181612_126544_pt1 | contig 14319 bp, 8 predicted proteins | sample HoacroProtozoa21_FD_119630 | JGI IMG/M metagenome (GOLD analysis project Ga0181612, IMG submission 119630) | Hoatzin crop microbial communities from Cojedes, Venezuel. Combined Assembly of Gp0051906, Gp0051904, Gp0051908 | reverse complement strand
TCTTTTTTTTAATTTTGCTTACCTTGCTGCTGTATTAGTGGCAACGTGTACTTTTAAACGCGGTGTAAACAAATAAATAAGAAAGCATTTTTGCTGAAAAGCCAATTTTCCTGTAATGCACTATTTACTAAATAACTGTCTTAGTAGGTATCAGGCCAAAATTACAGTACAAATGAATTCCACACCGGAGCTCTTGCATACATGAAAGTTTTTATGAAACTTCAAAAAAATTTTGCCCAGAGGAAGTTTTCTGTATAATGGACAAATGAATGAAAGAATGGAGAAGAATAATCTCTCTTTGAGGATCTTTCTTTGGGGCAGGCAAAAAGAGAGGCAGTTTGTGCTGCAGTGTTAACGAAGAAGAACAAAACTGTCTGCTTCCATGAAGAAAGTTTGCTTAGACACCTTCTTTTCTCAGTGCACCAGTGTGTGTTTTCTTCCCCGTATAACTCAGGTCATCTTCATAGTGCTCATATTGTACAGACTAGAAGTGATGTTTTGGGGGCTTTTAGGTAGCAACATCAGCCTAAAGAAAATTCACCACTTCATCCCTATCCTAACCCCAATCTACACAAAAATCTCCAAGTTAAAGTTCACGCTTGAGCTGCCTTGCCTGGCAGAAACAGGTTGTTTGATGCTAAAGCTACAAACACTGTAGAGATGAGTTATCTACCAATTACAACAGCTTTTCAGCTGCTAATTCAATTAGTCTGTATGGCTTCACTGCTGCGTGGCTCTCTGAGTCTTCTCAGGCTCAAGATAGGCAGTAATTCACATGCACTGATACAGCTAACACTTGGAGGAAAGACAAGCTCTAAAATTCTCCTTCAGAAGGATGAGTAAATCACTAAATATCCCAAGAGTAATTTAGAAGCTCTGCTCACTGGTGCAGACAGTATGTAATCACATTTTATTGACAATTCCCGAAGATCAGTCTTGCTTTTGAAGCTGCGTAGACTGAAACTGAACAGAGCACAGCCAGAGGGCCTAACGCGGCATGTAGTGACGAGACTTGGTCTGGCACCAGACGAGCTGCTCCAGTGAAGGGAAACACTGTAAGCCCTTCAGCATAGTGCTGTGCATTGGCCCGCGTTCACTGCTGTGAATTTGCACCATATCCTTAGAGACAACTGTTTGCAGGGAGTGTGGCAGTTTGCTTACACAGAGCCGAGACTCTTAGCACATCTAAGAACTTCAGGTAGTATGTTCTTTGGAGGAGAAAGGCAAAGGCTGTGTAAGTGATCTTATAATAGAAAACTTGCAAATACAGTTTATGTATAAGTAAACGTTGGACATTAAATGTTTTTTTAAATTTGTGTTTGATCACTTCAATAATCTCATCAATTAATTTTTAAAAACACTGTGCCTCCTTGGACACAAGTTTGGGAAGCCATGTTTCATCTCAGAGTGTGTTATCACAGCTTTATAAACACTTGAATACAATACTGCAAAAACAGTGACAAGAATCTTAAAGACAGGCTGCTACTAGGTACCACCCAGCAACCCACAAAGCAATTCCACTTACCACAAGAAATTGGATCTTAGATACTTGGCTAAAAATGGATATAAACTCTTTAAATGTGTTAAAACATAAAGTGAATTATTAGATGTATGGCTGGTATATTGGTATCTAGTAATCACGTTATATTCTCTTCCTTGCAGGAGGTGAAGTTGCCAAGCCCAGATTTGCTCAGTATTTCCATGGCAGCCTGGCCAGTCTTACTATTCGGCCAGGCAAAATTGAGAGTCAGAAAGTGATTTCCTGTTTGCAGGCCTGCAAGGAAGGTCTGGATATTAATTCTCTTGAAAGTCTTGGCCAAGGAATAAAGGTGAGGGATGAACTGACATCATCGCTGATAAAAATTTAGAGCTGATTTATGAAGTGGAGTATCCAAGGTAGAGTACACACAGTACAAATGTACTCCCAGAAGCAATGTAATTTCCCATAAAGTCATGCAAAGAAAAAGCGGAACAGTAGAAAAGCTGTGACACTGCAAAGAAAAATGCTTCCATTACTGCAAAGCTAGATGCTCTGAAAGTAAGGCGCTGCGGATATTTCAGAGTCCATAAAAATTGGCAGGTCATGTTCTCATGCTTGTTTTGGTAGTTTTACAGAAATAGACAAGATTTCAAAGAAGTATTGAATTTTGATCTCAAGTAGCTTTAAAACTTTGGAAGACGTAAGTGGAGTATCTTTCATCTAGAGGCAGCTCCCAGTGCAATAGCACTGAAAAATTCAAAGCGTGTTCCGAGAGGAAAATGTTATGGGACGTGAAAATTGGCCAATAATTAAAAAATCTGAAGTCAGGAAATTCAAATTTTACATTTCTGTTTAAGATCATTATCCATCTTCGTTATGCATATGACTATCTTTAGTGATTCTGCAACATTTTTGCTAAGATCGGAGAGCAACAGACAGAGGAAAATCCTCTTTCAGTTGACATAGTGGCCAGATTGCTTCACATTCATTAAGACAAATTCTGTTGTTCTGGATACGTATGTAGGATCCTGACTGTAACTTCTGCAGTGCTTACACGAGATGCATTGTAGCAGTTTCCCTTTACTGATACCATTATTAGATGACAGGTGTTCTTCTGTCTCATGTGTTAACACCCTGTTCAGCTATTTCCTAGCACACAGATCACAATACCATCTTCCAAAGGAGCTGAGCTTCAAGTTCAAACTGGGCAGATGCTTTGGCTGCAGACTATGCATGCTGTGAAACTGCACAGGTGGATTTTTAGTGTGTTGTTTTTCAGTGGGGAAGGGGGATGGTGCAGTAACACTCAATCTAGAGCATGCAGTGGAAGTGCCGTGTATTCATTTTATTAGCTATACCTTTTCATTGTACAAGACCTCATGAAGTACACTCAGTTGCTTGTCTAGATAACAAGTTGCAGTGGTGTAGTATAACTGATGTGTTTTCTGAAAACAAGGGTAAAAATGAAAATCGAAAGTGCAAAGGTAAGGAGGAGTTTTTTTTAGCTCTAGCTTTTACATATGAGCAAAACGCCCCAAAGATTTTTCTTTTCATCATACCAAGGACATCATTAAGAATTTCACACCATTACCTCTCCCAGCAAAATGACACATGAGCAAAAGCTATTTTTAAAAGACAATGGATAGAAAGAGCAGGTAGGGATTTTCTGGAATGCAAGTGTGCATGCCTACCCCTAAGTTCTTTGCTGGGATTTTACATGAATTAAAGCAGTGTATGCTTGGTCCGTGGTGCTTAAAAGCGTAGTAATTTCTTCCCGATTGTAACACCCTGAAATTTGACAATATTTCAGCATTCTGTTGTTTCATAGCTCGGAAGAAAACCCTGTTACACTGCTCGCTGCTTGGCTTTCTTGCTGTACTAGCAGTGCAGTGGGAAAAAATAAAGACGAGGGATTGTTTCCCTCCTTTTCTTTCACCAAATTTCAAAACATTTTCATTTTCCAAAATACAGGTGAGGTACAGTGGGTTTTTTTTAAATTAATGCTTTAATTTTTACATCCTCAGCCAGCTCAGCAGTCAGTGTAACAGCAAGAGGTGAAAATGAAAGGAGCAGTTAGAGTGTGGTAGGGTTTCTTATTGAGGCTGACAGAGAGGAGCTCAGATGAAAGCACAGCAGTTGGCACCTGACCTTGGACAGAAGATTAATAAAGAGAAGGGGTTTCTGGTATCAAAAAAAACCATACCCCATCTCAGACAAGCATGTGTGACGGTTGCACAGATGGTAAGTTCTGTGTGGCTATTTACATGGCTCTCAGCAGATTCAGTATTGGCGAACTGATGCTGGAAGGTGTTTCTGCAGGGAGAAAGGGGTTACGAAGCTTCACCCTTCAGCCACCTAAGAAAGAGCAATGCAGCTGTAATACAGTTTCTGACACAGCAGTGGACTATTTTTTGTCTGCAGCCCAGTCTTCAGACACCTGTAACAGCTCTCAGAAACACTGTTCAAAATATCACTATTTTTAGTCTTTTATAATGAGAAAGACAAAAATGGCTCAGACTAGGGCTTTCTCCAGTCCTTTTGGCAGCATTCCAGCTGTTCTGGCAGCCGAGCTATTAAGTTAACTAGCTACCTTTTCCTAATTTTATTCTCTACTACTGCTAGCTTACAGAAAGGAAGAAGCAGCATGCATATGCAGGCTGTGACTCGCGTTAGTCCTCCTCTTTGTCAAAAAATACCCTTCAGTGTGTTATGACCTTCCTCCACAAGCTTTAAACACAGTCCTCCATGTTCTGTTCAACAGAGAAATCTGCTTTGTTCTGTTCTTCACAGTCCATTTGCTCTTTTGCTTTTTAACCTTTTTCATTGTAAGGAAGTGCAGACAACCATTGTCTCTGCATAACAGAACATGTTTGTATAATCAATATCCAGCTTTGGGAAGGGACTGCATGTGAGAGAAGGGTGCACTTCTTTGTGTTTTGTGCTGATAACAGTAGGGTACAAGATCAAGGGGGTTAATCTGGTTTTCTCTGCAATGCAGATGGTTTGCTGACCCAATTAACAGACAAAAAAATTGGAAGGAGGATGAAATATGAAGATAAAATTTGCTATGTGGATATAGTAGCAAAGTTTCTTGGTCAGCAAGACTGTTTCATGTCCAGTGCAATGGACTAGAGAGAGATCAGGGCTACAAGAGCAGCCGTTGAGTTTGCAGGGTTTGTTGTCGCAAATGAACAGCTGGCTTTGTGCAAGTAGCAGCTCCATCTTAAATCATGACACGCTTATTGATCATGAGACAGAGGCAGGAGACTCCCCTTTATTGGGTCTGATGTTAACAAAGGTGTAGGAAGGAAATGTTACAATTGTTTTGTTCATTCATGTTGGAATAAGTCTCAGAAAGATAGCCCAGGGTAAAACCAAACAGAAAGCAGGAAAAATATGCTTCTGCGTGTTGCTCTGGTTTAAGCCAGTATTTTTATATGGGGGATGCCTTTAACTTAAAAAAATTGCATAGTAATGATGATGATTGCAGTTAAGTTAAGGTTTTGAACTCTACAGCTACAGAAATAGTGTCAGCAAAGTTGATACGGCTGGGCAAAGTACAGCAAATTGGGATTAGTTTACTGTAAAATTATTCATGAGTAGATATTCAGATATGAAATAGATGACTGATACGAGCACATGTTTTAGGGAACAACATGTGGCTTCAAACAATAGCTGCTAAGAATTAAATAATTAGATTTTAAATCATCTTAAATCATTAGATTTTAAACTTATGTCTGCGTAACATTCCTTAAAAAAAATGTCTTATTTTGTACTCTGTACCTGGTACCTTAAATACTAATTATATGCATTTCCCCTAGTATCACTTCAATCCCTCCCAGTCAGTCCTTGTCATGGAAGGAGAAGACACTGAGAATATAAATCAAGCTCTCCAAAAGGTCTCATACATCAACTCTAGACAGTTTCCTACAGCAGGTGTACGACGTCTCAAAGTCTCATCTGAAGTCCAGTAAGTTATACTTCAGCTTAACTGATTAGGAGTATTTTTATGAATTACTTTTTTCTTTGGACATGTAAAAAGAAGGATTTTGGCTAAATTACATCGGTAAATCATACTTTTATGTTATGAAGCATAAAGGTTGAATTTCATTTACTTCCATGCTGATTTATGTTGTAGTTTTGCTACTGTCCTTTTAAGAAACTTTTCTTGTTGCTGTAGTTTACTTGCATTCTGTTTATAGCTTGGAGCACACAGTCTGGGCTGGACTTGCATTTATTGCGTTCTTATTTTACTGTTCATTTTAAGAAGTTATAGTTTCATCATAACTTTTTAAAGCAGGCCTATTCCATCTAACAGGCAACATACCTGCAAGAACAGTATTTCTAGCTATGCTTGAAATAGTCTTTGCCTGTCTGTATCCTTATATGGCTGTCGTCACTGATGTACTGGTGTTGGGTGTTTAACAGAAATCCCTGTCCTTCCATTTTTATGCAGCAGTAGTGACAGAACCTGCACAATAACATTTACAGTTCTACATAATCAGAGAGCTGTCTGCCACTCCTGAGCTCCCTCCCTTGGGGTACGTCTCTGTTACAGCAAGTTGTACACTACAGTGAAAGCAGATCCTGAGAGTGAAAATAAACGTCAGTTCTACGAACTCTGATCTGCTGTGCGTACAGTTCTTCCCAGGTACTAGGCTTAGTCTAGTCCTGTGGGCTGACTACACTAGGTGTTTGGAGAACATCTTCTGATAGAGCTTCACTGGAAGCAGTTCAGTTTGCACACTCCCAAGGCTGGCCCAAGTCTTGTGCCAGTACAAAGTAAGGTAGACTTTGTCAGGAGATTCACTTCAACAGCACAGTGCTGATTGAGATGAAAGTGCTAATATAGGCCCCTTTCGTCCCCAGTAAATACTGGGGGATGCCAGCACGAGTTCATGATGGGTCAAATTTAAATGGATAATTAGGCCCTTTTATTCACACATGACAAGATAACTGTATTAAGTTCATTAGATATCACTTTGAGAATTTAATGTTAGGTTTACTAACATTATTTTTTTTAACCATTCACTACCTTGTTAAATGTCAGTTAAACATCAGAATACTCTGTGCTCTCATGGTGGCCTTACTAAAGACTAAGCTTACCATGAATCTGTTTGCTAAGCTGACCTTACATAATTTCAGTAGTTGTGAATGTGTGAGGGGATGAGAGGACAGAACTGTTACTGTCACTGCTGGCCTATGTGCACGGTGGTACAGATGCATGTCCTTAAGTGTGGCAGTGTCAAAGTATGGAATAGTGATCTGAGCCAATACAAAAGGATGAGAGCCATCAGGTGGATTTTGGGCAGTACAAGTGCCACACACCTCTGACGTGCAGTGTGTTACATGCGGTTAATGAATATGTTTTTCAGATGTTTTGGTGAAGATGTCTGCATTAGTATCCCAGATATAGATGCATATGTAATGGTGTTTCAGGCCAATGAGCCCAAGATTACAGTAAGTGGGATGGATCACTTTGCTAGACCAGCTGCAGAATTTGAAAGTGAAAAAGGTGTTATTTTGTTACCTGACATCAGGATTGTCAGCACAGTCACTAAAATGGAGCATCCAGTGGACTTAGAAGAGCATGACAGAGGTTTGTGGATTTCTTTTAGATTTTATTACTTACTCTGTAACATGACCCCTCACATTTTTTTAAAGGATAGTGCAAAGAAAGTCACTTCACCCAGATTACGCAATGTTAAGCAGCAGTAATGCTGTACTGAAGACATTCAGTTAAATGCATTGAAAAAGGTAGTGATAGATCAGTATGGGCCTCAAAAAAGCAGCTTTTTCATTTAGTGTCTTGCCTGCTTCGGAATAATTCCTTTCAGTTCCTCTTTACATATTCCATCGAGTAACATATTTTCATTAGAATCTCTCTACTTGTAACAGAATTTTCTTAATTGTATTGATGAAGTGGAAAGCAGTAATTGACTAATAGTTGGAGTTTTAGTCTATTCTTATGTTCCCAGCTCTGCTACTGACTTGTGGGTGATACTTGAGAAAGTAATCTTGTGCTTCAGTTTCCCCCCATATAATGTAAATATAATAATTTGCAAGGATTTTTTTCAATGATGACAGTTTATTTTGATCCTGAGCAATGTGTGTATTATTATTCGACACTAGGTGAATGTTCAAGCTTTCAGGTGATTGTCTATAAAGGAATATTCCTTTTGGATGCTCACATACAAGGTAAATGAAAAGCCTAGTAATCTGAGGAATCTATTCTAAACAATATTTGTTGAACCAGAAAAAGCAGCAACTAGATGTACATCTCTTGAAAAGATAAATCGCTAATGATGTGCAGGTATAGGGGCACGGATTCCCTGAAGCCATGCTCTGTAATAATGCTGCTTATCACTTGCCTGAAACTGCATCTGTCCTCTGAAGGCTGGAAAGTGTATCATATCATAATATCAGCTGCATACAATCACAGTGTTTAAAAAAATGAATTCTTGCATAGAAAAGAGTGATCATTATCCATCACTTAAGACACAATGCATGTATGATGCTCCAGGTCCCTAAATGTTATGGTATCTTCAAAACAGTTCAGTGAATTAGGAGCTACTGCCCTCCAGTTTAGTTCACAAATTTCGTCTATCCCAGTTTTTCCCGATATAGTTATTGACATAATTACTGTTACAGCACCCTGCAGCGTAAAAAGCCTGAGTTTTGCCTTGAGAAGGAACATAGTAGCATTTCTTAAACTACTGTTTAATTCCTTGAAAGTCAGGCACCTCCTAATGTGCCATTTCTTATTTCCACTAAGAGTGGTTAAAATGCATACGTAATAACTGGCTCTGTGAATAACTGTGTTTTGCAAAAGATTACTGCATTCTAAGTCTCAATTCCTGCATTATAAGCTTGAATCACTGTTTCTCTCAGGCCAGATATTATCTGACAAAGGCAAAGACAGCCATAAATCTTGACCCATATCTACCTATAGCTGCTTTTCCCACTTACTGGGAATTTGCATAACCTTATCATCATGACTGTAGCAGAGAAGCACATGGCAAGGCTGAGGAGGCTGACTTAGTCACCTGGTCACAGGACCAGTTAGCTCTGTGTCTCATCAAAAGCAGATCAGGCAGTTGCCACGAGCAGCAGCGCGGCGATGGCTCTGAGGCCCTGTTTACCTGCAGAGGGGCCCCGGAATGCCGATGTGTTGCTGCTTGTCCTGCCTCAGTAGAGAAATCCTGGGACACCACCAGCAGCCAAAATTGCTGCCCCTGCCCCTCCTATTTGCCTGCTGACAGCCAGAGCAGCAAAGCTGACCAGCTCGGGTTTCACCCTCGTGCTGCAGCCCAGCTCTTGCCTGTCTCTCGTAGCTTCCTGTGAAATAGTCCAACTCATCAGCCTGGACTATATTCAGATTTGCCTAACCTCTAAATTTGAGTTGGATCTGCGTTTTTGGATAAGCTAGAGCTGTACTTAGAGTTCAGATACCCAAATTCACTGTGGCAGGAGCTGGAAATCTAGGGCACAAGACCTTTCTGTCTGTGCCTGCCTTCCCCACACACCCTCTAGTATAAAATTTGCAAAATGGGCACCAAGTTCCAAGACTGCCGTCTCTGTGTCTGCGGTACCCTCAGGGAGCTGGTTAAGCAGTTGTGGCAGACTGCCTGGCAAAGCTAACGAGAGAATTAAAATGCTACATCGATATGCTACTCTTCTTCCAGTGACAGAATTATTGTTTTTAGTCACATGTACTGAAGGATAGTCGGTTTGCAACTCATCTTCTCCAAGTCACACAACACAAGGTCTTGCCTTTTATGATAATACTGTATTCTTGGATAGATGGCCATGTTCTTTGTAGTGCACACTCTTTATGGGCCATAGAGTAACCGAGAGAATCATCCAAGCATAGATATATTTGACAGGTATTTTTCCAGTTTTGTTTTCCTTGAGAAAAGAATGGATGTATGATACCAACCTGGTATCAATACAGTATTGAAAAACAGAATTGTTAACATGAATTTATTTCCAGAATCACATTTCAGTTTTCTACTTCCAGCACTGTTCTTGAATGCCATTTATTACAGAGCAATACATTTTCTCTCTCTCTCACTAGGTATTTGTAGGCCTTCATCATCATAGCACTTGAACAGGCGAGACACTTCTCTTCGAATTTGCCTCAAGGATGCTGTATTTAATATTGACAAAAACCAATTCAGTCATCTTTACGTAAATTGAAAGCCCTGATACAAAGCACCTAAAATGACAGAGCTGTTCTGTGATCACATACCTTAGTTTCTCTCTTCTTTTTTTCATGGTATACACCATGTGTTCACAGCCAGTAAGCCAGTGGTATTAGAGGACGTGCTCCACAACTTGGATTTCTGTGATATTTTGGTCACTGGCGCAGAACTAGATCCTGAACAAGAGTGTTTAGAACTAGATCGTGTGGAGCTTCAAGGAAAACATCTAGATGCCACAAATTCCACAGCAGGATATTCAATCTATGGTACGTTCATAGACTTTGCTTTCCCTTACTTCTTCCCACCAACAATTGCATTATTGGAATGAAAGGACTAATTTGAAAGAAATTAAACAGAAATATGTGAATGTTCTGTAGAATATTCCAGGAGAGACAGTGTCCCAAAAAGCACAGCCACTTCTTGGTCTCTGGGTGCGCTGTGTTTGTCCGCTGAAATATAGCACAGCTTTGTCTTGATCTCAGCATCCCTCCCATTACTCTTCAGATAAGGAAAATAGCAGCTCTGCTTTCTTTAAATCTGGGGGTTCTTGTCGACCATCACAGTGGAACATGGAAATGAGGTGATTCCTTGGTGCTCCTGCACAGCGTTGGCAGCACACTGGCGATTTTTTTCAATTACTAAGTAATTTATTCTAAATCTTTGTTGTTGTATTTGTTCGTCTCCATTATGGACCTACATTCATTTCCAAAAGCTATTCTCACGTAATTCAGTGTCAGCCAGAGGCTCTATCAGGGAACATTTGATGCACTGCTTTTTTCAGATCATTCTGTCAAATTTTGTATTTTCTGTGAACATTTAATCTCTCCTGTACTACACAGAGCATTTGTTACGTAGCATCTCCTTGACATTATTACTGCTCTACCACCATTTCAGGTGTGGACAGCATGCACAACTATGAACAGGTTCTTCGGCAGATTCGATATCGTAACTGGTACACTTCTGCCACCTTTGACAGAAAGTTCAGAGTCAAGTGCTCAGAGCTAAATGGACGTTACACCAGCAATGAATTTAACTTGGAGGTAAGCAATCATTTAGTCAAGCTTTCTTTTCCAACACTGAGGCTAAGCACTAGGCTCATCTTCAACGGCATCGAGTTTTCTTTAAAACAGGTTAAATGACTGACACTTTCTGGTAACTATAATCAAATAGAGAATAAATTCTAATTTCCATGCAAATAGGAAGTTGGCTTCTCCTGTGGGCATTCCTCAGCGTGGGTCTGTCTATTCTGCTGCATATGTAAGCAGAAGATGACCCTTCCCTTGAACTCCACCAACACAGAGAATTACTCCTGTTCAAACAGAATGGAGGCTAAGGTCATCATCATCGTTGTTTTTCCATGGCATAAAATCTCCTACAGGTCTTTCTGAATATTTATACACCTGCTTAAAAGTAAAACATTATAGCCTCATTATTTTCCTTACGTGGGTTTTTTTTTTGTTAACTTAACCTGACAGCATTTTCTTTCCTGCAGCATTCACCTGTTCAGTTTTTCTGAGCACTGCTCCCTTATGATAAGTTTTGTAATTTGCTCATCAGGTGGAGATCACTCCTGGTACTTTACATCATTTCAGATTTCTTTGAGGAGGAAGGTCAGTATACAGGCAGCGAATGCATAGGATGGACTTCATCTGTCATATTCTTTTGGATCCACTACCCAGACACGGTCAGTCACCACAGGACTAGTTAGATTGTACCAAAGTCCAGTGCGGCACAGTGGGTCAGGGACTGAGAATTACTGCTGGGGCCAATTCTGAGCAACCAGTTTATCCAGCCTAGAGCCCAGGTGCCAAGTAACTACAGGAAAGGGCAGGACCTTCTTAGCAACAGGCTCAAAACTTAATAGTTGGTTCTGAAAGTTTTTACATGCTTATGTTGTGTTGAAAATTCTTTTCCCATTAGCATTCTGCAGCCCTGTCAATGACTTCAGGGTTTTTGCTTACAACATAACTGTCGGTAGGACAGGAAACTGATGATATATTCAAAGAAAGTCACTCTGAAAGCAGAGAAACAGGAAAAACTGAAACCTCTTTTAATTCTCTTTTACTGTTTTGGTTTTAATCTCAATGAGTTTGATACATTCTCTGGCAATGTTCGGGGTGGCAAATCTCCCACCAACTTTCAGGGAACACTTAAAAGCTGATCAGTATAGTGAAAAAAAAGTCACTACTTATCCAGACAGGTAAGTCAGAAAAATCTTTTTCTGTGCCACTTCACAGTCTACAGCTAGAAATGTTACAATGTATTTTTAATGCTAGAAATGAGAAATATCTTAACCTGTGTTTTTTTCACTGGCATAAAGAATGTGAATTTGGCCTTTAAGATCCACATAATAATGTTCCTATCTGCTGACTAACTTCACAGTTCGGTGTAATGTATGGAGCCAGCAGGCTTGGAATATAGAGCAATTTTTGGTGTCTGATCTCTTATTTTTTCTCTTGTGTCAGGTTAGTATTTTACACAGCTCCACCTCCAACTTCATGGACCATGTAAATCACATGATAGTGGAACCACAATTTCTCCAATCTGTCCACCACCCAGAGGAAACTTCAGGTGCTCTTCACAACTCAGGTATGTGACAACTTTACAAAGACTGCTCATAATGATTCTGGTATGTTGGTATTTCCCTTGTGATTCAGCCTGGTCAACAAATAAAGCCTATAGTTGCAGCTTGTGAAACCTCACCGAGCTCATTGAACAGGTGTGAAAGAAGGTAACAGTGAATTCTGTTCGTTCTTTCTGAGGAGGTATGTTACAATTAAAAACTGGTATCCTTTTTTAAAGTCTTCATTAAAAGTTATGTACTCGGACCCACATAGTTAAGAAAATGTAATTTTTATTAACGAATGATACGAAGGATAAATATCTATGCTCCTATGGTCTTTGTACGTCTGTATTTCTATGGCATATTAATTTCTGGCTGCCTCTTTCTAAGCAAAAGTGAAGAAATGTCCGTATTTTTCTGTTTTTTAATATATAGTTGCTGAAGTGCCCAGGCCTCAGTCTGGAGCTCTCTGGAGAGAAGATAGGACCACCTAGCCCTGTGCTGGGGGCATTATATTAAATACAGAATTGGAACTGAATGTTTGGGCTGTAGGAGTTAAAAATATGTACCCAAATCTGAAGCCTTTTCAATGAAGTTAAACCCAGGACCAAGATATCTGTTTAAATGCTGGATTCTGAAATCCTTTTAGTGGAATAATACATATGTAAAGAATTAAAGCTGATGTAAAGTGTAGGTAGTCATAAGTAGTCATATACAGTTATGCTTAGAAAATTTGTGTATTTTTCTGTATAATTGTACAGACATTTTACTGAAATGAAATTGAATTTTTACGAAATGAACTATTGCGAACTAGTTATTTCTTCTTTAACATTGTTCTGATTTAAGACTACCATTCTTACAGGCAGGGCAAGGTGATAAAATAGGGCGCAGAGCTACTACAGCTGCTGGAACTGCAGTACCTAGGTAGCAAAGGTACATAGAAAGTGGCAGCACTTCTCCACTAACCTAATTACAGAGCTGGTAACATAAGAATAGTTTACAGAGATTTCCTGTGACTAGATGGAGACAGAGGCTTCTCAGAGTGCAACAGAACAGTGAGGAAAAATGCCTTGAGCCCTCAAGAGTCTCCCAGGAAGGTTGTAACACAGGCAAATAGAGTAACAATGTGTTATTTTATTTCTTGGAGACTGAAATCACGGTGCAAGTGTCTGAAACCTTTGAAAATACAAGCTTTGAGATATATTCTTTTCTCACAAGTGAGTTTTAATGCCTCAGCTGTAATCAGGAGACAACGTGCAGGTAAGATAACCATGTTGCAAAAAACATTTGTCCTGAAACTAACTGATTCTGCAGGATTGACTACTTGTGTTCTGTAGTAAAGTGGCTTGAAGAACAAAATGGTAGGCATACTCACTGCTTAGTTATGATTTATAATGCTCTTTATAAGGTATCTATAAACGCCATTTTTTGTATGCTCTGCCTTAGTTAGGATGGCACTTGTCAACACTTTCTGTAGTCCCAGGCAGATGGCTGTAATAATTCGCAATCCAGAGGAAGAGGTGCTGAGGGGAAAAACCAGACAATGTATTTAGGGTTTTGACAGCTATTTGTTCCACAGATATAGGCCCTTTTCTGCCTTTTGTTCCAGTTGTTCCAAGTGTGGCTACTATGGTTATCATACTCTGTGTGAGCATACTCGTTTTCATCATAACCTTGGGGGTCTATCGAATTCGGACAGCTCATCAGCACAGCTCTGCAGACAACGAAGGAAGTAAAGAAAATGAAATGGATTGGGATGATTCTGCTCTGACTATTACTGTCAACCCCATGGAGGTACATAACTGAGGCATGGTATTATACCATGATACTACCAGGAGTTACTGTCTGGGCTGGTAGGTTACTCAGCAGCGAGTTTTAAGCCTCTTTCAGAGTACGCTTGTTTAGGCTTGGCAGAACAGCTGTGTGTACGTACACTCAGGACCCTGTCTCAGTTTTGAGCTCTGCAATCCATGATAATGTATAGTTGAGAGCTTCTAATTACTACATAGGATGGTGAAGAATGCTTAAGTACAACACCACTTCCTCTCCATCCATATTTGCACCCTAGGTAC
>Ga0181612_177392_pt1 | contig 14320 bp, 9 predicted proteins | sample HoacroProtozoa21_FD_119630 | JGI IMG/M metagenome (GOLD analysis project Ga0181612, IMG submission 119630) | Hoatzin crop microbial communities from Cojedes, Venezuel. Combined Assembly of Gp0051906, Gp0051904, Gp0051908 | reverse complement strand
TTACTGTTAAATCAACTAATATTTATGTTAGTTATCTTGTTCCTCTCCTGTACAAATGCTGTCATTTTTCATAAATAGGGAAAAGATTTAGGAATATCAACTCATACCAGTGTAAACTGGGACAATGTACCAGTTTTCCTCAAATGAGTTGGACTCCATTTTCCTCTGCTGTTAACTTATTTAACCACATATTAAAAGATCAGAAGATGACCTAATTGTTAATCACTTTGTTAGAGTGGCAGAGAAAGAAAATGTCTTGAAAAGGGGCATGCTCTCCTTTGTAGAACATCCATCTCTTTTTTAAAATATGTTAATCCTATCACCAAATTGGTGAAATTAATTTTGCTACCTTGCCATGTCTTAAAGGTCACTCCAAAGGTTAATTCAGAAACACAGAGGAAGGGTACCCAAAGTCAAAGGAAGCCATGAGATTTTACACTGTAACTACAGCTGACAGCTTTAAAGAAAAAATCCTTTAGAAAATGGCTAGTCAGTCTGTAGCTGTACTATACATAGCAGGAGCAGGTGTATGTCAGATGGTCATGGGAAATATTTAAAACTTCTTACTATTGCAGACTTTGGTGCCTGCCATTAGTCCCTACTTGCAGTCTGCAAAACAGAGAATATTTCAAGAAGATGGAATGAATGTTAGAAGATATATGCTTCTGTCATGGCATCTGTGGGGAGAGTTCATCACACTGTATTTTCAGTCCTGAAGAGGAAGAGGTGTCTGCACAGGCATAGAGGAGATTGAATGTCAGTTGAGAAAAGTTACTTTATTAACAGTTCTTCAGTAAAACAGCAAAGTAAAATTAATGAATTAAGAGGAAAAGGCAGTGACAGTCCCTTAAGGGGTACAGCAGCTTGTGCGAATGAGTCACACCACTTAGGAGAGCAGAAGTCTGGATGTATGTTCCTTCTCTTTATCTTCGCACAAAGAAGGGATAAAATACAAAAGGGAGATTGTTCTGCAGAGGTAAAAAGAAAACTAGAACCCACAGGACTGCATACATTTTTTCAGACAGGACGATTCAGAGGAAGAATTGCTACCATCTAGTTGTTCTTTTCCTTTTATTATGCTACTTTATGGAAATGTAAGTGAGCAGCATAGCCTGCAAATTTAGCATCATAAATAGTATGAAGATTTAGAGTTAGAGATAACCTTGTTATCTTGCTCTGTCTTCCTGTGCTGATTTCAAATCTCATTAAAATGTGTCATGACTAGGGAAGAAAAAAGTCCTGTTTATACCTAGTTTTCCTCTCTTCTTGTTCTGTTTTGTTTTTTTTTTTTTGTTGTTGTTGTTTTTTTTTCCTGGAGAGATCCAGCCAGAATGCATATACTTAAAATATTGTTCTCATCTGTTTAAATTCACTTTTATGCTTATCCTTCCTTTCCCTGCGCTCTTCTTGTTGTTCTTGTACTGATCACGGTTCTGTACCTTTAGCCCATCAGAGGTCTGGTGAGAGGGAGAGTGGGCAAACTGCACTGCTGTAGAGCTGAGGCTCCCAGGCCACCGGTGCCTGACGCTTCAGGGAATCCCCTGCCCCGCATCAGGGACACATGTTGTCCCTGCCTTTGACCTAGGTTTGCCTTTCGCTTTGACTCAGGCACGGGCTGTTCTGTACAAAGCCGTTGTTTGACCTACGCCTGATCCCCTTACATAATGAGAATTCATGTCTACCGCAGGGGCTGCTCAGAACCAGCTCAGGCAGAGGTGGAGGGGACTGTGGTCCATGAAGCATCTGAATTATGCTTTTTGGAGATGATAGTGAAAAAAATGACAGTCATGAATGCAATGTTAAATAGAGCTGTGAACATTGCTGCAGAGGAGCTAGATTTTGATGGCAGCTGACTAAATTTTTTTGTGCCTTGAAACAAAGCAGAAAGGGAAAAGAAGAATATTCCCTTCAATTTGTATATTAACAGGAAGCTGTTTTATGTTTCATATCTCCTTCAGGAAATTCCAAGGGAGTGAGACTACATTTTGCATTAGCTGATTGGGGTTTTATGCTTCAAGTCCTACAAGTGCTAAATTGCTTGCATGTTTAATCCATGCAGTACTGTGTTCATTACAGAGAAAGTAAAGAGGAAGACATATTCTTATGTACAGTTATACACTGACATTTAGTTCACAGAATGATTTGAAACCTGTGATCATCAAGAATGCAATTTTGGAGGTAAAAATATCTATTCTTTTCTTGCAATAGAAGGATACTACAAATTAAACACAGATTTTAATTTTTTTTCTCTTTCAAATTTCCTTGAGGCTTATTACAATGAATTGTTTCATACCCTTTGACTTTAGTAGCAGGACACTGAATCCTGCAGATTGCTTGCCTGGCTGGCTAGATAATTCTGTTATATCGCTGCCTTGTCCTTACATACAGTATATTCTCATAGTGCTGGCATCTATTCTATTTTTAGTATATGAAGCCTATGATATATGGGAAGGTCCTCTAATTCTACAATCTCTTTCCACTTTGGTGACATTTTGTTCTGATCTGCAAGAATTTGACTAATTTTGGAGATAACTTTCTCCTGCTGCTGCCTGTAGGCATGCTATTAGAATGTGCTGTTTCAAAAATGAAGACATACCCAAGAAAGGTGAGCAAACCCCACATGAAATCTTTCTTCCCCAAACTCAGGGACAAAAACAGAAGACAACCGGGGGAGGGGGGGGAACATGACACCAAACTTCTTTGCAGTGGGGAAGAGGCAAGGAAAGAACAGAGGACCTCCAACTGCCCAGTCCTCTCTGCTCTTTACAAGTCAAAGACCATTTCTGAAAGTGCCACTCAGACACTGATTTCCTTCCCTGGTCTCAATATCACCAGTCAAAACAGCCCTATGGCACTCTGTTCACTGTCAAATGTTCCTGTCCCTTTCACTTTCAGCTGCCTCTGGAAATGTTTAATGTGGCACTGCAAAATGACTGGTAAAAAATTCAACAGCATTATTTACTATCGTACTTTGATGTTTTATTGAACAAAACCATCTGCTTGGGAATGTTTCCCAAAGTTGTGGGCTAGATCTAGAATTTACAGCTGCAATATAGCTTGTCTGAGGGAGTTTCACAGCAGAAATGCCACCCAGCGTATCACAAACATGTGAGACTCCGGATAAGATGAATATTGAGAAAGCTCCTATTTGCTACACTCCCATAAAGAGAGTCAACTGATTTCTTGATGGTAAAGATTCAAAATAGTTGCATTTTAAAATTTTCTTTCCAGTCTGGTGGCTGTACTGTGTGCGCTTTGTAAACCTGTGATTGAGGGTATTTCCTATGACCTCTGATGGCTCACAGGACTGTGAGTGTATACTTGTGGCTGATGGCAAATGCATGGTAGGCAGATTTATGGACATCCTATGAAGGAACTTGTAGCAGACACAAGATGTAACAAAGTGGCATTTCGTTTGCTTTCCCTTTTATACTGAAAGAAATGGGAGTTTTATTCTGAGCAGAATGAATTTTGGTCTCTTCAGCTTCTGAATTGCTTGTTGCTTTGAGGTGAAACAGAAGGCAGCTGCTGATAGAAGTCAGGCTTTAGGTTTATTCTGAAGGTTTTGGAATTTTAGGGATGTATTTCAGGACAGTTTAGACATGAACATAAGTAGCTAGATGATGTAAATACTCAAAATCTTCCTTGATCTGTGGCTGCAGCCTGATCTTTCCTCATCAAAGTGTTTTAAATACTTCATTGACATTTGCTTGCTCTTCCAAGAGTAAGGAGAAACTTTGAGCCAGAGAACTGAAAAGATGCTTGAGTTATCCTCTCACTATATCTGAAAACAAGACCTTTTGCGAGCAATAGTCTGAAAATATGCCTTTTCAGGATTTATATAGATTTTTTCCTACATATGCCCAATTTAAACCAAAGTATTCCACATAATGTGCAATGTGGTTGACATAGTCTCAAAGACTTCTGTTTCTCAAAAATGCCTATGTACTTGAGACAAAGGTTTCTAAGTTCTGATGCAGAAAATTCCTTTGACTCAAGTCCTCTGCCTACCTTCCTGACCATGAATGCCTTGACCACAAAATGTATTTCCTGCTGAGTCACAATACCTTAGTAAATTAGGTAAAACAAATGTCGTGCTGCGTGAGTAGGTGGTGTTTAGCTAATACATAATATAGCCACATATCTACTGCTGTAGCTGCAAAGATAACTGCATAAAACTGATTGGGAGTAGGACATGATGAGTGTTTTCCCTTGAAACTGATCTGTAAAAGAACCGTGCGAAGGTACAATGGTGTGTGGGCACTGCAATTACTGCCCCCCAGATAAAGGCTCTACCTGCTATTCAAACACCCAATTAGCCAAGCCAGGAGCAAACAGCTTTCTACAGGGCCTTTTCTGCAAATTGGCTATGCCCATGTGAGTGTTAGCAGGGACTGTGTAGGATAAAGTAAATGTTAGCAATTGTCAGTTTTTGTTCTGAATTTGTTTACGACAGAAGTACTAAAAAATTCAGCCTCAGTCCACACACAGCATGAAGCTGAGTTTTCCCAGCTACAGAACAAGTTTATGGAGAGGATTCATCACCTGCAAAAAGAAAGCCAGAGGTTGTAACTGCATTAAAAAAGTTAGGCTGGGCTCCTGCTCAGGCCAGGGATGATTTTGAAACCACTGTCGGGGGGTTCAGGGCTCCTCCAGCTTTGATGATTTCCAGGCATGATGCTGTGCAGCCACAGCATCTGTGGCACCCAGAGGCACAGCAGATTCCCTCTCATTTCCTGCACTCCACCATAATGTAGCATCAAGGTGAATTTCTGGGGTAGAGATCACAGAATCTGTGACAGCACAGCAAACCATTTTAAGATGTATCAATTTACAAAATTACTGAAACATCCTTGTTTTCTGGGTGGAACCAGCAACTCACTCTTCCATAATTCTGAAGCTCACAATGGGAATTTTGCAGCAATAACACCTTTAGAAGTTCTTGCACTTTCTTATCCTACCTGCATGTCCCTTCTTTCTTCCCACTGCCCTACCTCCACAAGCCACTCCATCAGCAGTGCCAATGCATCAGGTGTCTATGGCACTGCACTGTGGTTTGGATCCATTAAAATAACCCTGAAAAAATTCCTTGGATCAGGTCAATTCACACTTGTGGTGTCACATGGGTGCCAAATGAATTGTGGTAAATGAAAAGTGAGATGGAGCGGGAAACCAGATGCCTTCCATTGTAGAATTAGGCTATTCATGGTATTATAACAAATAAAATTAATATACACTTAGTTTTAGGGGGTCTTTTTAATGACTTGATTCCAAACAGTTCTGGACTTTTTTTGTCAGCTTTAATTTAGAATATGTTTTAAGTAACATTTCCTATTTTTTTAATCCTTTCCAAATAAGTTTTTAAATAGGTGGTTAGTCATATTTTATTTTTGTCCTGATATTGCCTTTCTACCTTGGGAGTGTGAACAAGAACGACATCGTACACGCAAATCTACCTTTCTGCTTCCTTGGGCTGAGATTTCTCACAATGTTAGCATAGTTCAGAAGTGGAGCTCTCCAGAAAACACATGTTAAATGCTTTGGCAGACCTGAACTTCTGCCCATTATTATCTGCTGCCAGTTTAAATTTCAGCTTTGTTTTTTACTTTCTTATAGATTTCAAAGAAAATCATCCCACGTGATATTGATGGCAATATTTTAGGACATGGGATATTAATGCAAACAAAATGCCTACAAGACTATAAAGTGTGCACTATATAGTGTACATTTGTTACTTTAACAAGCTCACTATACAAAGGTCATGATCAAAATCAGTTTATGAGCCAACAGAACAAATACTGTTTGTGTAGTAATTTTAAGAAATATTACACTAACTGGTTAGTAAAAATAGAATAGTAGGCATGGTATTTTTGAGGTAAATGTGAAGCTGAAGGTAGTGCTTTAAAATATGCTTAACATAATCCTACAGCAATTCAATAATAAATGAAAATATTTGCTTTAATAGAGAAAATATTCAGAAAAGAGTTTGACTGCCCGTGTATATATACAGAAGAAGCACTTCAACCAAATTATATCTATATAGATGTGAATTTGAGATTCCATAACTAACAGACATAGGAGCACTTAATAAGTCTTTAATCAAAAGAAACAGATACTATTATCTCACTCTCTGGAATAGAAGACTTAGTCTACAGTGCTTAACACATTTGAATCTTTGGGTTTGAACACTTTGTGTTTGGAAATGCTGTAAACCTTTACTTACGGTTTTATGGATTTTAGGGAACTAGTTTATATTTGTTTACCTTGGAATAGAAACAACTTCTAACTTAATAAATAGCAAAATCCATTTATGAATAAAAACTATAAAATGTACACATTACTGTTTTGTAAGCCAGAACAATGTCTGGTTTAGTTAAATATATATGTTATGAAACTATGGTAAAAAAATGCACATTGGCTCAATTATGAAATTTGAATGCTTTTCAAAATTTGCCTACATAGCTATTTAATGATTCTTTTTTCTTATTTAATGCATTAATGATGATTGCCTACTTATTTAAAAATATGACCACCCAGAGTTTCCTTTGAAAAGCAATAATATTCTGAGATCTGCTACAACAGGAAATAACATCAAATATTAAGAGTATTTATGTACTTATTTTATACATTAAGGATTCTGTAACATTTTTTAATTCCATTTTTACCCTCTTCCCACCTACCTAAAATTGCTTTCAGTATTCAAATGTTGGTCATAAGCTATTAAGGTCAGAAGAAGAGGTACTCAAAAAATCCAGAGTGACCAAAAATGAACCTGTGTATTAAATTTCTTCCTGTGGTAAAATTAATATCCTGGCAGCTGAGTTGAACTGTTGAACCATTACAAAAAATGTGGAAGGTGTGGAATTGTTTTTCAATATTGTAAACAATACGAAAAGTTCAAAAGTTTTGAGTTATTCTAATTTCATTCGTCAAGAATCTCAGGGAAAAAAAAAAGTAAGATACTACCATGCAAACATTTTTCTCATTTTTTTTTGTTTCTTGGAGACTGTTTTGTGGGGAAGAAACACAGAATTGTGACTAATATCCTTAAAGCCAAGTAGGAAACTCTGAAAACGTCTTCCCTTTTCTACAGGCAAACATTTTAGGTAACCTCTTATACTAGGAATGTCCTGTAAACTTATGAATGAGACAAGCTGGTTGACTTAAGGTTGTTTCTTTCTCATGAAGCAGTGCAGAAGAATTAGCTATTCATGAGTTTTCCCTCAAAGGCTAACTGTTAGATTATTTGTCTAGGACAGACTAGGCTGTATTTTAGTATCTCGTATGCCTGATGATTTAGATCTGTAGCTGTGATTTCCCAATAGTTTACTTAAATCACTATACTTCAGTGTAATTACAGAGACATAGTGCAAATCTTGGTTCCTTAACACTGCTCTGATTTACATAGGAATAATTAAAGATTCATGGGACCAGAGAGGGGTTGACTTTTTAATTTACAAATCAGGGAATGCACTCGAGGGTCAGATATCCGCATTTCAGTTCCCTAATTAATATAGTAAATATGTGTAAATTTTAACCATTGTATGAAAGAGGAACTTGAATCTAGTTGTTTGTTTTTTTTTCTCAGGTGAATTAGAGCTTTTTATTCTTGGTGGCTATTTAATTATTCCTTGAAAAGCATAACAGCATCAGAAGAGATGAAGAGAGGATTTCTGAATGTTGTCCAACCCAATAACTAAGCTTTTCTGTAGGATATGAAATAGGTAAGTATTTGAGATATTTAGAGAAAGAACATAGGTATCTCATTTCCCAACCACTTTTTGTCAAGGCTTGGTCTTTCAAGTGTACTGACAGAGCTCTAACATTGACCTGTATCAAATTCTAGCCTCACTGGTAAGTAACTTCTTAGCTTTCATGCTGCCTGATTATGATTTTTGCAAGAAAAGTAAAAAGATCACTTTGTTCCAACTCTAAATGGTTTCATAGGTGCTGTTAGTACTTGGAAGATGGCAGCTGAATCAAAAGAGGATGATTGCAAAATTTTGTAGAAGCAGCAAGCTTTGTGTAAATGAAAGGATATCTCCAATGAGTAACATTTATGCTTTGTTACAGAAATACTTATTTTCAGTTCAGCAAAGAGCACCTGGTATTCATGCCAAAGACAACTCCTACCAGGTGCAGGGACAGATGGGCTGTGGGAAGGCAGAATGACATGACTCCTATTTTAATTTTTTTTCTCATGTTGAATCGTCAGCTGTCCCATGCAGCAAAAGATATGAAGCCATGCTGCGCTGTAGAGAAGACCAATACTGTCAAAACTGGGTTATAGACAATACTTAGTATACAGAATGAGAAGCGGGAGTGCACTGGGCATTGGGCGGTGAGAGAGTTGCTCTGTGTATTCCCTTGTTTTGTATATTCTTCTTATCGGTATTATGGTAGTTACTGTTTGCTTTCTTTTACTGTTCTGTTAAACTGCTCTTCTCCTGACCCACAAGTCTTGCCTTTTTCTTCCCATGCTCCTCCCCACCCCACCGGCGGGATGGGTGATAGAGCGACCATGTGAGCCTGTGTTACTGGACGAGGACAAACCACGACTGTCCTGTTTGGCACCAAATATGTGGCACAAAGGGTTGGGATAACGGCAGGGTTGACCAGAGTATGTTAAAACAACTTTGTTCTAATTAGTTATATGCATTTATTATACTGGTTAAATAGTCACTGGTCAAAATGTTGCTTTTTTTGGTCACATGGCTGAGGTATGCAAATCCTTACTTGCTGGATGTATTTCCTGCAATGATGTTTATCACCTCTGGGAAAAGGAGAAGTATTATGATTTTGCTGTACTGTGTAATATTGACTCACGATATGATAACATCACTGGGCATGAGGTTAGGCTTCTATTTGTATGCAATATTGCAGTTATTTCTGTACTGGAGATGCCATCTCTCAGAATTTATCAATAATCAAACCCAATCTCTGGGGAAAACTGAGAGGATACTTTCCCCCACTGTTTCATTCCTCCTTTCTCCTACAGGCTAGTCTTAACAGCTTTCTAGGATTTTGAGTACCCTTGGGATGTTCAAGCCAGCATGCTTCTATTGTTCTGTCTCCTGAATGTGTTTCAGGCCTTGTTTAGGGTTAAACAGCTATTTAAAAATATTGGCCAGAGATCTGCCACAAGGCTGGATAGCTGTGAGTGGCAGGGTGTGTGGAATAGTATGGGTAAATGCCTAGGATGGTGGGCATCTCTGGCATTTTTGAACTTTATCCCTAAACAAGTGCAGAATCCTGAGAAACGAGTAGAATATTTGGAAGAAGTGTGCTGCCACCCTGGGAATTTCAGGGAGACACAAATTATTGCAATATGCTGGGGCCTGGCCCATGCTTACCAAGCCCTGTTCAACACTGCTCGGTGCTCTCAAGGGGAAGAAGAGGAAAACAAACCAATGGGCATGGCAGCTGCCTCAACACCCACCAACTCCAACCCCCACAACAGGCACTGCAGCTACTCCAATCCCCACTGTATAATAAAGTGCCAGAAAATACGAAGCAATATGCCCTGTTCATGGATGGGTCCTGTCGCAATGTGAGGAAGCAGCGTATACGGAAGGCCGCTGTATGAAGTCCTACATGACAAGTTGCAGAAACAGCTGAAGAAGGTGACTCGAGCCAGTTTGCAGAGGTGAAAGCCATCCAGCAGTCTTTACACTTTGCTGAACAAGAAAAGTGCCCTGTGCCACTGTGTCTCTACACTGACTCATGGATGGTGGCAAATGCCCCTTGGGAGTGGCTACAGTGATGGAAGAAGAGCAACTGGCAGAGCAGAGGCAAACCCATCTGGGCTGCCCCAATGTGGCAAGATATTGCTGCACGGCTAGAGCAGCTGGTTGTAAAAGCACATCATGTGGATGCCTAGGTCCCTAAGACTTGGGCCACTGGGGAACACCAAAACAACCAGCAGGTGGGTCAAGCTGCTAAGACTGAAGTGTCTCAGGTGGATCTGGACCAGCAACATAAGAGATGAATTATTTGTAGCTCAGTGGGCCCATGACACCTGATGCCATCAAGGAAGAGATGCAACATATAGATGGGCTCATGAACAAGGGGTGAACTTGACCATGGACACTATAGCACAGGTTATCCATGAATGTGAAAGATGACTGCAGTCAAGTAAGCCAAGTGGGTAAAGCCTCTTTGATATGGAGGACGATGGCTGAAATATAAACATGGGGAGGCCTGGCAGATTGATTATATCATGCTCCCACAAACCCACAAGGGCGAGTGCCATGTGCTCACAATGGTGGAAGCAAACACTGATGGCTGGAAACTTATCCTGTGCCCCATGCCACCACCCTGAACACTGTCCTGGACCTTGAAAAGCAAGTCCGGAGGTGACATGGTACCCCAGAAAGAAATGGGTCAGAAAACAGGGCTCATTTTCATAACAACCTCCTAGACTCCTGGGCTGAAGAGCATGGTATTGAGTGGCAGTATTACAACCCCTGTCACACACCAGCCTCTGGGAAAATCAAATGGTACAATGGACTGCTAAAAACTAGTCTGAGAGCAATGAGGGGGTGGGACCTTCCAAAACTGTGATACTCATTTAGAAAAAGCTAGCTGGTTAGTTAACACCAGGGGATTCAGCAATCAAGCTGGGCCTGCCCAATCAAAACTTCCATGTACTGTAGAAGCGAATAAAGTCCCCCAGGTGCACATGAAGAATATGTCATTAGGGTGGAGGCCACACAGTTCTTTGTTGATGTCAGGGGACAAACCATGACAACAGCCATAGCTATTTCTTAGGGCTGTGTTAACCTATTGGCCTGAGCTGTGCTATATAAGCAACAAAAATATTTCCTTTTTATATATTAAACAATCATATTTTATGGACGTGTGAGAGTCTTATGACAGAAGTTACACATAATTTCTTATATCTCATTCAAACTAGTGTAAAAAAATATCTTCCTCAACTTCTAAATTAGTCGACTTGCAAACCTTTCTACCAAGTTATTTTTCAGAGACTGTTTCTCATTTTAATAAATTATTTTTTCAGAGAAACTCATTGTTCCCACGCTTTTACTGTTTAAAACTTACTTTTATCAGAAAATGAAAATGATAATATGGAGATTAGAGAATGAGTTCTATGAATGTGAGAAATACATCTCGCTGCATTGCAACATCCCTGCATAAATAATTTATTTCCCTTGACTACAGTGCACCACAGCTGCATTCAGCTCCATGTTACCATGGCTAGACTGTTACCAGCATACAAGCAACTACTTTAAAGTTAGTTCAGATATGGTTACGCGGTACTGAAGGGTAGGTACAGATGTATCACACACGGTTCTGTGCTGGTGTCTGGGCAACTGGAGACATGATCACAGCTAAGGTAGCTGCAGCCTTACAGATAACAGCGTTGTTAGGAGGATCCTAACAACTGTCTTTTCTCATGAAATCAGTGTAAAGACTGGATAGGAAACAGCAGGATGGTACAGCTGCAGTTTATCTCAGTTCAGAATGTGTTTTGTAACATCAGAACTATCTAAGTATATATTTAAAAGTAAATCCAAAACTATTAAAACTAATCTTAATAATTTAAAATATTTATCTAAGTCTTCATCTCGGTAATACTTTACGTCGTTTTTCCCTTTATTTATTATTTGACTTTGTGATGCATAAGGATTTCATACTAAAATGCCATTGCAAATAGTCATCAGTGTAGAGGAAAGCATTCTGATAATATGAGGAAATCTGACTTTTCCCTGAGAGCACATTCAAAAATCATTTTTGTGGTACCTTAATGTAGATAATATCCAAATAGAAGTGACAGTACTGAACACAGTTTATGAGACTATTAAGTGGGGCAGTGTAATCATATGATGACTTAAGAAATCTGGATGCTTGGAGTGTGAAACAATGCAGATATGAACACACTAGGAAAACTGAATTCTTCATATATACATGGGTTAACATTTGTTGTAAATTAAATCTACTTATATGTGTTTATATTTTGTTGATAGATCACATTCTTGTCAAAGAGGAAATAAAGCTTTTGCCTTTGGTCTTATTTCTGTAAAAACCCTATACATAATGCTTTCAACAGTGTTAATGTTGTAGACAGATCAGACATTTCTATTTCACATTTCTAACATCTAGAAATTTTGTTACAAATCTTTCCTTTTCTAAAGATGTGTTCATATCGTATGTTATGTATATGTACACAATTCTTACATTACGTAGTTGTATGTATTGCCTATGAACTGCTTTAAAGCATGAAGATGTGATTGTTTTCTTACATTATTATCGTATTACTTTCTACTATGTCTTAGATAAAACAATGTTATGTATGTCTTTGGTGAAGATGGTTTGGAAAGGATGCTTTGCAAAATACTGTAGTTCCTTTCTGCACAAGGATAGGCTTGGCTGTCAGTGTAGAGATTCATGACAATCATTTCATAATTCCTGAAGTATGAAAGTATGTAATCATGCAGGCTCCCTCAGCTGTGAACTAAATGTTGTGAGAGAAGTAGTCAGAATTTAAAGAGTGATGGTAAAAGAAATAGTGCTTCATCTGAGAAAATATAAAGTACTCAACAAGACCATGTACAATGCAGACTGGACTGGGATTGTGCCCATTTAAAAAGCACGGATTTTTGTTTGTACCTTTCACCATGTGTTTTCTGTCTCTATGATAGAAGAAAAGACTTGAAATAATCTACAGTTTGACAAACCTTTACACAACCTGGATATATTGCTGTCTTTAATTTACTGATAACCCATCCTCAGGTTATTCCATAATACCCACTAAGCTGCTTTTGGGTTTTAGCTGATTGCATTTGAATCTAGTGTACACACAAATGCAGAACTAGGTTCCCTACTTCTAACATAGTCAAACTACAGTAATATTTTCTATAAAATTACTCTTCCAGCTACTCTGGTTGTCAACAAATTGTTATGGTAATGCAAGAGAGAGACAGAAAGTTTGACATATCATTACTTCTTGAGACTCTGCGGTCCATGGGGTGGAAACAGTTGTAAATTCATTGGCTTATCTGCAACTCAGTTCTTACTTGTCTGTAACTATTATGCTTCTAAAGATTAGATAACCATTAAACCGTAGTGCCAGCTTCTGGCCTAAAATTTTGATGGGATTTGTGCATTCTGTGTTTTTACTGTATCACAGGGCTCTAAGAGCTACATGAACCGAAACCGCCACTTACATTGAATTATTTGTAGTTATTACAATGTGTTATTCAACTGTGGAGAGGCAAGTGTATTTCTGGAGATGGAAGTTTCTATCTGTACACAGCTAAGACATAGTAAAGATTCTTTAATTCAGATCATCACAAAATGAAGACAGGAAACCGTTTTCTTGCCTATTCTCCACAACACCTGCAGAAGTTAAAGTCTCTGGTACAATTTCTGATGGTGTGAAATTATAAAAAAGACCTAACATTAATAAAGCTCTATTTTTTACCTTCAAGATATGAGCTATTCCATGCATATTCTCTGCAGTGCATCTACCAGCTAGCCGTATGACTCCAAGGTAGGGGTGATTCACCAAACCTGCAGAACAAGGAGGCAGAGTTAAACTTCTAAGAATGAGATTCTGTATGATTACAGGAGTATGATCACACTTAAGCCAGATAATACACATTCAGAAAATGAGTGTATTTGTCAAATGCCACATCTTTTTGCAAAGTCAAGATCCCAAAAGAGGCTTTTGGGACTGCCTTATGGGAGCACCCATGTAAGTGTGTTCACTAAGGCAGTGTTTCCCGAACAGTGACTGTGCCCATAATCAGTGGCCATGATGTTTTCCATGTATCCAGCACTGACCCAAAGTGGTGGCTCAGCTCCATGCCCGTTTTCCAGCTAAGGCTTACAAGGACCTCTGAGTGAGCTTGATCTTTTGGTAATTCTCCGGTCACAGATATTTCGTGTAATTGTGATCACTCTAGTTTTTGGATTTCTGCTGGAGAAAGTAGATGCAGACCCACCAGCTCTTTACTTACCAGTTAGGGTAATGGCTTTACAGGCAGAAAATTTAGGTTAAATTAATTCCTGAAAGGAGCTGGTTGGGTTGGCTGTGCAGTGCTCAGCAAAGGTTTCAGAGTGTGAGATACAGATTATGCTAATGCAGTTCGGCAAAGTAGAAGGTTTCGGAAGCTTGCATTTGATTTCTTCTCCCTCTCTCTCTGTCTATCTCTCCAACTCTATTTTGGTGGGCACCTGGCATTTATCCAGGCCAAACAAAAACTATCTGCTACTGATTTGAACTGAAGTTCATAGAACCATAGAATGATTTGAGTCGGAAGGGAACTTTAAAGGTCATCTAGCCCAACCCCCCTGT
>Ga0181612_149479_pt1 | contig 14321 bp, 17 predicted proteins | sample HoacroProtozoa21_FD_119630 | JGI IMG/M metagenome (GOLD analysis project Ga0181612, IMG submission 119630) | Hoatzin crop microbial communities from Cojedes, Venezuel. Combined Assembly of Gp0051906, Gp0051904, Gp0051908 | reverse complement strand
GTACGCCGGGGGAGACAGGTGTAGCCCGCCGGGTGAGGCCGGGGCGGGGGGACGCGTCCCCTCAGCCCGTAGTGCCGCCGCCTCCGCGGGGAGAGGGGCTGGCGGTTGTGCTGGCCTGGACATTTCTCCCCTCTCTCCCCCCTTCCCTCCGTCTCGCCCTCTCTTCCCCCCGCCCCCCTTGTGCACGGAAGCTGGGAGGGTGATTTACTGCGGGCTTCGACCGGATCCCTCTTCCCCCCCTTCCCTCCGGCCACCGCCGGGGCGTCGGGAGAGGTGGAGGGTTCGGCCGGGGGTCCCTCATCGTCGGCAGCGGTTACTGGTCCTCCGTGGTCCCCTAGGTACAGGGGGTGCGGAGCAGGGCATGCCTTGATTCTCAGATATCGCCCGCTACGAACGTACGTGTGTCCTGAACGTGGAGCTAAATCTGTGAGAGTTAAAAACTCCCTCGTGTCTATTCTCGGTGTGCTGCTGCAACTTGGCGTTCGATAATCGAGGACAGCATTGTGCTTTCCAGAGTGTGGAGCCTGAGATGGAATGGATGTGTGTGGAGCAAAAGCAAGGGGCTGGATGGACTCCAGCGGTGGGGATTTTTGTCTTTGCCAGAAGGTGATACTGAAATGTAAAACATCTAAATCTTGTATCTGGGAATTGGTTTAGATGTGCTAATTGATACTAAAAGGATGATAATTTTTGTGGAAGCCTCTGAGAATAGGTAACACTGCACCCATCCTTAGCATAAACTCTTGCATTTGGCATTTCTTGCAAAGAATGAGGCTAGAGTTTATTGTGAATGTTGTATTGACCCATGGGTGCATCTTTCAGTTTAGATTACTGCTGATTTGATCCTCTGGAATCTGCAGAAGGAAAGAAAGTCTGCCAGCCTCTCTGAATAGCTTTGCAGTGTAACAGGAGCGGAGTTCCCGAGCAGAATCGCTGAGAGATATGTGAACGATTGTAAGCAAGGCTGAGCACATCGGTATTTCTGCCTCAGAGCTGGGCTCGTTCCCCAGGCACAGTTTGTGTGTGGGGTGAATACCTTCTTGGCACCTGAAGATGATGTCGGTCGAAGGGTCTACGATAACAAGTCGGATCAAAAATCTACTTCGCTCCCCTTCCATTAAGCTGAGGAGAAGCAAGCCTGGGAACAAGCGTGAAGATATAGGCAGCAAGGTGAGTGCTGTGTGGTGCGGCCAGCATGCTTTAACTTTCTTGCCTAAGGTCCCATCTGTACTAACAATACTGCTTTTGGAGACCTGGTGTAACTGTAGAGTGATGCAGAGCAACTGATACGTAACTGTAGCCTGCCTTTTAGTTGGGATCTTTACTGTGCTTCAGATCCTTGCTAAAGCCCGGATCCCTCTTCTGAAACACGCTCTTTTTGCTTGTGTGGTATGTACCCAGTCTGTGTCGGAAAGCTTTTGGGATTTCCCACCCTGTGGTGTGTGGAGTTGTTACAGATGACTGACAGGAGAGACATAATGCTGCCTCTTCCTCCCTGTTTCCAACTGCTAACCTGCATTGCCGGCAGCTAACGATACACAAAGACCTGTTCCTCTGTGTAAGCAATTGCTCTCAGCCCTGCAAAGGAGTGTTCTGTGAGCATGTGGGGAAGGGTGGCATGGTCTGAGGGGTGGAGGATGCGAGATGTGTCTCGGAGGTGACTTTTCAGATGGGTTCTGCCTTACACAGGCCTGGATGTGCTTTCTTCTGTGTGCCTCAGATCCCCTTCCCTTGGGGATGCCTTGTCTGGGGTGCAGTTGGTTCTGCCTGAAAAATCCATCATTCTCCTTGGTGTTGTGGAGAATTCCTGACAGACAGTCACTCTCTGGGAATTGACTGGTGTCATGAGGAGAGGAGGATGACTTAACCCTGGCGGCAGGGAGAACGGGAGCTGGGTGGCATTGCCTTGTGCTGACAGCAGGTGCCTCTGAGTCAGGGCACCTTGTTCTGTCCCTGCCACTGATTCACTTGTACCCCTGGGCAAACCACTCAGCCTTTTCATAGCGCTTTCTCTCCATAAATAGGAAGCTTAATCCCTCCTTCCTTGTGAAGACTCACTAATAAAGAAGATTGTAATCCGTGACTGCAAATTGCCTTCATTTGTCTCAAAACAGTAGTGCTTCAAAATTTATCTCTTGGAGTCAGAAGTGTGTGTAACAATTCAGGGAAAATAAATGACACCTTACCTAAATGGCCTGTCCCCGACATGAAATCCTGTTCTCAGAACTCTGGTTCAGGTCAGCGGTCCCTTGAGATGGCTGTTTAATACCACAGAATACTGTCTTCTTCTCTTTCCAAGCAAGAGAAAAACCTGCTTGGCTGCCTCGAATTTGTCTAGAGGAGAGTCCTTGGTGTTTGTGCGTGACCTCGGTGAGTGCATGTGCATCCATGCGCCGCATTTAACGCAGCGTGGCGACTGCTAGTGAAACGTGCTTTGTAGCTGCTGCTGAAGAGGAGACCTCTGTCAAAAGAGCCAAAAGCCACCTGTACGACCACGTACAGTGGGCATTGGATTCTGGCTCCGTGAGTAGGAGCTGGGGTCTGCACACTCCTTTTCAGAGCCGGGTCCTGCTGCTACACTCCTCATGCCTTTGCTGGTACCTGTGTAGTTTTTCTTTTTTTCTTCCTTGCACGTGCCTTTTGGAAGAGCTCCATTGTGTCCCTTGTGCTGTCTCTCAGTGTGCAGCCAGGGCTGTCTGATCCCTGGGGATATCATGGATTCATTTGGCACCGTCAAATCGGGGTTTGAGGGCTGGATTTTGTGTGTCTTATTAGTAAGAACAGCTAATCAGTGTGATGCAAAGAAACTGCTGAGGAGTTTGCTGGTAGAAGCAATTTGTCATGGTGAGGAGTTAAACGCTGGTGCTGGGTTCCTAAAGCAATCTGCTCTGAATTTTCCTCAAATGAGTTATGGCCTGCCTGCAGTGGGACAGCTGGAGCGGGCAAGGCAAAAAGGAGTGGGCTCCTTACCATAGATCCAGCATATGTTGAATATCTGTGGAGATGTGCCCTCTGCTATGCATGTGCCTCGTTGCCTTCCAAGGTGAGACGCAGCGCTACTTTTCTAAAATAGCAGGAAACAGATCCTCTCAGTCTCCTATTTGGTGTGAGTGTAAATCCCCTGGGACTGAAACTGAGCATCATACTCATCACTTCTGAAGGATCTTTGCTGACCTGCAGGGAGGGGGTTTTCAGGTGTCTTTGTCTCTTGGACTTTTCGAGAAATGGCTGCTCCAAGAGGTGCATGTGACTCTGGTCATGTGGAAGTATGGAAGAGCCTATGAAGCTGGTAGCTGTGGCTGGTCATCTCTGCTGAATGCTGCTTGGTTACATAGGATGGAGCAGGACTGTTGCCCTAGATTAATGCATGAAAGGTGATACTGTGCTTTGTACGTGCAGATGTAGGTGAAGACCAAGCCCTCAACAGCTCTGTGGTTCCTCTGAGTCCCTCAGGCTGCTATTGCAACCAGCTGTTCAATTTAAGATGGACAGGCACCCATGAGCTGTGATTTTTTTCCCTCCAGTGGAAAGTGTCCCTGGTGTCCCTGCTCTTTCCTAAACAACCCTTTGGCAGTGTGAGGCCTGCCAGGCTGTCCCAGTGGTTAGGACAGACCCCTTGGGGCAGTTTGCCGTGCTGAAGAGAAGCCCTGTGAAAACTGGCTCCTTTCAGTGAAGCAGCCATGTAAGGCTGGGCTGGCCGTGGGCAGACCGTGGGAGGCTGGCTCCGCAGAGACCTGTTTATGCATTGCTCTGGAAAGGGGGAGTGCGGGCAAGTACAGATATTTTGCATGAGGGTTGTGCAGGACATGCAATGTGTTACTTGGGAGCTGTACAAGAGAGAACTTGTTTTGTGACTTTTATTAGGACTTATTTCTTGCCTATAATTAATGCGTGGTTTTACTGTGCAGCCCCAGGAGATCTCTGCAGGAGTAAAACTGAAGAAGCAATAGATAATCATGGATATTAAAAAAAAATGTGTGGAAGGAACAGGAACTCTTTAAAGCTCATTGACAAGTTGGATGTAGTGTTTGGTTTTGTTGCTGCCTTTCGAAAACAACTTTTGTTTTGTGGGAGTCTTGATTTTTGTTGCTGCGTGACTAGCTCTGTTGTCCTGGTTTCGGCTGGGATAGAGTTAAGACTTTTTTTTTTTTTGTGTGTGTGTGTGTCTTCTGATGTGCATGGCTTGAATCCCCTTCTCCCGTCCTCTCCAGATCCCTGTTTTTTGTGTTGAACCAATGTAGATGTGGAGTACAGTGACTTAAGTCTAGGCCTGTTGATTGTTGGGATTGCAACATGTCAGTGGAGCGGCTGGAAGGTAGAATTTCCTCAGATAAGTTGGTTGGCCCGAGTTCAATTTCTAGAGGATTACTAGCCCTACCAGAAACCCAGCCATGCATCTGGTCACCGTGCTTGTGATTCCAGTAGAGACACAGAGTTAAAAAGTGGGCACCGAGTGCCTTTGAAGCGGCTTCGATCACCATGAATGAGGGGCACTAGCAGGACAGTGGGGAAGCTAAGGGTTGAGCCATCTCCCATTGCTCAAATGCTGGTTGCTGTGGTACTCTGCAACTTGGCTACGCAGGTCTGTCTCTGCTCGCAGAAGTAACATACCTGAGCAGGTACGGTTCCTGCAGAGGCTGTTCATGTTGTTAAGCTCTACTCTTGTATCTTTGTTTTAGAAGGTGTGTGTGTGGGGATATCCTCAAACCAGATCATGAATGTGGGTGTAGAAACAAATTGCTACAAAATCTGCTACAGGCTTTTCCCTAAAACTGTGAGCCAGTGAGTCAAACACACATGAAATTTGCTGCTTGTTTCTTTGATTTCGTCTGTTTTTTCTAAGCCAGAAATATATGAAGTTGCCAGTTTAAAAGAGCGCTTTGAGTAAAACCTGCCGTTCCCCAGCGCGGAGCCATTCAGCACAGGGAGGGTTGTGTTGTGGTCTCCCCCCACCAAGTGTCTTGCGAGCATGTGCAGCTGGAGTGCCTGGTCCCGTTCCGTGATGCTGGGTTGGACTGGCTGGCTCTGCAAAACCTTTGTGAGAGCTTTTGTTCTGAAAATGAGCAACAATGAAGTTGCTCTTAGTGGGACAGGGTTTCCTGTCCTCCTGCGGTCTGTTCTTACTGCCAGCCTCTGGGCTCCTGTTAGCCTGATGGCAGCTCCCTGGGTAGGGCAGCAGAAACATGTTATGTGTGCCTCTGTGCCCTGCCAGTGAGCAGGACGTGCACAGGCATAGATTTAAGAGGGAAACAGAATCATGGAAGCTGGAGACTCTTTGTGCCATGTCGTGTCCCTTGTATTCACAGCATGGTTCTCCAGCTCCTCAGTCCCCTGAGAAGCTGCAGGGCTCGGCTAGGACCACAAGCTGGCCTGGACACAGAAGAGTGGAGTAATGTTTCTGGCCTGGCTGTAGCTTCCTGCCTTCAGTACACAGTCCGTTTTGTTTGAAAATTTTGTAGCTTCCAACATGAATCAGTTTAGACTGCTACTGGTCTTAACCGGATCAGCTGAGAATTGCTGAACCTGAACTGGAACAGAACCAAAAACCACACAAGTTTGTTTCACTGATATAAATGCTTCAAAAATCATCACCTCTTATTAAATCGTTTAAGGTGCAGCTGAGGCTTGTTGCGGAGTGGGATTCTTTGTAAGTCTGGGAACAACCTGGTCCTGCTGCAGCAGAGCCTCCTGGGTTCCTGGTGGGCAGCGTTTCCCAGGGAGCTGGGTGTGGGGCTGAGCAGCCTGGCTGTGTGGGTGAGGTAGAGCAGCCTGTCTGATGCTGTCACAAGCGCTTGCTCTGGCAGGGTTTGAAAGGGTCTTCTGCATAATGATGGTGCTTTTGAGGAGCTGTTCAGCGCTGTATTGCCCTATTCCCCTTCTCCACTCCACTGGAGTCTGAGCAGTGCTCGTCCCACCAGCTCTGGGATCAGCGCAGGCAGTAGCACAGCGGAGAGGATGCATCTAACCCTGGTCTGGCCTTCTGCTGCTGTGCCTGTTCCGCTTCAAAGCTTGTATCGATGAATGGTGCTTGGCCCCGGTTGATAGCTAGGGATCTCACTCACAGCTCTGCACCACTCAGCCTAAACACACCCAATTGCTTCAGCAGCTTAGGGGCTGCTGTCCCTAGATAGGAGGGATTTCATGTCTCTCTCTGGTCAGGCTTATGCCAGTGTCTCTTAAAGCAGAGGACGAAGGCTGGATAGCTTCTCCATAGCCAGAGCTGCATTTCTGTGGCATATCTGTATCTGTGGATAGAATCAGTGGAACAACTGAGAGTGTCATAGCTCAGGGCCTGAATCGCTCCCCACTGGGCTGCTCTGCTCTCTTCTGCTTCGTCCTCAAATACATGATGCTTAAGGTGAACTTGGATTTGTTAACAATTTCACACACAGGTTTTCCTTTCTCCATTCTTCGCTCTGTGCGTGTTATGCTTTGTCCTGAAATTACAGGGTGATCTAGCTAGCTTTACTGGCCTGAACTGGAGCTGAACATGAGTGTTAAACGTGACTTACAGCCATGGGGCATATCAAAGCCAAAGTTTTTCTGCTGGTGGACTGCAGCACCAATTGCTTCTGGTTCTGGAATATGGTGGGTATAAAAGCATATAGCAATTCAGGATGTTTGGTTTTGTAGCCTGCAACTGTATCCATGAACATGGATCCTTCTTGCTAATCTTGAGACAAGATTGCTGGAAAGATCCATGCTTCTATCCACCCCTAAATAATGTGCTGTCTTTACCATGAAAGACAGCGGGAAGACCTCCGCCCCCATGGCAGGCAGGCAGCGATGATGTGCTAACAGCTGGGGTGCAGTCAGCATAAATAACACAAACCAGGTCATTTGCTGAGTGGGTTTAAATGGTAATTGCTTCCCCTGGGTGGTCATATGCTGCTTATCTGGTTGGTCTTTTAGAGCTGCTGAGGTCTTGCCTTGCATGCTGTTCTTCACCTCCTTCAGATGAGCTGGGTATTCTGAGAAGGCACGTGGGACTTAGCTAACCTGGCTGGAGAGACTTGTAAGCAGGTTTTACTCTGTCCCTGCTGTGCTGGATAAGCCGTACACATATAGACTGACAACCCCATTTGCTTGTGGGCCATTGTTCTGCAGTGGGCTATGAAGCATGTAGTGTTTTGCCAAAGACCTGGCTGGGATGGTAAGATGGTGGAGGTCAGGGCTGGTCAGAAGTGTTGCAGGTGGTACATTTACTGCTTGTGACTCAGACCTATTGTTCAGCGTGGTGCAGGGAAGGCTGGTGGAGAAAGGCATCTACAGACACAGTGGAAAGAGACCTCCTCCAAGGTGTTCCATCTGTTTCGCTACCTGTGTGCTTGGCACTACCTGTGAAGTATCACCTCATTTATTTCAGGAGGGCAGAACAGTCGAGGTGATGGTCGTGAGTCAGGCCAGTTTGGACCACTATCTGCTCAAGGGTTTGCAAGTACTTGTAAAAAATGACTTGTGTATTTTTTCACTTGCCTTTGTGTCTAGTGGAAAGCAACTGCAGGGCATCACTTCCATTTCTAGCTGAGAAAGCTGCGGTCAGCATTTTGTTGGCCTGGCAAAGCTGAGAAGATAGTTTGCTTACTGTTCATCAGGTCTTAGGAAGAAGTTGCTTGATTAGCCTTGGTACAATTTTGTCTATGAGGGTGAAAGCAAACACCACATACTATGCTAGCTAGTCTTTGGCTTTTTTAAAAGGTCTGTTGTCTTGATGTTTGGGGCAGGGAGTGGCACTTACATGGGGCTCAAACAGCGCTTAGCAGAATGAAGCCTTGATATTAGTGCTGAGTGATCCCAGCTAAGGTCTGAATAATTAACTTGCACCAAGCCTAGTTTCAGTCACTTCAGGCTGCTGATTGTGTCTGATGCACCTGCCTCTGTAGAGCTGGAAGTTTTCGACGGCTCCTGTACATGTGTAGCAGGTTGTGGTGTGCTCTCTGCTCTGCTTTCCAGCTCCAAATGTGCGCTGGTCCCTGTGCCTGAAACCCTACAGGCTCTGCTGAGGCTGTACCCACCAAAGGGTGGCCACTCCAATTCAGAAAAACCTCTTACTGTTTCCTTTCACCACAGTGCTGCTTAGCTTTGCCCTGAGCACGCCTGCATGTTGTGCAAGGAAAATGCAAGCTGAGGCCTGTGGCTGTTGTAACCAGCAGTGGATTTGTGCTATGTGATCTGTCTTCAAAAATATTAGTGTAAAGGCGAGTTGCTGCTAATATTTGTATGACCATGGACTGCAGGAACATCCCGTCTGTACCTTGGTTGTTGAGCATTGGACGCACATGTGATAAAATAGACCCAGCCCAGAAGAGCTTCAGGCTTAAAAAAAAAAAAAAAAGGTGTGGAAGGAAAGGAACGTGCTTTTCATATACAGACATGGCTCCAAACTCCCACAGGAAGTCTGAGGCAGACCTAGAAATTGGATCCTGATCCTCTGAGGCCAAATCTTAGCTTTAGCCACAAAGCCCAGTCTCTTGCAGATTATCAGGGATGCTTCTCACCTCTCTCATGTGAGGACTGTGTGTTCATTTAGGATTATTTGCAAAGTCCCCAAACCACGCTGTTGTAAATGCTGACCTGGTTCGATTGTCACTAATGATTTCAGTAGCTCTGGTGATGATGACTTTCCAACAGGCTCAAGCAGATTAAGCATCATATGAATTAGAGCTGTGGAAACCCCAGTAAGCCTTGTAATTTTGCTAGTGTCCCAGGAGACCAGTACTGTTGTTAGTTACTGTGGGGAAACTCTGATTGAAAATAGTACCGTAGAAAAGTCTATGAACTGCTGTTGTATTCAGTGTTTCCAAGCCAATAGCAATAAAAGCCAGTCCTGCTGGTTCTCCCAAATACAGTATTAAAATTCACAATTGGTCAAGAAGGCTAATGTGATTTAACAATTAATATGAGATGTCTTACCTGATGGAATTTGAAAAATGACAGTTGTTCCTTACAGTGATGGTTCTTTAATTTCTGCATTTGCCTAGCACTTTGCATAGTTAGGCTGAAACTCACCCCATCATGTATCCATAGAGACTCCTTTTTCTGGAGTAAAGTAGATCGTCAGGGGTTGCATAGCAGTAGAGAGTCACAACACTAACAAACGCCTTGAGATCAGGCAGATGGAGGAGTCTCTGGAAGGAGAAAGCAACTTTACAGCAGTGTCAATGAATTCAAGGATACAGACTTGTAAAGCTCTCTGTTCCTGTTTTTCTTCCAGGTAGGCACTGTGAAAAACAGTGCTGCCTGTTCAGAAACCCTTCGCTGTGGACAGGCAGGCCCGGCACAGGGCAGCTGTTGCTTGAAGTGCCAGCACTGAAGTGTTAGCTACGTCTCCTGTGCTCAACAGCGGTAGCCTTTGAGCTCTCCCAAGGGCTTTGAAATTGGTTGCTCACCTGTGAGTAGCACCAAAGAAGCCTCTTGCCTTTGAAGTCGTTTGTGCTAGGGATGCTTTCATTTGCCAAGAAAAAAAAGTAGCACCATTGCTCAGCCCAGGACTTTGCCCCAAAGGAGCTTGAGTTTGTTACATGGTGCCTAATGCAAGCTAGATGCTGGAATTGCTGAAACATTGAATAGGACTGAGGGTGAAAGGAGTGTGTGCAAGACCTGCCTCCTTATTTGGTGACTGCTCTAGGTGCTCAGAACTTGCTGTGCTCTGGAACCTAAGGGCATGGGGATGGTGTCGAAGGTATCCAGAGTGGGCATGAGTGTGAGTGTGTATTTGGCCAAACGCTTGCCTGTGCTGGAAACAATTTGCAAGCTGAGCTTCCACGACAACCTGTCTTAATAGTGACACAGCGTCAAAAGAGTCTGTTGAATGATCCTGTCCCTCAAAGAAACAGGCTACACCAGCAAAAGGACTTATTTTTCACCAGTTATATTGCGTCAATATTAGTGTCTTTTCTGCAAGAGCTTTGTCTGGGCTAAGAATGACATTTTTCACACTCCCAACCAACATTTCTGTGCTCCTGAAATGTGTAAAGGTAGAGTGTACCTTGAAACAGATCTGTGTATTTTTTTTTTTTTTTTAAATGCAGTTAATGGTTTTGGGTTCTGTAGTCACTCTTCAGACTGCCTCTGAGCCTCCTTTTTCCTCAATGTAAACCAGACAGGATGCTTATCCACTTACTGCAAAGTGTCCCAGCATCCAGGGCTTTAAAACAGCTACATAACTCCTTGTGTTTGGCATATCCCCCAGTTTTGAACTAGATATAGTGGTCCCAAGTGCAGTTGTTTCAAACCTGCTTTGGGGTGTCATCCTTCTCGAGCAGCTGGGTCCAGAAGCATTGCTGACTGTGAACTGGAACTGACAAATTTGGGAACTGCTTTGTTTGTTTCAGCCCGTCTGATTCCAGCTCACCTGGTTTTCTTGGACTGAATCGTGGCCAGACAGGCTGCAGAAAGGGTTCTGTGTATCTCGCTGGCCGTGAGGGCTGGCTGGAGGGTGCTTCCCCGTCCTGCGCCATGAGCTCTGCTGTGTGAGTGGTGATGGAGGTGAATGGGGACAAGATGATGTAAAACGCTCTGAATGACATGCATTAACAGGTATTTTTGATGAATGTGTGGTGTGCCTCAATGGACGTAGTTGTTTCTAAAACCCTGAGCTGCTTTTGATGCCGAAGTTGGCATTCCAACTTCTTCTGCACCTGGAGGATCATCTTCTTCCCTCCTAATCCACGGTTTGTGCTGTGCGTCTCTGCGGGCGTCCCGAGGTAAGCTGCTGAGATGCATTTCACATACAGCCACCAGTGCGAGTAACTGGTGCTGGGGGGGTGAGGGTGGGGTGTTCTGGGCTAGCCATGCCTTCCCTCAGCTTCCTGCCCTTGGCTGTGGCTTTGGCTGTAACTTCTGGATGAGCGGGTCTTCTGCATCACTGCTGTGGTGGGTGGCTTACAGACGCTTGCTTTGCGAAGTTCTCGGCCCACTTTCTGCAGTGGGGCTGCAAATAAGCTTTGTGATGTCTGAGACCCGTGAGAAATACTGTTGTTGATGGAGCCGTCGGTGGAAAGCAGAGCACAGCAGCAGGGGAGAAGATGCAGCGCCTGGACTCAGGGCTGCTCCCGGTCCTTGGAATGAATGTCTCTGCCCAGCAGCATCTGAATGTAAACACGACCGTTAATAAAACGGCCAGCGGGCTGATTTATGGCCGCCTGCAAGGCGTGCTGGAGCCAGGATGAGAGCCGGTGGGCGACCCAGTGCAGGGCTGTGGTCGAGCGGCCTGGCCTGCCCGCTTGCTGTCAGCTTCACGGGGTGGGCCCATGCCCTCTGCCCTTGTGTCCCTCTCCGGGGCCTGGGCTGTGGCAGCCCTTGCCCAGAGCCCTCGCCTGGAGCCCGCCCGGACTCTGCTGCATGTCCCCCCGAGAGGGAGCGGAGCAGCGGGCAGTGCCGGGTTTGGGAGGGCCCCCGCAGGCCCTGCTGTCCTAGTGCTCTTCCCAGGGCACGTGCCCTCGGATGAACCCAGGCTGGTTAATTTAAACACAGCTTTTGGAAAAAACCAGACAAACAGAGCTTCCAGTCTGGACAAACCCTACATAATGTGCTCGTAGCCCGTGTCTCCGGACAGCGTCTGGTCCTTCGTGGTGGAACTCTTCTGACCGAGGTTCTGGGCCGAGCAGTAAGGCTGGCAGAGAGCACTGGGCTGCCCTGGGTAAGAACACTGTCCTGTGTGGTGGAGCATACGGTTGCGTGAGGTGCACTGGTCAGCTTCCAGCTCTGCGCCTCTGCCGAGGGAACCGAATTGTCTCGTTAGTCTGGGAAAAGCTGCCTCTTTCTTTTGTGAAAGAAAAGCATTTTACAGGGCACCTGGGGAACTCTGAGGTCACCAGGGGTTGGAGAAACACTGCTCGATGTGGGGAGCCCCGCGGTGTTCCAGTGGGAAGAGGAGAGTGCGCGCTGCAAAAAGGCATGTAGTTTTGCTGTCAGTGCTTTCCAGAGGTTTGAAACAATTGGCAACACTCATTGCCTACTGCCTAAAGGTTTGTTGGCAAGCACCAGAAACTCGCCCTTTCTGCTGGTAGTTTTTTCTGGCAGCGAGGGGGCCTGTGGTACTGGGAGGAGCAGCGCGGCTGCCTTAGCCAGCAGCCCTGGCTGGGGAGGAGAGGAGGCTGTGCAAACAGCACCGTGGCTCTCCAGGCAGCGAGGAGCTGGCATTCCCGCCCTGGGCTGTGGGAAGGGAGCTGTGGGCCTGGAGCGTGTTTGTGTAGCATTTGGGATTAGCAGTGTTGGGGAGCTCTCGTGCTGAGGAGATGGCAGAACTGTAAATCACCAGTGATCTATGTAAGCTGCGGAAGCAGTTAGGGCAGAAGGAAGGGCTTAGAAGCAAAATCCATTATAAAATGTCAAAGTGGGTGATTTCCCTTGCTGGGGAGGGGGTCTTGTCTTTGGACAACAGAGGGAATGCTGCCTATGCATTGTGGCCATCCCTGTGGAAGAGGAGTTTGCTGTCAGGTCTGCTGCATGGGTTCTGTCCCGTGTCCTGCCCTCCTACTCTCTAGTGTGATTTAGTCTGGATGCTTTTCTCAGATCCCCAGAAAGGAAAGTACTATAAACAGCTGCCAAGCAGGATTTTGCGTTGTAGAGCATACTTAAATGCTGGGGCCTGGTTGGATGATGGTAAGAGTATGTTTCTGTTTTTCTGTGTGTGTGTGTGTTTAATAGGAAGAACATCTTCTGTTCTGGTGGAGCGAATGTTGCTTTTCTTAGTGTGCCTGTTAGTACAGTAACTTACAACCCACTCTTTCCCCCTGCTTATAAAGTGACACTGGTATTGTGTTACAGCTGTAACGTACACAGTCTTGCACAAATCTTTGTGTAATGTTTTTACAGTCATGATGACCTTGAAGGGTTTAAAAGAAGACTGAATGCAAACTCTGGCGGCGTTCCTGTAGATACTTAAGCAAGTGCTTAATTTTGTGTGAGGTAGTATGAACATGAGTAGTTCCATTTCACCCAATGGATGTAAAAGTAAGTGCCTCTGTGGCCAATTGCACGATCAGAGTCTGTGCATGATGATTCATTTCATGCACATAGCTGTATGTGTGTGTATGCCTTATATGTATATCATGGAGTTGTCTTTATCATGTTGTTTTGACCAGCTCAGCTGCACTTTGTCCATTAATCCATATTCCCTGGGCGTGTTGCTAATGAGTCCTGTGAAGCCTGGAACAGAGACTGTTTCTCTCTTCTGGTTTCCCATCCCCCAAATAAACAGTTAACCAGAGCAATTCCATTTTTCTTTTGTACCCCCATCATCATCCCCAAAATGTGGATTTGGTTTCCCCTTTTCTTCCCAGCTGGAGGCTCCCTGACAGAGCCTCCTCTGATCCAAGCAAGATGCTGACCTGACACGTTCAGGAAGGGCAGTTTCATCCCTGAAGTTATAAACAGGTTTATGCCAGGATAAAGCTAGGTTATTTATACTTCAAGACAAGAGATGCCTGTCTCTGCAGAGGCCTGAGGTGGTGGTCATTAACTTTTCCACATCACATAACCAAAGATGCCATGCTGTTTTAGATAATTCTGAAGTGTTGATTATGCTTTCCTCCTCTTTAAAGTCCAGTCCCATTGGATTCAGACATAAGAACAGGCAATGTTGTTTTTATTTTTTTTTTTTTAGAAAACACGTTAATTCTGCCCCCTCCCCCCTGTGTTTAGCTGTTGCAGAGAAAAATGTGATGAAAGGTTGTTTTAATGTGTTCTGGGAAGACTGGCAGAGCAGTTTTTGCAGCCCATGAGAGGGACAATCTGGTGAAAGGCATGGGAGTTACCACCTGGTAGTTGTCCACCTGTGGTAGTGGGAGCACCGTCCTTTGGGAGAGTGCAGCAGACACTGTCTCCCTGTGGGCTGCTGCCTGGGTTTTGGCTCACCTGGGATCGTGTTAAAACCTAGGCCTGGCACTGGGATCAGCAACCTGTGGGTTTATAGCAGGCACCTCTCTCATCTACGTGTCACCAAGGTCCCAGCGACCAGCGTCGACGGAAGGACATTTCGCATGTTGGTCCATGGCTCCTGCACATTGCCCTCCTTGTTTCTTTTCAGGTTGTGAGCTTAGAGGTATTGGACTAAAGTCAGACTCCTTAAAATATGGTAGCACTACAGATATTTTCAGTCCAAGCAGGGTTTGCAAAAAAGAGCTGTGCAAATCTGACTGTCTTCTGTTTGTGCAGCCCTTAAGTTTATAAGATTACTTTAAAGTGCAAGAGTATACTGGCAGGTGCTCTGCGCGTTGCATGCCTGCTTTTACCCTGGTGCACACCTTGGACACCTCTATGTGGTCTTTTCACAGTCAGACATTGTATCTTTCTGTGACAAGAGCTGGCTGTTAACT
>Ga0181612_140167_pt1 | contig 14321 bp, 9 predicted proteins | sample HoacroProtozoa21_FD_119630 | JGI IMG/M metagenome (GOLD analysis project Ga0181612, IMG submission 119630) | Hoatzin crop microbial communities from Cojedes, Venezuel. Combined Assembly of Gp0051906, Gp0051904, Gp0051908 | reverse complement strand
GTTCAAGGCCAGGTTGGATGTGGCTGTGAGCAACATGATCCAGTTGAAGATGTCCCTGCTCATGGCAGGGGAGTTGGACTGGATGGTCTTTAAAGGTCCCTTCCAACCCAAATGATTCTATGATTCCAGTAGGAAAATGCTGTAGTGGGCCATGTGCGCTTTGACTTTTGGATGTCCTTGTTATGTGGACTCCTCTTTTTCTCCTCATCAGGATGCTCGCATGTTTTTCCTCTTCTCCTTCTACATTTTGACCTCTATTGCAATTTCCTGGTATGATGCTTACTACAGTAATGAATCCAGGAAGTCACATGGCTGGTGGCAGGTATTGACCTTTCTGTCATCACACTGCTGCTGTCCCCCAACCTGACGCCCCAGCTGTTCTGGCTGACAGTCTACCTGCCTGACACTGATGGTTCACCTCATTTTGGCTCCATAGTGTTCTTTTGCTACTCTAATTTGGGTGTTCTGCACCACGATCCCTGATGAATTCTGTAAAATCTGGACTGCTATCTCATTAAAGAGTATAGCTTTAATCATTAACTTCTTCATCCCTCACTTTTGCCTTAGCTGGTAATACCATAAGCTATTTAAGCAGTGCAATTGCAGAGCTATTTTTTTTGAAACTCTAGGTGTTCCAAATAATTAGTGTGAATAGAAATTATGCTAACTAATCACACCCAGTCCAGTGCTGGGATATTTGAATATATCAGGAGACCATTCATGGTATATTTTCTATCTTAATTTTACATTTTGGATATGTAAGAGGCCCCAGATCAAGTCTCTGAAGATAGGTCCTAGAGAAGCCTGCACGTCTGGGTGCATGTAATGTTTAACATATTCTTCTGGCCCATTGAGGAATTGAATCTTTACTCCTCAGCGGATGGGGGGGAACCTGTTTTCACTCCTAATGCTTATCTAGTGCTTCCTAAATTTGATCACTGACACCTTCTGTTACTCTGACTGGGAGGTACCAAATAATTTCCTAAGGGTAAGTCTTATGGACGTTCACTTGAAAGTAAATAAGATGGGGCAATTTTTCCACCAGAATCATTTGATCAGGCCATGCCAAATCTCATGATGAAGTGTGGGCAATCCCTCCATTTTGTTACTGAGTTTGTCCAAGATAGAGCATGTCATCAGCACTGATCCATCACATCTGCACTCTCATCTACACTTTTGGTTTTAAATTTCGCCTGAGGTAAGGTGCTTAGGAGGTTCTTGTGGATGGGAGGTATTTTGGCGGGAGAAGACTTTTCCTCTGACAGCGCGGTGTGAACAATGGCCAATGATCACATGTCTCACGCAGATCGATATTAGTACCTTCTATTTTCAGAGACCGGAGACACAAAGAGAACAGCAGACAGCCATTTACTGAGCCAGTGACTGAAGGAAACAACTTCAGGGTCCTCTGATATTGAACAGTTTAGATGTGTACTCATGCAAGTGTACGTCTTTTGACCTCACGGTCCCAGTCCTGGGCCTGCCTGCTCACCATCCCATCTTCCACACCTCCATCTTCAGTCTCTTCCCTGCTGCCAATCAACTGTCCCTAAGTTCGTCAGAGCTGTTGCAGCAGCAGGGTGCTGCTTGCCAGGAAAGATTATTCTTGTCTGGTTGCCAAGTCTCCTGCTCTTGCTCTGGCACGCAGATAAAATGTTAATAGGGCCGAATGCATTTGACACAAAGGGTGAAACTGCATGTTCCAGGCACGGAGCCTCTTGTCATCCATTTAGCAGAAGCACAGGCTGTATCTTTCCAGTTCATCTTTTCTTGCTAAAGAGGAGCTGACCAGGGACTTTCAGGTTTGATAGAACCCATACAAGGATTACACCTGCCTTGTAGCAAGCAGCTTAAGCAATGGCACCTTCTTGCTGATGGGTACACAAAGAGAAAATATTCTTTTTGAAGGACAAGTTTGGAATTCTTCTTTTTGCTGGAGGATTATGATGTGGAAGAGGGAAGATCTCCATGAGGGCACTGCAGCAGGTTTAAACGTGGTCTGTGTTCAACTCTGATCATTGCTGCAAGTGATGAAGCTTCCCAGCAGGATAAGTGTTGGGTGAGGTCAGCCCAAGCGCAGGAGAAAATGTTAGTATTCGCCATTCCTCACAGTGTCATTTGGGGCAGGAAGATCTTACTGCTCAGGTAGAACCTGCAGCCAAGTCTCTCCAGGTCTTGCCAAAGAAGAAGGTCAGAACTTTTACTATATTTGATACGGCCAGCAAAGTAGGAGGAAGAGAATGTTCTTAAGCCCTTGGGAGACAATATTTTTGTGTATCTCTATTGATAGTATTTCTTTGCTTTAGTTTTTTCTCTGAAGCTAAATTTCAGCCTGAAACACTCCTGGGTGAAAATTGTTCCATTTTGGAGAACTTTCTCTGTAAATTCTAGATGTGGATTATATCTTGCTTGTGATAACTTCCTTTGTTTAGTCAGGAATGGTCTCACCCAAACCACAGAAGCAAATATATATGGAGAGGGCATATGAACAAGAAGTTGTCATTTGAGCTAGGAAAGTCAGGGAGGGCTGACACGATGTGATTATCTGCCTTCACAGCTTCTGGTAGTAACTACATTATCTAGCTTCGCAGTGGTATCATAGTGTCATCATCCGTGCAGAGTATTGGCTTCCACTGGTGTAAGGGAGGGAGGAATCAAACCTCCAAGATGTGGGACATATTGCAACTGGACAGAGATACTCTATGATTTGTCTACCTGGAGCTGTGTCCTACAGGCATGGTGATGCCAGATGACCGAAATGTGATTGGGCGCAGAAATACAAGCCCAGTAACAGCTTTTTTTCTGCGGAGTAGCAGAAAAACAATTGTGCTCCACAGAAGCACGCACTTGACAAGTTTTCATTGATAATTATTACGCTCTTGAGGAAAGGTATTCTTAATGGGAAAGCAGGTGTTTTTTCAGACAGTATGCAGTTTCTTTCTTCCTTCCCTCTCCCTCCACAGTATGCAATAAACTCATCATAAGGTTTATTAATAAACTCTCATGGTGATTTCCCTGAGTACTTTATTTAGCTGGAAAATTACTCTAGGGGCTGGACCCTGTTTGCACCGAAATAGGTGGAAAACTCCCATCTATTATAACAAGCTATAGGTAAGACCTGTGTTTAATTAGGGAAAGACAAGAGCTCAGATCGTGCTATGGGCTGGCAGATGAACACTGTTCTAGCATGGAGTGGGGAGAAGCTTGGAGACTTTATTTATTATTTGTATCATGATTGCCCAGAGGATCGTCTGTCCTAGATCAGGCACAGTGCAATGACAAAACAAAAACTCAGAAAAGCTGTGATCTTAGCTTACAGCAGGCAGATATGTGATGATTGTGGACTGATTTATAATAACTGAAGTGGGTAGAGATTTTCCATGGGGAATACTGTAATTGGAATATTTCTCATTTGGTTCAGGCAAGAAAGAGGCAATATTTAACGTGTTAACCTATTAGCATCCGCTTAAGCATTGTTAAGGGACAGTGCCAGAACTCTGAGCTCTTAAAATACTGCCCAGGTTGCTTCTGAGCTCTCAGAACTGGTCTGAAAAGGTTGGCAGAAGTGAATCTTAACACTTGCCACAATTAAAAAGACTCATCTTTCTGGGATGCAAGGAGAATTGGAATGATGTATGTGATCAGAAATGAGCTTCAGGAGGTGATGGGAAAGGCAAGTAAGAGCTGTAGGTGGCAATAGTCTTTGTTTTAAAAAATCCTTTCCTCCCTTTTCCCCTCCGATTCATTCAGCAGTGTTAGCCAGATACCATGTCTGAAGAAATTACTTGCTGAACATATACTAACCATATGATTTGGTTACTTGAATCCCGGGAGGATGATGAGCAGTGCTTCTGCAAGCGTGAGCGTTTTGAGCCTTCTTGGGTTCCTGTGTTAAAGGTTTCATCTGCGATGTGGTTATGTGATGTCTGGGTACATACGGTGTGAGTCGATGACATCAGTCACCCTGGGGAGCACAGCAGTCTCAGCAACATGGTGCAAACTCTTCTGGTTTTGGAGCAGTAGAGCTGCAGTCATGGAGCTTGACTTCTTCTGTCGCAGAGCCGCGATGTGTGTGCAGTGCTGGACCTGCCAGTGTGGGTGGGTGCTTGCTTGTCGCTCTTAGTGCTGCTGCACGGTGAACGCTTGCTAGCTGTCTTGTTCTGCTGCTTCTCTGGAGCTGCCATGTGGCCTCTTTTTAGTCTTCAAAGCCCCCTGACTCCTCACCATGCTTTTTGCCCTGGTGACTTTTGGCTGGCTTTGACAAGAAGGGAGTCTCTTGCTTTCAGAGGTCTTCAAGTGTTGATTAATGGAGAAAGATCTGCAGCCCACCAGTAGGCTGGGAGGAGGGGCATGTTCCCTTTCTCACAGCCCTACTCCTTGCGACTTCTCCAGGTCTATTTTTGATACAGTGTTGGGGGAAGGTGTTTCTAGGGAAGCCAGTACCCCCTAGAATGGATACAGGATTATTGCTACTTTATCACCCAGAGTAGATAGGTGTCCCAGTAATTACTTCAAAGTGTAATCACTGAGTAATCGAGAGGCAATATAATTAGTACCTGGATGCAGAATATGTAATTACTGTGTTCTGTAGTGATAGGGTATTTGCCAAGCATATCTATCTTAGTTACCAAGTAATTTAAGAGAATTTACACGGTATTTGTATCTGAGAGACAGGAAAAAAATCACCCAGCTGGGATCTCTGCAGAGGACCATAAACTTTCTGCCAGCACGATTTGCAAGCTTATCCGTAGCAAGCAATGTTGGAGGAATTTGCTTTCTGCCTATCTTTTTCCTTCCAATGCAAAAGTTCTCTGCCTGCACAGCACTACCAAAGGAAATGTAATCACTATTGTTTAATTAAGCACTGATTCAGGATCCTCAGGAGGTGAAATGTTTTCCTTTATTTCCTGCCATGGAACATGTGTGGCAGCCATGAAAGTAGATTCATCCAGTAAAGAGATCAATGAAGAGAGAACAGCTCATTTAATGAGAAAAATCCAAAGACAAAACAGAGTTTTGGAGCTTTGAAGTGTCTGAGCAAGCTGCCCCGTCTCCATCAGAACCTGGGCACTGCGCATGTCACCAAGGCCTGAGCACGTGGGACCTCAGGCAGGAGAAGTGGAGGGTGCAGCTCCAGCCTGAGTGTCACCAAGCACCAAGGTAGAAAGCAAGGCTTCACAGGATCCTTGCTGCATTGCAAGGATGCCTTTTGTCCAAAATGTCATGAGCTCTAAGGACGTTTTCAGTAGGAGTACTGCTCTACGAGTGAGAGTGGTACCGCAGCGGCAGCAGTAGGGAACAATAAAATTTATGGTTGTACCTATGCTAATGGCCTGTAGCAGCAAAGGAGCCGTTTGTTTCACATAGCCTCTGTTCAAGCACAGCAGCATCTTTCCCCTTTCTCTCGGTAGGAGGGCGAATGGTGTTTACTAACTGTCCTTCTTCCCGCTTTTGGAAATACCCTGCTACAGTAAATCATAGCAGGCAGCCTGTTAGAGCTGTGTCCTCATTTACACGGAGACCAGAGCGAGAGGGGTGGGGAGGCAGTAGCTGTATCAGATAACTTACTCCATTGATGTAGCTCTTTGCATCACTGTGCTTGGCCTTAATTACATTATATCTCCTTCTCAGGAGAAATCTCTGACACTTCAGGCTTTCGTTAAGTAACTCTTTGTCTTCTTTTTCATTAAATAGTAACTACCTGTTAGGGCAATTTAGCGTTCTGCTTTTCCTTCACCTTGTAATGAAGTTGTGCTCCTGCACACCCTGAGTATAAATAGACGAAGGTTTTGGTATTGCAGCTGCTGAGGAAAAAAATAAAATCAATCCCTGAAAAATAAATAGCAGTTAGACTGTCATCTGATAGCTTCTGGTTTTGTTTTGAAGTATTCACTTTTGGGTGAGTTGCTCATTTTTACTGATACCTTGCAGCCAATGCTAAAAAGGTAAACCACAGCCACCGCATTTTCTGTAAAATGAACTTGGCTAATCCTTAGCATTCACACCAGCTGTTGCCTCTCTATTGATAAATACAGCTTATGCTCTAGTCCCAGTGAATGCAAATACTGTTTGCAGAAATAGTGCTATCCTGGCTACTTCTCATTATCATGCTTTCATTGCCAGGGATCCTGGAGCTTTTTAGTAGCTACCGAATCAATAATGCTGTGACATTCATACGTTTCTCAATGCCACTGTGCATGGTACAGCATGAAAGCGTGTGCTTCTCGGGGGCTATACCTGATACTGATACTTGTATACTCATATAATCCTTTTCATCTACAGTTTACAGATCTTAATTAAGATTTACGATGCTACTGTGAAGTGGATATTTATGTCTGGGCAAATTGAGGTGGCCAGATGTTAGAGCGGAGGATTTCAGAAAAGCTCAGGCTTTTTGTCAAAAGCATTCAGGTCCCAAAGCAAGGAACTCCTTGGCAGCCAGCATGCGTCGCAGGGAAAACCTGCCTTTCTCTGAAGTCTGTGCTGGAGCCAGGAACTGCAACCCAGCAGTCCTGACACCTGCCTTTCGTGACATTCCTTTCTCCTCTTGTTCCATTTTTGGAACATCTCCTAAATATATTTTATTTTAGAGAATCTGTTGCACCCAAGCCCATAGCTTCCCTCCCCCTCTCTCAAATCTGGGGAGGTTTCCCTTACAGACTTCAAAAATAACTAAATAAATAGTTATTTAGTAAACAGCAAAAATAACTAAATAAATACAATCAGTTTGATTCACTCTATATTCCGGAAACACTGTGCTGGAGACAAGGAGGCTTCCAATTTCCTACATGAGTCACCATGTTCTTGGATTCAACCTATCAAACTATATCAGCAAATCATATTATATAATGTAATATAACAAGACACAACTGCCTGTGTTTAACCTAGAAAAGATTAAAAAACGTGACCTACCGCGGTCACTGGACTGTCCTGGCAAAATTGTCATTCTCTTTTCCGTCCAGCTGCCCACTGCTGCTGTCTTCCCCAACCTGGTATGCTGGAAAACATGTGTCATTTTTAGGAACAAAAGTGTGAGCAGTTCTGGTAACAGGGAAGCAAATCCTGCTTGCACCACTTCTCTGTTTCGGAGGTTCACTGCTCTAAGGTCATGTCCAGGGTTTTGTGTTTTATATTTATGCAGGACCAGTTTCCCCAGCTTGAAAGCCAATGCACTAACTGTGGCATGGGTGGTAACACTTTTGGACTCCTAGTGCTGTCTTGTTCTTGGTTCTCATATGAAGTAGAAGAGAAAAAGACACCAGAAGGTGATGAAAACACTTTCTCCTTTTCTTCTTCAGCTGCACAGAATGAAGGATATTAAAGTCTTTTAGTTCTGTCTCTGGGTCTTGTATTTGCCTGGTGCAAGGCACAATCCAGGGGGATCTCTGGGAGGCACTGAACTGGGATATACTACAGCAATATGCTCCTTTTTCCTTAGCTCTGGCCTCTGGGAGTGCAGGACAGGCTCCACGTCCGTGTTACAGAGAGCTCTGCAGCAAAGAGAGGTGTGTGAGTGCTGTGAATTCAGTGTGGGGACATGAAGCTGCCTCTGGTCTGCCTGGGCCACATCCCGAGCTGGCCTTGATCCTGGGACAAGGAAGAGACAACCATCAGTGTCCATCATGCCCCTCCTAGCCTGGTATCTGCACCCTTCTACCCAAAAAACTTACTGCAAAAGAATCATCTGTTCTCTTGACCATTTCACGTGAGGAGCTTTTTGCTCATGGAAGGCTGGTGCAAAACAGGAGCTTATCATAGTGTTTTTGATAAGGGAAAGCTGTGAATAAGGTGCAGTTCTCTGTGCCCTGGCAGCATCCTTTTGCAATCCCAGGCGTGGCTGCTGGGGCTGCATGTGTTTATGCAGTGCCTGAAGATGTGGGAATGGTAGGAGGAACAGGTTTCAGTCTCTGGGACTTCTCATTTCCCCCAGATACTTCCCCCTTTTCTCTCCCAGGACCCAGGGAGCAGCAGCCCAGAAACAAATTTAGTTTAGCACCCATTGGACCTTTGGTGTCTTAGGTGTTGGCTTCAGCAGTGAGAAACATCATATTTCTTTGAGGGGCAGAGATTAAGCAGGAGGAAGAGGAGAGGAGCAAGGCTTAAGTTTTAAGGGTGTTTGAGAAAATCATGCTTTAGGAATCACAGTCCAAGGGACAAATATTACTGAGCAGCAGGGGTGTTAGAGAAACGCATGATCTGGCAGGGCTAGAAGGGAATCTATGGAAGGATCTTGTTCAGGCTTCTTTTAAGCAAGTGTTTTAATGATGCACCTCTCCCCAGAGCAAAGCTGTTATAGAGAAATGTCTCAGGGGAGGAGATTTTAATGTCTTTCAGCATGAGGTAGATGATCCCATGCTGACAGAGGCTGGCACTCTCTCTGTGCCAGCATCCTCTATGAGCAGCCATTCCCTGAGCAAATCCATAGCTAGTCCTTTCTGAGATGCAGCAAGGAAGCTGGCATTCATACTGCTTTTCTACTAGTTACATTTAAAAAAAAAAAAAAAGTTAAAACTACCAAACAAGCCCCAAGAACAACAGCAGCAGCAAAATCCTCAAGCTGTGCTGGAACATAAAGTAATTAAGAAATATTTCATATCTCCAAGCGGCCCTGAAATTTTTATTCCTGTGCATGAAGCTCCGTAGGCTCCTCACGGGCGGCTGCTGCTGCTGCTTTTCAGTGCAATAAATCCTCTTGCCTTTGGAGCCTGGCAGCCAGTCCGGGATGTGATCAGAAAACCAATGGGTGCTCTCTGTGAGGTTTAGTCCTTGCTTGCATCAAGTCTGCCTATACCAACCAAGCTAGGCTGTGCTCCAGGAGCAAACCAGTGAGGCAAAACGCTGACCTTTCTTGGTATGACAAAGATCAGAAAAGGTGGGGACTGGGGTGGAGAGGAGGTGTGGGGAGAGTGGGAATTTGGACAAATAAGCTCCCAACTGCAATATTCCCATCCCAAACCCGAGAGACTCAGCCTACATCCAGCCCTGCAAGTATTTATGGTCCTGTCGGGGTGACAGGTCCAGAATTGAACTTCTCTGGAAATAAATAGTGATATGCTTTAATCTCGCTGTTAGTGAGCTGTCTGGGTGCCTCCCCAGCACGGTGCAGCCTGGCAGGATACGGCTCGGGGCTGCGCCTGGTGTAGGGCTAAGGGAGCTGGGGCTTGGGGTTGGTGTCCCTGGCTGTACCTGCAAGGGAGTGGCGAAGGGCTGTCACTTCACTTATATAAGCTCAGCTGAGACCACATCCTGCACTGTTGGCAGCTGCTCTGTGAGGGAGACAGAGATGTGAGCAGTCTGTTTTTCTTTCTCCTACTGTTAATCATAAAAGAACATTTATAAAACTGTGCACACAGTTGTTTCTCAAACCAGTAACTGCAAGAAAACCTCTAGTTATACCTCTGAGTTTAGTTTGTTGGCTACAGGCTTAATTCTTCTACATCTCAATGCTGGGGAATCCTATTCTCTCCCTCCATCCCATCAATCTTATTCTCCACAAAATTCAGAGAACCACTGGTCTTGTGCCACACCATCCTTAAGAAGCACAGAAGAGCAGTCTATCCAGCTGACAGCCAGAGCAGTAACAGTTATTAACAGCTAAACCCTTTGGCAGTACACACACACGAGGCAGGGGCAAGACTTCTCTGGTTCCTCACCCCACAGGTGAAGGGGAAGTGGGGGATGACTCCATCCACTTTTTTGTGTTTCAGAAGGAAAGTTATGATCCCGCATTGCTTTTGGGTAAGAGAAAACAAAAACTTCCTTATTTTTAAACAAAGGCTTCACTTTGCATCTTTATATATTTTTTTCAGCTTTCAGCTTTGTAGCCTAGTATAACTGTATTTCTCACAAGGAAAGTAATTTTAAGGTAAAAAACCTATCTTCTTATTTAAAGTGAATCAAAAGGGTTATTTAACTTCACTAATGATTTTTTTTTTTACTGGGGAAAATTTGTCAAAACTGATTTTTTTTCTTTCAGCAGTTTTCTGAGTCTCAACGACTCTGTATTTTTTTCTAAAAATCTTGGATTGTAGGGTGCCCAGGTATATTCACTCTGTGGATGATTTTGTTCCTCTTGAAGTGTCCACAATGTAAATGAACTAATTTGCTGGACCATGAAAGTTTTCTCATGGTGTTTTCACGTGAGGAATGTAGAGGAAAGCAAAAGCCCCAGTACCTTGTGGCAGGTACAGATTGGAGGGGGCTTCTCCTGCATGTGCTGAGACCCCAGCTTCTTCCTGCTGTCCCAGCTGCATTGCCTCAACTGCAGCAGCTGCCAACCCACTGGCATGGTCAGAGCTCCTCAGGGAATGCGGGCAGCTGCCATGCTTATAGTCTTCCCCCTTCTATCCCTCAAAGCACTCATCAGAGAAACCAATTAAGTCCATCCCTTTTTTGCTATTTCTTTTCCTCTCTTCTGTTTTCTTTTTTCCTCCTTTTTCTCTTTATGTTTTCTTTCCCCTCCTCCTTCCATGCATGAACTAATTGACGTCTGATCTATTCAGAGGTTTGGCCCTAAAAAGTAACCTTCAGTTAACTGCTCACATAACTTGCCTGTCACTTTTGATAACAGTCAGGGCATCATTTTTGCAAGTGTTCAACAGTAAAATTACTGCTTTGCTCTTGTAAAGCAAATGAGCCCTGAGGCTTGTGTGAGAACCATTAATGATGATGCCACGGTGGGATTGGTGCACTGGGCAGCCTGCAGAAGCATCGTTTCTCAACTCACCGTGCCCCTGCCAAGCAGTTTAGGTTTAATTAACCTGCATTAATGCCTGCTGGGATAGCATTTTCCATGCCTCCTTTTTCAGGGGGTCAAGTGGAGCTGGAGACAGCTGCTGGTGTCTCAGGTGCCCTGTGTACGTGGCTGGGATCCTGGAAATGTTCATGTCTGTGGTGTGGAAATTAACTCTGATTATTATGCTCATAAAAACCAGTGGCTATAGCCATGCACTTTGCCAGACTTGCTGAGCTGCTGGAGAGAATTATTGACAGAACATTAAAGTGCTACAGCGCATGGTGCTAGTGTAGATGACTGTGGTCTGTGATGTGTGTTTGTAGGGACAGCAGGCTGCAGCACTTCTGGAGGGTTCTACAGAGAGCGCGTGTGGGTGTTTCAGTTCTCCAGAAGTTATATTTTCCATGTGCATCTATGTAGTAGACTAATGAAGTTTACTTTCTAATGGCAAAGAACTCTGGGAATGGGATCTGTCCTGCTGAGTCTGCACTGAGCTGCTGTCGAAAGTGTGAGCATCTACCATCTGACACAACTGCTTTCAACACAAGACCTACAGCCTGGCAGCAAGGAGCTTGATTGTGGGTCACTCGATGATAGACAGCAAAGTAGACACCTAAGTCCCTCTTATGCCCCACGCATGGTGCTCCCAGCACAGTCGGCGATGATTTCTCAGAGGCTTTCCCAGGAGAAACCACCAAGGAGGGAAGGGAAGTCAGAGATCAAGTCCTGCTCTGCTCAGTGAGCTTTTGGTTTTTATACTGATGGGTTCTAACACATTGGTTCTATTATTTGGCAACTGGAGTCTTAATGCAACTCCTGACTCGTCATAATTTTTGCCACTTTTTTTGAGGATATTTTGCTGCTGTTCTGTGTTCCTACCTTTCCCTTCCCAACCATTTCCCTCTGAGGCTGGTATTTCCCAAGCTCTGTTGGTACCTGAGTAATTAAGGAAGAAAATGCCTTTGTTGTAACCCTGCTCATCAGACAAAGCTGTATCCCTGCCAATGGGAAGCCTGGAGCTTGGCATTCAAAGCTTGCACGTCATGGAGACTAGGGGGAGATCCAGTTCTGATGCTGCACACAATTTTAAAATATGGTTTTCCATGAGGTCAGAATAACGCTTAAGAGTCCAGTCCCATTCACAGAATCCAGGCCAGTAGGAGATAAAAGAAAGTTGAAGTGACAGCAGGTTTAAGACTCCCCAACTGTGATCCTCCTTCTGGTTGCTGCTGCGTCCTGAAAGTAGGATGGTAAGAGTTACAGGAAAGCCCTGACATCGCCCCTCTGATATAAAGCTCCTGTCTCTGAACTGGGGTTGTTCCTGGGTAAATGCCTGCATGGTGAAAATAACCTTAGTTCGAAGTCTAACAGTGAAATGAGTAGTGGGACCAATAACACTGGAGTTTCAGATGGATTGTGCCTTATGCTTGATGAGCACTGAAGAAAGCTTTTCAGGTGGCTGGACATTCTAAGAATATAAAATAAAGGGTGGGTGTGCTCATTTTATCTCAGGATCTCTCTTTAACCTAGCCATTTTTGTGAAACGTGGTATTTTGGAGACTCTCTTTGTTCAGTAAAACTGGCTTTGAAGTAGCTGCTGTGTTTAAGTTATTGTGGACAAGACAGAAAAAGGCTGTGTGTGCCTTCACACAAAAAGTTTTGTCACAAAAATCCTATTTCTTTAAGAAATTTAGCTTCAGAAGGCCTCTGCTGACTCCAGTCCCTTTCCTCTTCTGCAGAAAGAATGCAAAACTTCTTTCTTCTTGTTGTTTTATCATTTACTTGTCCTAGCAGGAAAACAAGTCCAAGAATCAGAAACTTGGGACAATCTCCCTGCACATGAAGTTCAGATGGGTCATGGGTTTTGCAAGATACCAATGAGACCTTGAGTGATTGCATCAATATCTCTGATTCCCCTTTGACAGCTCAGTGATTGATGTTTGTCTCATTAGGTGAGAAGATGTCATTGCATCTTCTTGCTCCACTGTGAAGTAGGATGGAAAGAATGGTGTTGATGCTTGTCTGATTCATGTCCTCATGGCCTTGATTCTGTCTGACTGGGCAGGGTATAATTGCTTTTAGAAAGTTTGATGTGTTACTTTCTAAGCAAGTGTAGGACAGTCTCAGAAGGGGAAGGGAGTGTGTGGTCAGATAATGTTCTTTGACTTTGGCTGCATTGTTGGAAAGGCCTTGGGAGATGATGCAGAAGAGAAGAGGGGATGGGTCTGTGCCACTTCACTGTTGGCACTTATGTTTTCAAACACACAGGATTCAAATGAGGTGAAAACTCAGTTTGGCCACACTGGCACAGCTGAACTGTTGGAACTGAAAAAGAGGGAGGATGATTTATTTCCTGTATTGTGTTCTTGCCCAAGACCTCGGAGATAGAAACATCTCTACTCTAAACAATGTACGAGTGGTCTGAGTCTCTTGGGACAGGAGCTAATACACCAGATCCACTTTTTTAGATGACTCAGAGCAAGTCAGTTTGTGTCCTGGGGTGTCTGAACGTAAAGATACACAGTCCTTATACTCTGTGGGAGCAGGAGCAGCAAGGCATCAACTATGTGATAGAAGTGAAGTAAAGGCAAACCAGTATATCTTCCTCTTTCTGGCAACTCTCTGGGCTGCCTCATAGGCAGTGTTACTGCTGCCCTCTTCCTCACGTACCTTCTGCTCATGCTTACTTGCCTGTTCTTCTTCCTAGTCCTTGCCATGTCTGCAGAACTTGCCTGTCCTTGTTTCAACATCACAGTGTACAGGCAGGCGACCAACCAAACCTTGTTTCACCACTGTGAAGATTAACAGATCAGAGCAATGAGAAGATGGTTAGCAGAAACAGCAGTGGCTGGAATGGCCAGTAGAATTTTTTTTGTGTTGTAGCGTCAGCAAGAGGCTGAGTTTACCTTTCAGAAACTGCTTGCAGAGAGAAGTGTAGGATGGCTGTCCTATCAGTGGTGTTACTCCGCCACTGGCTTCCTGCTTTTTCCTTCCAGGCTGGAGGGGCCTGGTCACCAAAGATGTGCTTTTTTGAACATTGCTTGCTTGTGTCTTCATGCAGCCTGATGAGCGAATGAAATGAATTACTAGTGAAGTGGTCATTAGCACATATTTACATAGGTTAATTGCATGGGGTAATGAAAGATCAATTTGATTTTCAATGGGGCTACCGATAGAGACATCTTCCTGCTAGGGCTTCGTGACATCTTCCCTTGACATTGAATTGTATTTTTCAGGCCTCGGCAGGCTGTAGCTAAGAATTTAACAAGGTCTCTGGGTCATGTCAAACCTTGCTTTTGTAGTCCTTGGCATTGGATTTGGGTGTGCCATGCACACTGGGTACTTTTATTGAGTTTGTTAATGTAGTCCAGTGAGGTGATTTCTAAGGGGGGAAACTACCATGATTCACACATAAAACCACCATTCTGGGTCCGTAGTGAATCACCATTGCAAAGTTTCATCAGCAAAGAATAGAAGGGTTTAGGGCATATGAGTACTTAAAGCCTACTTGTAACAGCCATAATTTCATTATCCTATCATAGAGTCATAGAATGCTTTGGGTTGGAAGGGACCTTAAAGATCATCT
>Ga0181612_169355_pt1 | contig 14322 bp, 7 predicted proteins | sample HoacroProtozoa21_FD_119630 | JGI IMG/M metagenome (GOLD analysis project Ga0181612, IMG submission 119630) | Hoatzin crop microbial communities from Cojedes, Venezuel. Combined Assembly of Gp0051906, Gp0051904, Gp0051908 | reverse complement strand
CTCCAGAGAAGGAGACTCCACAACCTCCCTGGGCAGCCTGTTCCAGGGCTCTGTCACCCTCAGAGGGAGGAAGTTCTTCCTCGTGTTCAGACGGAAGCTTCAATTTGTGCCCGTTGCCCCTTGTCCTGTCACTGGGCACCACTGAAAAGAGTTTGGCCCCATCCTCCTGACACCCACATGAAGATGAGGCTGCATTGTTGAGCTGTTTCAAACAGTCTTTAATTCTGTCTACTCTCAAAAGATCTTTAAAGAACGTGGATGACTTGATGGTGAATACTACTCTTCCTGCTACTGCTATGGCTGAATTCTGTTCAATGGTCTTCTATCAGGAATCACAGCAGATTACATGCCTTATTTCCATAAACTGACTGTGAAGACTGATAAACTGCTTTGCTCATCTTTTTGGCCATTAGAAATCTCAACACTTCCAGTTAATTCTTTACAGATTTGCCTAAATACTGAATTTAACGTGAAGTCAGGTACTAGGTGAGAAATTCTCTGTATCACAAACCTATACCACATGAGCAGAGACATCTAAAATCGAATCATTTCCTAGCCATTCAGTTATGGTGATCTAACCTAAAACAATGTCCTGCAGCTCATTAATTTTGGAACCTGCTTTTGTATCAAGCTGATAAATTCTTATACTGTAGGTCTGGATAATTAGAAGGCCACAGAGGGAGCTTTACTTTAGAATTATATCACTCACTTCTAATAGTAAAATGACAGAAATGAGGGCTAGTATAGTTTCGACAGGGTAAGACAAGAAGGGCTATCAAAACTAAAGCTAAATACTTTTTACCTACCAAAAGCTCAACATTCTAACAACATCTCAACATCTAGCAACCTGATCTAGTTAGCGGGGTCCCTGCTCGCTGCAGGGGGGTTGGACTAGATGACCTCTAGGGGTCCCTTCCGACCCAAAACTTTCTATGATTCTATGATTCTAAATAAGCAGAGAATTGCTTATCAATAAGCAATTATTTGTCTGAAATATAAAGTAGTAGAAAATATATAATTCCAGAATATTTCTACACAAACAATAAATTAAACTGAGACATTTTAACTAGATATAAGGAAGCTCTTTTACCATTAGGACAGTCAAGCATTGGAACAGGTTGCCTAGAGAAGTCGTGCATTCCCTGGTGTTTAAAGACTAAGCTGGATAAAGCCCTGAGCAGCCTGCTGGCACCTGAGCTGACCCTGCTCTGAGCATCAGGGTGGACTAGAGACCTTCAGGTCTTCAGGTTCCACCCCGAATTATTCAGTGGTTCTATGACTTCCACCCTACAAATACCTTTTAAGTACACAGGAAAACTCACAGGCATACTAACTGATGCTCTAGAGGACAGAAGTTTCAGACAAGAGGGGAGCAGAAAAAAAAAAAGTACACGAGGAAGCAAAACAGGTGGCATAAAGCAAAAGAAAACAATTTTTTTAAAATTATCTCCTCTTAAAGCTAAAATGGCAATAAGTATCAAGTAATATTCTCAGATAAAAGATTAAGAATTAGGGAAAAAATATTTGTATGCTAGTAAATAATATATAACAGCTAGTAAATAATATATTATAGATCAGGAACCACTTCAAACATATTGCACTGGGAATTTAGTGCATAAAGACAGAGATGGCAAAGAGGGAAGGGATATTCTAAATTATTTTAACAAGTATGTAGCTCCTTGCACTGCAGTGCTCCTCAGAAATAACTAAAAGACAGTTGGGACCTTGGAGGCAGCAAAAAGAACTCTGAACAAACAGAAGGCTAGCATTTACTATTACTATGACAAAAGAGGCTTTAGGCTCTAGCATAAAAGAACTAAAGTTCTGAATAATAGATGCAGGTGTTCATACATGGACTTCTGAGTAATTCAGAAAATTTAACATTACAGACTTTTGGTAAGAAAAAAACCAACATCAACAGCACAAGTAATAGTGATACCAAAATAATCAGGAAATAAGAGACGGCTGCAAACAGAGGTGTGCCAAACAATGCACAATAAATGGAAAAACACCTAAAGGAAGTAAATAGCTACAAAGCTAGTCTCTCAAGAACAGTGGCACGAGAGTAATGACAGCGAGGGACAGGGTCCTTTGAACAGCAGCAGACCTTGCAAGCAGGTCTATCAGCACAGCGGTGCTATCAACACACGCATCAATAAATTTTAGAACACCGAGCGCAAAAGAATGAAGGGTAAGATGAAGATTTCATAGAGACTGAGCAAGCAGTACAGACGGCAACAAGATAAATGAGGTGATTGGTGGTACACACTTTGATACCATAAAGAGTAAGGAGTATAGAATGGGACAAAACAGTAATGTGGGATGTATTTAAGAGAAGACAATTTCAAGGCAAATTAATCATATACTGGTATTTTCAGGAATTTTTATTAGCGTACTTTACTGAGAGAAGAAACTCTACAAATTTAAATTGAAGCTTTAAATTTATAAAAGAATTGGGGAAACCAAACATATTTTATTGGGGGGGGGGGAGGGGGGGGGAGGGAATGGGCTTCTTGGAACGGGAACTGTTTCCCCACCGCCTTCTTCACAGTACCAAAAAGGGGACCAGACTATGTCCCCATTTCTGCTGCATAGGTGAGATAGTAGACTAGCACCACCAGAATCCAGGAACACAGGCTAGACATGCAGCAAAGTATTCGGAGCACCTTTCAATCCTAAATTCACAAGGTAGTTTGTCACAACAAGAGTTACAGCTGCAAATTTGAGGGTGATATAGAATTTTCTTTGCAGGAGGACTGTTCGATCCTCACTGCGGAGGAGCAGACTGAATGGGATGATTACTGAACCAATTCACGGCCTATAGATGCTAAATCCAATCCATAAAGGTATTGAGGCAATGAAATGATAAAAACAGCTGATACATGAATACTACCAAGCCCTAAAAGATACAGGAAAAATTAGAAATCACTTGACAAAGCAAGCCAACGGCGTTACCTTACTCACCCCTTGAGCAGAACAACACCTGCCATAAAAGTTGAACAAAGCGGCACCGATGACAAGGCACACATTTTGACTGTCTTTCAGATGTCCTCTATCCACACCAATTGCATCACAGTCACTCAAGAAACTTTGACCCCCTACTGAGGAGTGGGAGATCACCCTTCCAGCGTAGTTCTCACAAATCACTAGCTGTATTTGGCAAACCATTCATAAGCAATAGAGTTTCTGTATTTTTGTCGAGGTTTTCATGAGATAATCTAGTTTTATGAGAGCAAAATCTTGAATAGAACATGTAGCTTATAAGAAGTAATCTTGGGAAAAACACACGAACAGCTATTTAACTTCAAGGAAACAGCATAACTTAAGAAAAGTACATCCACCTTTTCTCTCCAGTTCACCCTTATGTCAGTTCTTGGAATAAATTAATATAAAATGGCTTGATTTATTTCTATAGTATTTTTATAGGATTCACTCACCTTTTCCCACCAATGGTCAGCCATCTTATTTCAAGACAAGATTCACTACTAATTGAAAGAATAAGATGCTCCGGTACTACCTTACCTTGAAAAGAGACTCTCCATCAAGCAAGAAAAACTTTAAAAGCACACTAGAGAGATTTACAAGAAAACAAACGACTGAAATAAAATGTTTACTTGTTTTTGGTGATTTTCTCTCTTCATCATTCACTTAATGAACCGTTACTGAGGACACTTTCTTGTTTTTGTCTTAAGCACATTACTTGAAGTACAGAAGCATAAAGAAACTTCATGCAGCAAAATTAGGAGGAGTCACAGTGTTATTCTCACCAAGGCAGGTTATTAATTTGAATTTAATAAAGTCTTATTTTTCTATGGTACACATTCTAACAATGCACTACATGCAACTACTTATAACTCAACAATTTTAAAGGTCTCCTTTGTAAGTCCACTGTAATATGTGAAATTTCCAGCACAACTGGCTTTATATTCAGTGTATAGACTCTACCTTACTGACTCAAAGAAAAACGTGGCACCAAGGACATCTAAACTTTTCTCATCAGAAGCAAATTGTCCTTATCCTGAAAATAAATATAAATTAGTTGAATAAGAGTAATGAGCACAGTGTAGAATAAATACAGAAAACAAAGTAGTTGGTATCTTTTCATTAATATCCCATGCAAGTGTATATTACAGTGATAAACACATATTTTTGTTCTTCTAAAGCTGATTAACTGTATTAACACTGCTGCATTCATTTTCTGAGCATTCATATTTTATGAGCTGGGCAAGTCAGTGTATATTGCAAGTCCCATTTTTCAAATGCTGTATCGCTTCTGGATACGAGAGGGGACATTACAATTATAAACAAGTAAAACTTCAGTGTGTTCGTGTCATACTCTCCATTAGTTAAACAGAGCAGTTGTGATACAACTGATTTGTAGCTCCTTCAGTAAACAGCAACATACACTTAAATAAAGCAAGTTATATTGATCAGCAGATTCATGAAACTAATGGAAAAGTCTGCAAGGATATAGAAAAAAAGCATCAGGTGGGTACAAAAGAGAAAAGGTAGGGAGAAGAAGAATGAAAGTTGAAGAGAGGAAAGGAAGACACTCTTAGCTTTGCACAGTTACACAAAATTACTTCTACGTGCTAGGTTTTGTAACTCCTGTTGAGGGATTTATCTGTTTTTCAGTTTTAGGTGATTTGGATTCACTCAGGAAAAGGACAAGCTCACTTCACATGTGGATCCAGTCACACACTTGAACTTGATTTCAAGTTCTGTAGATTATATCACAAATAACAACAATCATATTGAAATACACATTGATTTCCCTGTGTTTTAGTCAGAAACCACGGGCAAGACAGAAGTAACTCTTCTTAAATTCAACACTGCGAGTCTCAAAATTTCCAGTCAACTAACACTCTGAAAACATCCAAAGTCTTTATAGGCATCAATGTGAAATATTCTAGGCTTGCACAGACATACTTCAGTCTTTGCAGCACTGAGGAACTCGGTGCTTGCCCCGTGCCGTGCCGGACTGGCAGGAAGGCTGGAAGGGCAGCCGGCCACCACACACGATGGAGGAAAGGCTCAGGCAAGGCAGTGCTCCACACTACACTACAGAAGTTCTTCAGCTGATTTATCCATGTTCCTTTCATTTCAAGCTTTCAAGTAAGCTTATACCTTTGGAGACTAAGGTCATTATTTCAATGATGGAAAGAACTTGCAGTCCCAGCAATTAACAGCAATGTGTGGGAAACTACTAACAGAAGTCTTAACGCTCTTAGTTGCAAATAAACTACTTTCTCTCACTTCTGTCTCCTCCACAAACTGCTTGGTCTTACTCATTTTGTCTAGCTCTTCTCTAGCTGTTATTTCAAATGGATTTTTTTTTTTTGTATTTCACTGTCAAATAGTGAAGATCGTAAATTGTTTCAGTTAATTCAGCCGAGAACTTCAATACTGTCACATTTTATGCTCCTCCATTACCAAGTTATTATTTTATATTTCCATTTTGATTTTCCTTTCTATTTGAACATGAAATGCAAAATTACCAAGAGACCTGAAGTAATAACCATAGAATAATACTATATTTTGATAGAGTGTACTTGCTAAGGTAGGCTTGGAGTAGTACATGATTAACTTATCACAAAAATAAAAAAGGATGATATTCATATGAGAATTACTGGATGACTGATACAATAAATATAATCACAGTGACTCAACTACATGGACATGATCCAATTGGTGTGTGAGAATTCTGAATCCACACCAAATGACAATACCTCATGGTGATTAATTTCACCCTTCAAAGATGAAAAGTCAGCAGTGGTAAACAAAAAAGCTGGACTGTCATCTGCATGCTACAGTTTGCAATCCTGTGATTATTTAATGTGTGGTTAAGAACTGAGCACACAAGAACAAAGCATGCACACTAATACACACTACTCATTTTCCCTCCCCTCCTTTTCTTCTGCTCTGGCTTGTTTCCCAGACAACTGTTGGGCTGTCTAATCTGAAGCAAAGGCTGGGTAACTGGACAAACAGTGTTTTTCAGCACAGGCAGGTGAGTTTTGAAAAGGGGATAAACTGATGCTGGGGGGGATGGGAAATGGGATCATGAGACAGTTCTCAATTAGCACAAAAATAACTTTATTAAAAACAATCAGCCAGAGCAGGAATAACATCTCTGCACTTCCCCACGCGCCAATATCCTATAGCACCTGCAAAAGAAAAGAAAAGGAAGTACATGAAAAAGTAATTTAGTGCTCTACATAGCGCATTGTCAATTTTTCCACACTGCTTACCCTTCTCCTCTTCTTCCAGCAATTACTGGCAGGACACTGTCTCTACCCATTCTAGGCACAGAGGACACAGAAAGATTTAGTTCACTGTCAGAAACATCAATTTTTCTACACAACTGTAATATACAAGTGCACCACTGTCATGGAACATTTATTGTGATACTTACCTTCTGCCTTCCGAATCCTTGCACCATTTACTGGATGAGACTTGAGATCAACATAACACCTCCGAGTAGGAAAAGGACAAAGTAACATTGATTCACTGTGGCTGCATAAACATGGCACAGCTCTGGCATTTGGAGCCTCTCTTCCTGTAGCAAGGCAACTTCAGTACACAGTAAACAACCTTCTACTAATGAAAAAAAATGCCCACCCTCGTAGCCTAACACTGGATTCCCAGTTCTCATGGACATGTCTGGATTGTACTTACTACTTTGAAGTCTCCACTGAGGTCTTCTCTCGACTGGCAACAAAAATCTCACCGCTGGCAAGTCTTCTGGCAGCTCTCTCTACCATCACCTCTGACGTGCAGATCTCGCCTTTGTCCTGCTAGGCTTGTTTCAGTGGCGTACAATATATACAAGTCACTTTCCACATATTTTTGCATCTCGTTAAAACTGCATCTGAGCTCAAACAAGGCCAAGAGTAAAATCTCAACATTGCAAGTCACTTAACCACATTAGCATACCCCCACGGTGTCAGTTTTAACAATTCCTCAAGCTGAGCGAAGCATTTACCTAAATACCACATGCAAAAGGCAGGTTACGAGGCTGACCGGGTATAAGGTCACATTTAAATACACAGCTGTCTGTTCAGTGTTGGTGCCATCCAATTACCTGTATATCATGATAAAAAGTGTTTAGCTCTGAGATATACCAGCCATGCAGGAACCTAGGGCACATGCCTCAGCCCAAACCAGAAGACACGTAATTTGCATACATAGAGACATAATACAGCAAACTGTGCTCTGTATGCAGCTGAGATGCTGTGCCCACGTTTGAAATTCAGCCTCAAAGCACACGTCCTTCCTCCCCGAGGTGACAGTACAGCACAACTGCTCTTGAAAGCAGCACCACGCAGAAGAGGTCTGTACCTGGCACTAGGAGTTACACGGAAACTTACCTGGAGGCTTGCACACTGTATCCATGTTTGAGGCTTCACAAATTCACTTTTCTAATCCACAGTTAACACTTTGACCTTACTAGTACCCCCGGATCAGCACATCAGGATACAGAGTACACATTCACATGGGAAGTGAAGGCTAACGGTTATACGTAGCATTACCGCTGATGCACACCCACGTCAAAAGACTGACACCCCACTTCATGCAACTAGCACCTCCTCCCAGCCCAGTCCACAGCAAAACAGAGAAACCCAGACCAATTCTGCCTGGCTTTCTAAACTTGCCAATGTACCGTGTTACCAGGTGGTTTGTGATTTTTTTTGTTCAGTTTCCATACGCTTCATCACTAATGATTAGTAGCGTCAGAGAAAGCAGAAGAAACCAAACACAGAGGAAGGTCACCAGAGTAAGTTACATATATTAACATTATTTCATCCATTTTATCCACACGGTTCACAGCATTACTGTTTTGATAAAGCACTACAGGCTACTAACAGCACGCATAAGTTAACTACATGGTAAATCTTAGTCTTGCCTTTTAAAAATAATGCAAATTAATCCAACTCAGTTCATTGCCAATACAGAAAATGCATATAAATTGGAAAAATGACATATCCAGAAAAGTACAGATGGTAGTGCCAAACCAATATAACAACTAGGCCACAAACATCTAGGGATAAATCTCTCCCTCCCACTAAATCAAAACCAAACCTTGTCCCCCAAACTGAGCCAGAATGTTGGAAGGCAGCCTGCAACATGTTCATCAGGTGCACGTTGACTTTCATTTAAGAGGGACGTTTTCCTAAACAGGTCAGCCACTGGCAGAGGTTCCTCCACCCCCTGAGGAACCTCTGCTTCATCCGATACTCTCAGAGCACACTGCTTCTATAAAACTCTCTCTTCTGGTGCTCTCTACAGGTGATAAACGACTCTTCTTCCCAGCTAAAAGAATCCTGTGAAAGTGCTGGAGATCTAAAACCATTTCATGCCTCAGGATACTATTGTTATTTTGCAGCATACTTAAAAAGCACAAGTATTTCACACAGCTATCAGAAATACAAGGTCCCAAGAAGAAAGCCTTTACTGAAGTGGAAAAGGTAAAATCAGAAGAAGGGAATGAAAAGTTGGGGCAGGGTGAAGAGCAAAGGGATTCAAGGTGCGATGACAACAATGGTAGTAAACACTACAAGTATCAATGCCTACCCGAATAGCACCTCTTAGTTCTTCAGGAATTTACTGAAGGAGTACAGGTAAGATATTTTAAATGATTATGATTAACAACAATATAATTATTAGACAGGTATGCCTTCATTGTACTGGGGGATGACTGTGATCAGAATCCCTAATAATAGATTTTGAGTAAACAGGAACATTAAAACAGTCAGTGTGCCGCATTACCAGAAAAGGATCTACCTGCTTTATACCTGAAAAAAGGAATACAGGGAAAACTGAACTTTAGAACACGTACATTCTTTGCTCACGTAACTGAACATCCATCCTCTCTTCCAGTGAGGACAGAAGTGTTACATGGTTTTATAACAGATAAGAGCTGCTAAATGGTAACTACGGCTAGGACCATCCATGCAAGCACTGGTTATTTATTTTCATTGTCTGTCTGCTGCTACAAGACATTGAGCTTCAGAGGACGGCGCACCAGTTGCACGTTTTTTGAGCTGTGCAGGAACTAGTGAACTTTGCCTTTTATTTCTTAGCAAACAGGAGAAATACTAAATTGTTGCAGTCTTGCTTATACTGCCCACCAGCAAAACCAACATTTTGCTTTCGAAAAATCAAAATGCATCTGCCACAGTGCATGACACAAGGTCAGAGAGTCAGTTTAGTTAACTGGATCATGTGTTCCTGGACTCTTAGGCACACAACGATCTTATTGCAATGAGGAGACAGCAGGAGTCAGCCAAGTGAAAACAAAGCATGCACCGTCTTCTCCAATATTAACAACTGCTCAGAGTACAGAAAACTGAATACATTTCACATCGTAGTGATTACAAGGAGATGTATAAATGTTAAGAGGATCCCGTCCTTGAGTTGCTTTATTGCTCTGCTCAATTAAATGTTATTTAATGATTCACCTCTTACAAGGGTATTATATACCATTCATACTCCACTGACTTCAGTGAAGCTGCTTCTGATTTTTCCAGAAAAGATAACTAGTTCTCAGGAAAAACATTAATTTCCTGTGTCAGGCTGAAGCATCAGCAAGTTAAAAGTAGCAACTAAATATAGCAATTGCTGTAATATTTTTGTAATTCACACATGGGGAGATTCAGGTTATCACATCATAATTGTTTACACCTTTGATATTGGTTTAACTGCTAAGCAGCCTAAGAAGGAGAACTATTTCATGTAACGACTTTATTTCCATCAAAACTGCAGCACCCTGCCTGTTGCAGTTTCTTAGGGTATTTTATTTTCAGCACTATCCATCATAAATTACCCTTACAGAACAAAAGATACAGATTCTGGATCATCAGATTAGGCAGTGTAGGTGAATTGCTGAAATAGCCATGATTGTTCATGTCTGGTAGCAGGTTATTCCTGTTATACTCACTGACCTTCATGTTTCATCCCTTAACACACCTTAACTCTACTCATTCTCAGTGTAAGAAAAGAGTAAAACTCTCGCCTCCTTGTCCTGGGCACGGACTCTTGGCACAGAACACTTCTTTCCAAAGATCACTCTCAGGCTTTTGCATCTCCTTGTATCTGGTGGTTAAAGCAACGATTTCACTCTGCAGCTGGGACCACATGCACCAGGTCAGTCTCCACAGCTCAGCTTTCAGCTGCTACCTGTTGCACCAAAGTAACCTGATCAGCCACGTTGGCTGTCAGAGATACTTAGCTTAGTCGCCAAATTTTCCATCAGACAAAAATAAACCATTCAGCCCTGAAGTGTGGTTAACCACTCGGGTCAAAAATGATAATAAGCTGTAGATACTCACATCTTCATGTTATCTAATGATAACAATATATTACTTCATTTTTGCATTGAACAAAGGCTGCTTCTTTCAATCTTTTTTTTTTCTTACAAACTCGCTGTGCCTCACATGAGCATTCCCAACAGCCAGCCTGCTTTCAAATGACATGACGCTGTTAATATGCTGAGTAGATTTCCAGTTTGTAGGAACATTGTGATAATATTTACCTACCTTTGCGTTGGAAATTTGAATAAAATTGCACGCGGCACCATTGGTGAGATAGTTTGGGAACCATGCTGACACAGGCACCAGCCCAGCCTGGGCGCATGGCACTCCCGTGTGAGCTTTCTGCTGTCCTCCAGTACGAGGAACCAGGGAGTACAGGCAAGGAGACAGCGAGGTCTGCACCCTCTTGTAAGAAGAAATAGTTTCTGTGTTACACACTCCCAAAAGATATTCCCCAGAGAGCTGAGGAACCTAAATGCAGAAAGCTTGACAAAAATTACTGTAACTGAGAATCTAAAGCACAGAGAGACTAAAATACCTTGCCCAAAGCCTTTCCAGAAGATCGTATCAGAGATGGAAACTGAATCCAGCTCTCACCAGTGAGTATCAAACATGAGACATTTTTTTCTTTTCCCTCTGAGGTACTAGAAAGTATAAAGCATTTCCTTATCACCAGAAATTTCATAAAGCTTGGCCACTCTGATCACAATAATTAAATGCACACTTCTAAGGACATAGTGTCCCTTAAACACATACTTGGCTTTCATTTAATTCAAGAGAAGCTGCACGTGCATACATCAGAACCCTACATTAATTGTACATTTGCAACATACTAAAAAAGATATGCCGTATTAATATGTCTGCATTTATCTCTGCTATCCATAGAAAGAAACTGATATGCCAAACCAAAGCCAGCAACAATATTGAAGTATCAGGTATTCATGTCTGGGAATGCACTGTATTGAATATTGTACGGAACAGAAACTTGACAATATACAAAAGGAGAAGGGGGTGGGAGAGCACGAGCGAGGTTAACACAGCAGTCAGTGTGACGGATAAATTGAATGCGTAACTCTTGTTCAACAAGTCCTGCAACGTGAGAGCTAAGGATCTGGTAGCAGAGAGATTTTGACAGGTAATGGAAAAGCAATGTACACAGCCTCCAACTACTGCTCTCTGGAACTGGGCTTGTGGGAGAAGACAGTATCAGCTGGTTCGCAAAAGGACACACAAATTCGTGGACAACAGATCCCTAATAGAACAGTGACAGGGCTGGGCAGGTGCACACACTCCAATGATTCTTGAGAGTCCAGCAAACAAAATGACTACGCTCATCTGCTTTCCTTGGCAAATGTACCCTAAGCTAGACGTGTAGTTGGTGTATGCTCATCTGTCCCCTGGGGCACCTCTACAGACAGATGTTCCTGCCTACATGAAATTTTAGCTTTACCACTGTGGAAAGAGCTCAACCTTCCCTGGGAATCCAGGCTTACGTGGTTTTCAAGCAAAATCTCTCGAAGATGATGACAGAAATGGAACTCCTAAGACAACTGAGCCCACAAATGCAATGAAAACATTAGAAAGAGTGTTCCCTGGATCACGTACTAACAAGGCTAAGCTCTGCCGCATCTATACGTTGTTATTTTTCATAATTGGAAAACACTCTTCCTGCTAATTGCAATTATTTTCTACAGTACGGAAGTAAACTCATGGGAAAGGCTCTGCATGAGTGGCCCTCATTTGATGAGTGTATTGTCACCGGATCTCTCTGTATACAGGGTGGGGATTTGTACTTCGCTATGTGTGCAGGAATGATTCTGTATGTGCTTTCACTTCCTAAGTAACTCTTCAAAAAGATTGGAGGAGGCTTTAACAAGCACAAGCACTTCACTTTTGTGTATGATTCTGGAACTCGTTTTTTTCTAGCCCATGGAAAACCATCTCAAGCCTCAGTTTAGACCGCTGTCATAATATTTTCAGGCTCGAGACACAAGATTTCAGTAAGTTCCATACCATCAAGATCTGTTCCAATATTAAATAAGACAATCAGAAAGATACTCGTATGAGAAGACTACTCTGAGCCAAGACTTCAGGAGTTGGCTTTATTTCAAGCCTTCAAGAGATGTCCTAAAAAAAAGAGCAAACTGAAATACTCAAAGTTAAAATAATTCAGCTTTGCCTCCTGGGTAACACTTTCCTGCTTCCTATGGAAAGGCTCACTCTAAGAATGCTATAAATATTCCTTACCCTGTTTCTTTTACGTGTATACTTGTCCTTCAATTCGTATGCCTCAAGACTGCTGCTTACAATTTAAGTTAAGCAATAGAACTGGGACATATGCAGAGCCTTCAAAGTAACCATTTCCCCATCGTGCTTGTCCACTAAGTCTGTGAAAACACTTGCATCAATTCCACCAGTACTTTTAAAGTTTCATATAAAGTGAAGTGAAGCACTGAACTTCTGGAGATCACAGAACAGTTCTCTAGAGAGAACCCTTCTCTAGAGAGGAGACAGTTCTCCAGGTATGCCACAAGAGTCCAAAAGCAGAAGGAAAAAAATCCCTCAACCTGCTGGCTATCCTCTTGCTAATGCAGCCTGCCATGCAGTTAACACTCATCACCGTATAGGTTTCAGAACAACTTACAATCAGCTTGTCAACAAAATCCCCATATCACCACTTACAATTCCTAGGCTATCATTTTTATTGCTAAAATCTAAAAGAATGAAGTAAAAATCAACATAGGGAAAGGACACTTTAAAAGCAATTTTTTTATGACTTCAATATGAATTTACAAGCTTTTTATTATAGTGTTTTCAGTCATATTTAATGGCTTATGCAAGCTGTTTTTACACAAATGATGCACCAGTCCACTAACTCTACTCAGGACAAACCTTGGCTTCCTTGAGGGAATTACCTAGGCTCTCTGCAGATCACCAGCTGAGAGGTGAAGCTAAGCCTATCAGTCCCTCGGGCTACGAACACGTTACAGGGCAGAAACTGAGTCAATAGAACATCGCCTTCTCCTTTCCAAAATTATAAGAAGCAAGTATTCCTTCCTGCTTTAGCTTTTTCCAAACCTGCAGTTAACTTATTTGTCCTCTTTCTTAAAAGTATTCCTCTGATTTGCCTGTTAAAAGCTAATGAAAGGGTTCTTGTTCAACCTAGTTACATTTAACAGTGTAATCAACACCAAATTCTGAAAAAAATTATTTCAAATTTAAGATTTACTTTCCTTTATATGAAGATAGACATTAACTCTTTCCTAAAATCTCCTACAAAATATTATTCTTCAAATATCATGACATGACCATATAATCTTTATATTATGTTTCATTAAACACCAAAACAACACCAAAACATCATCATGTAGTTTTTAATCCCCCTAGCAGTGGAAAAGAGAAAAACTGAAGCTTCATATAATTTCAAATGTAACTGGTAAATATAATACGAGCCCAATCCAAAATCCACTGATGGAGGTCACGAGATTCTTCCCATTAATTTCCATGTGCTCTGAGATAGGGCACCAAGATGAATTTTAGCAAGTGAAAGGAAGAGAAACGAAAACTTACCCATGAATTCAATTCCTAAATGGTCTGCTATATCCAGGAAAGCATGTAAAAGAAAAAGGAAAAAAGAAACAGAAATGTTAGAAACAGACTGACATGTAAATCTCACCTTTCTCATCACTGGTAGCCTTCATTAGTGATACAGCAGAGCTGCAGAATGCCATGCGGGGTCAGGGGACCGCTGTGTGGGTACTGGTCGAATCACAGAATGGTAGGGGTTGGAAGGGACCTCTGTGGGTCATCTAGTCCAACCCTCCTGCTGAAGCAGGGTCACCTACAGCAGGCTGTACAGGACCTTGTCCAGGCGGGTCTTGAATATCTCTAGAGAAGGAGACTCCACAACCTCCCTGGGCAGCCTGTTCCAGTGCTCCGTCACCCTCAGAGGGAAGAAGTTCTTCCTCATGTTCAGACGGAACTTCCTGTGCCTCAGTTTGTGCCCATT
>Ga0181612_100379_pt1 | contig 14322 bp, 6 predicted proteins | sample HoacroProtozoa21_FD_119630 | JGI IMG/M metagenome (GOLD analysis project Ga0181612, IMG submission 119630) | Hoatzin crop microbial communities from Cojedes, Venezuel. Combined Assembly of Gp0051906, Gp0051904, Gp0051908 | reverse complement strand
GTAGGTGACCCTGCTTCGGCAGGGGGGGGGGACTAGAACCACAGAGGGCCCCTCCCACCCCCCCCATTCTATGATTCTGTGATTCTGTGATTCTGTGAACCAAAACAGCAACAGTAAAATAGCAGCAGACTGCCAGAGACGCAGAGTAACACACTTCCCAGGATCTCTTGTGCCAGAGCTGGATCCTGGAAATCAGGGTTTCTGCTGCTGTAAAGGGACAGTATAGACCTGTGCCTACCTGTGAACTTTGATCAGTCCATAAACAGAGTTCAGTTTCCATCCTTCAGTTCTGTAACCACATATACGCCTGGGTGTTCCTCTAGCTCTGCCGCTTTGTTCCACACAGACAGCTCGGACCTGTCAAGGCTTTTACTCTTAAACTTCAGAATGGCAAAATTCGGCTTGGTCTGCAGTGCTGAGAAGCTTAAGCTGCCAGTGAGCCCTTTTTTTTTTCCCTCCAAATGAGTCTAGTAGTTCTTTTACTCACTGCACTACACTTTTCTCTCTCTTTTTTTCTTTTTGTTCAGTCATGCAGCATAGCGTCTTTGACAACTACTTAATATCCTGGAGTGTTTAAAAGTGCTCATTAGAGAAATCTTTTGGGAATTGCCAAGTTTTTGTTCTTGCTTACTGCCTTTAAATATTCAATATCTTTTGATGAAAAAGGAGTCTTTGAGGTAATGAGGGGAAAAAAATTCTTTCCAGCTTTCTTTGCAGCTTTCCCTGATTCTTCCAGGCAGCATCACGACTTCTCACTTCAAATGTTTGAAACTAGTTCTTTCTGCCATCAGAAATAAAAAAAAAGTACTGATATTACTGAACCTTACTAATATCATCAAGAGTTCCACAACAGGACCTTTATTTTTAAACTAAGCTGAGGAAACAGAAGAACCATCTTCTCATACATTCTGTGCTTCTGCCCTCAACCATTTTAGTGGCCCTTTGCTGGACTTTGTAGTTTCTCAGCATTTCTTTCATACTCAGAGAGAAAAGGACCAAGCTGGGCACTTTTCTGGGTGCAACAACATGAGTGTAAAATAAAAGGGAAAAATCATGTCCTCCGACAGTCTGTCTGCCTATGAATTTGCTAATTCAGCTCACTATATGTTTGGCCTTTAGTGCTACCAGGGCACACTGCTGATTCACATCCAGCTTGTTGTCCACCAGGTCCCCGGGTCCTTTGCTGCGGATCTGCCACTAAGCCAGTTAGCTCCAAGTGGTCCCAGCCCAGTTGCAGGACTTCACCTCTGGTACTGTTGAACTTTGTGCGTTTCTTGCTGGCCCTTTCCTCCAGCTTGCTGAGGTTCCTTTGGATGACACCTATGTCCTCCAGTGTGTGACCTGCACCCACAGGAAGCAATGCTGGGATTGACTTCTTACTTGTTCGAAAAAAGCTAGGTTTTTAATATTCAGGGCAAAAAGGCACTGTTTGTTTGCACAGGCAGGTCTAGTCTTACAGGATGATTAATAGATAGCTTCATTGAAACTTTTCTGGTTTGTGATTTGCTCATGCATTGTTTTTTGTAAAATTCAGAAGTAGGGACCATTAAGAGCAGCCAAATCAACAGACTTTAAGACGCGGGAGTATTCCTCCCCAGCTGGCATGCTGAATGTGAGGCCGATTCTTTTTCTCACACCCAGGTGTAGCCAACAGTGACACTGAACACATATTCCAAGGATGCAAATATGCCTTAGAAAGCTTTACCTAAGCAGTGGCCTGCCTGTGCCTTTCAGTGGCCATCAGAGTAGAGATCTGCAGAACTAGCTGGTACATTTGCAGAACAAGGAAAGCACTGCACATGAAGTCCTAAGAGCGTTAGCTCCCCAGCAAAGGCTAGTCAGTATAGGGGCATTGCTGAAACAACCATTGTTCTTTCTACAGTGGTGGGTATACACAGCTAGCTGAAGGATCCTTATGCACTACCTACTATATAGCACATATCACCTTACATTATCTGCTTACATCTACTAGAATTGTCAAGCATTCATTTCTGCAGCATGCTTTTGTGCCATTTACTTAACTATTAACCCCTATAAACCTGCTGATTAAAAGGCTTTAGAATTTACGACTTTTTAAAACATCCCACCAAAAATGAATGGGTCATCTTCATGCCTGAAGTAGCCTCAGTGAAAGCAGTGACATCAGACTTCACTTTTACTGAGATTTCAGTTGCTCCCTGAAGTAAAAGAAAGAATAGTTTTCCATCTACAGGCATAGCTGAAATGACATGCCATCCCAGCTTAAATGTTATTGAATGTCTTTAAGAAGCTCACTCTTTGTAACAGAGCTTTACCATTTAGACCATCTAGCATGTATGCAATCTATGAAGATTAAATGGAATTCTAAAACTTGAAATCTAGGACTCTTACTGAATATCTAGTCTGTAGTTCTGTATCTGTTCAATAATACACTTTTTTGTAATTCTAAATTCCCAAACTGTAATTTTATTTCTTGGTAAGAGAAAAGTGCATCATTTACTAGAATAACCATAGTAATAATTTTTATTATTCTCTGAATACATGAGAAGTCATCTTAGATTCATGTAAATGTGAAAATTGTCTCTATTTTCATTGGAGTACTATGTCCCAAAATAGCAGCTCAGGTAAAATGATAGACGCTCAATAGAAATAACTGTGTGGGTAATATGCACATTTCGGTCATTGCACTAGAGCTAGTAGAAAGCCACTGGCACAGCTGGGTGGCTGTTGTATTTCTTGGAATAGTAGCAGGAGGAATGACATGCCTTTGACACAAGAGAAGCCTTTTTTTGTTAATTAGGTTATGAGCAAAAAGGTACTGTGCTGTGTCAATCTGTAGCACTTTTGACTTTATTCAAAGGAATGTGATGATGTTTTGACACTGTGATGAGCACATCTCAATACAGAATATATCAAGGATTTGTGAAATACCAATCAAAATCATTTAAGTCACTGTGACCATAAAAGGCTTTGATAAAATATTTGGAAAGTCATTGTGAACTTTTGATATTTTAAATACATGAAAATAGAAGGTAACGGAAGTTTAAGCAGACAGGAAGGTAGACAAATTGTATTGCGTAACATGTAAACACACACAAACTGCAGAAATGCATGCAGTAGAAGTCTTGTAATAATTCTTGACAAATGGTTCTTTGATATTTTTAGCACATACTTTTGGCAATACTTACATTTAACACCTGTTAGTCATTTTGTTTTGCCATCTTCAAGAAGTTATGAGTGTAAACCAGAAAACAAACAGGCAGTAAGGCTTCGCTTTTCAGGAGCAATGAAAATAATTGTCACTACTTCAGTGAAATTAATCTTTCAGCTTGGATTCATGAATATTCTTGCCAGTAACCAAAGAGAAATGGGACTCATGCAGCTTAGTAAAACTTAGAAAATGGTTTTGTGCCATTAAGTTGTTTCTGTTCATACTGATTAATTATAAAAATTTTGCTAATGGAGTTTACTCGGGTTATCTGAGTAAAACCCTTAATTCTTTAGCAAAACTCTTCAAAAAAGAATGAATCAGGGAACTGGTTAGTTAAAACCATCAACAACTCAACGATATTCAGATAAATAGCAAAGGGATTTTCACATGTGAATATAATATTTAACACACCATCTTAGTGCACCTCTCAACACTAATGCACGTCGTTGCCTCATTCTAGTTCTTCAGGGACCATGCAAGAACGATCTAAGTACCCTGAGAGGGAGCAGCCTTCACAGTTATTTTTTAGGAATTATACAGGGTAAAGTACAATCAACTATTTTATATATAGTGGCACTTAATAACATACAGGTTTATTTCAAGCTCCATTTTCTGCAGTACAGCTTGTCAGTCATGTTAGATTATGGTACTCCTGAAAATGTCAAACAGAAATTTGCATATGCCTGAGGCATGTCACATGCTAAAAGATTTCCATCATGAGCCTTTCATAAGAGCTGGGTTTTTTTTCTTAGAACAGAATTTAACTATTACTTTAAGACTTTAAAATGCCCTTTTAAATCCTGAAATTATAGATATTCAGCTGTGCCATAGCTGCACATTCCCTTCCCCCCTTCTGGAGATTAAAACAAACATATTGTATAAGTAATTACCTATTTCTGTGAAAATACTGTGCATTTCTTAAGGTGAAATGGAGTGCAAGTGTCAGTTTGTATTGTCACTTCAGATTATCTCACTTTCATTGACTCATTATAAACTGATGAACTCTGATATATTACATCCACCATCTGTGAAGCTATTGCACTTCTTTAAAATGCTGCCTGCTTGTCTCTTTCATGCAGGAAATATATTCCTTCTATTGTCAGTACATCTTGACAGTTGTACAAATAAGTCAGATGAGTTTTGGGAACGGTTTTGTTCCACCGCTTTGCTTTGCAGAATCTTTGAACCCTGTTGTATATTCAGATTTCAGAAGCCAAACCTCTTGGCTGGATTTAGAAGAAGAAAGCTCAGCTATCACCACAGCCTGGTGGAATTTCCACGCTCTCACAGGCTCATCACTAGACTGCAGGTGCTTAGATCCAGTTTACTAGATCTAGGAGAATTTAAACAAAGCTCCCAAAGCATCTGGTAAAAAGTACTTAGTGATGTGCACTTCCTGACAGTGTGGTCACTCCTAGGAGTTGTGTCACCAAGACTAGCATGTGCTCCTCCAGGATCGCTGGTGGCCTCTCTGTACCCACTCATTCAGCTGTGGCTGGTTGTTTTGCAGAGCAAAAACAAGTGGGCCAAGAAGGTCTTTCTTACTGAGTAATTAATAAAATAAAAGACAGAATTTCCACGTTACAATTTAACAGAATAATTAAGTACTCATTTAACTGCAAGTATGTGATGGATCCTGAGGTCTTCAGTGTAGCTTCCTAAATGGGAAAGTTATCCCTTAATTTTTTGGAGCTCTTCCTTGTTTAAACTTTCTTGTTTTCTTGTTGTTTTCTAGTAGTCGACAAATCTGTTCATGAATTACAGTAAGTGTGTAGGCATCAACTGTTGATCTGTCGCTGTGATGAGCAGATGTTACTGTTACCATTGGTGTCATACACCTGCATTTTAAAGCAAAATCCCTTGTCCAATTCCTAGTCAAGACAGTATTCACTAATCTATTCCTTGCAATTAAACTATTCCTCATTCTTTTTAACCCTTTTGCATTATCTATTTGCCCTTGATATCCTTTACACATCTTGACTTCAGCTGAGCTTTGGCTTTTGTTGGGGATTTCACCTTTCAGGTGAATTAAATGCACGTATATGCTTAAATATAATAAAAAAAAAGAATAATGAACCATGCATTGGACAGATTCCTGCTGCCATAACATGTTCTACAAGGAGTCTGCAAAGATACCTCACTGAGCCAATTCCTTATACACACTTACACCTGCACCAATCACGTGAGCGTCAGCATCAAGCACCTCAACCCAGTGTTGGGTCCATCCCCCAGAACCAGCTCTGCTGCCCAAGAGTGGCCTCTGAGCGCTTGCATTCCAAGATTGCTACCAGACAATGTCTTGGCCATTTCTTATCTCATCACTAAGGGAAACTTTACTCCTTTACACGAAGTTATTCCATCTCTGGCATTCTTACTTCCAGCTACTTTAAACCTTTCTGCAGTCGGATTTTCTTACCCTCCATGTCAGGTCATTCTTTCATCACAAATTACCACTGCTGAGTAGTTATAATTTGAATTTCCCATTCACTTTCCTAACAACTCCTCTTCAGCCTTCTTTAGCCTGGAGAAAACACATCTGGTGAGGGGGTTCTTAATGGCACCCTTCCAATCCCTGTAAGAAGGTTATCAGGAAGATGGAGCTGGGCTCTGCACCGCAGTGCATCATGGGAGGAGAAGTTACAATGGGCATAAATTGAAACAAAAGAGGTTCAGACTGGATATAAGGAAAAGCCCATGGTCAGTCAAGCAGTGAAACAGGTTGCCCAGAAAGATTGTCCAGCCTCCATCCTTCGGGGTTTTCAAGATCTGACAGGATAAAAACTTAAGCAACCTGGTCTGATGGCATAGCTGACCATGCTGTGAGTAGGAGCTTGGACTAGAGACCTCCAGAGATCCCTTTCAGTATAAAATATGTTATGATGCCATGATCCTATGTAAAAATAAAGACAGGATATGGATATTATTCATATTTGTCTTCTTCCAGAATACAGGAGATTCCCATATGTGAGATATCTGTGTTCCAGGGTGTGATAGCAGATTTCCAAACGACTTTAATGGAACTTCTTTATAACTCAGGTATATATCTGGGAATATAACATATCCCTGAAATCTTGAAATTACCCTCCTTTTCATTGAAGGTCTCACATTTTGTTGTACTACCCAATGGCCACTCCTAACTTAAAGTTTTGCTTCTTCTAGAGGAATACTCTGCCTCCTGTCATCCTTTTCCCAGGTTTTCTGTTTCTGCTACAGAAATTTAAAAGGAAAAAAAACAACAAAACAACCAGAATCTTTTAATCCCTGGACTTTTAACTAGTAAAAAGAAATTGGGTCCTTATATACGCCTCCTACTAAAGAAGTGCTTAAAATTCTTCAAACACTTTATATTCAGTTTGATCTTTCAGAGCAGTTTTATGACAAGAGAATCTTCACTATTGACAATGCTCATTATTTTCCTTAACATCTTGCTTAAATTCTCTCCCCTGGGTAACGAGAAAATGGCCAGTGAGTGTTCTGATCTACACAGAAGTCCAGCAGCTGCTGAGAAAGAGGAAAGAGGATGTTTTGGAAAGACTGAAATTATTGTGCACTGTCTCTGGGAGCCTCAGCATTGTTCCCAGATAAGTATGGACAAAAATCTTGTTTAAGCCTTTTTAATGACAGTAATTTTATATATCTTCATGACATTTAATCAGTTTATTTATCTTTTGGTTTTATAAAGAACTGTAATAGTCTTCTACTCTGTAGAACAGCATTTCTTGCTTTCCTATTGCAAAACAAGAATAGCCTCTTTGTCTTAGTACTTCTATGCTATAGATTCCTGTATCTTGCTTTCTTCTTCTTCTTTCACATCACAGCAATGAACAGTATGAATGCTAGTCTGTTTTCATGCATCCCAGCATGAAAACTAGTCTTTACCTTATTTATGCTTTTCACTAAGCATGAACATATTTTAGTTACATTTATTTTCTCCTGCTTTATTCATGGAGGAAAACATCTGTCTTAAAACTGAAGTGTGTCTGGGTCACTGTTCTGACGCTTAAGTCAACAGCTTAAGAAACAGGTAGTATTTTGGTAGCAAGGTTAAATTTGCAGAGTCAGCCTGAATGAACATAGGGAAAAGTATGTCTGTGTAACTGTTCAAGTCATGAGATAGTATAACCCTGACCATACCAGTAGCAGGGGGGTTATAGCAATAAGAAGATAAAATAGAGGGAAAAAAAGTTTAGTTAGTGTCATAGTTTAACCTGGCAGCCATCAACAAAACACTAGACAGCCACTTGCTCACCTATCTCCTTCCCCCCACAGTGGGATGGGGAGGAGAAAAGGACAAAAGGGGGAAACTTGTGGGTTGAGATAAAGACAGTTTAATATGACAACGAAGGAAATACTAATACTAATAAAGAGAAATATGATAATGATAATAATGAATATGCAAAGCAAACTGTATACAATCCTTTTTTTCTGCCCACCCAATGACTGATCTGCAGTCAGTTCCCAAGCAGCAATTGCAGAACCTCAAAATCGTGAATTTCAAGGAATTAATGAAGAAGTTTGAATACCCAGACAAGACAGGATTCAAATTCTCAGAAATGAGAGAGAAAGATATCTTCCTGCCCCCTGGCCAACCCCCATTCATAAACTGAGCATGACGTCTGTGGTATGGAACATTTCCATTGGCCAGCTTGGCTGTCTGTCTGTGCTCCCTCCCAGCTCTTGCGCACCTGCTCATTAGCTGAATATGAGAAAATATGAAAAAAGTCCTTGATTTTGTATCAACAACTGAAAACACCAGTATTATCAACATTCTTCTTATACTAAATCCAAAACACAGCAGCTACTGGGAGCAAAATTAACTCTATCCCAGCCAAAACCAGGACAGTCAGAGAGGTAAATATGCAGGGATTCTGCAATCCGAAGTCTAATTACGAGCATGGAAAGACTAATTTTATCTTAAAAATAAAATAAAGCAATAAATTATGCTACTTATTTATAATGAAATTGTAACTTCAACATGTCACTGCGGGAAAGGAAGACAAAGAGAGTAAAAGATGACCTTTGAGGTTCTGTATTTCAAAAATCCTTACTAAAAATATATATCTAAGGTGGGGGGTGGGGGAAGGCACAAAGAAAGTCTTGATGCCCTGGAAGAAATAGGTGATATCATGTGGTATGAGTGAAAGCTATTTGGATAATAATTTGGATTTGAGATGATTATTTCATTTTCACAAAGCACTCTGAGCTCAGTGTACATACACATAAAACCAAATATTAGTATTTATTTTCCCCTTGGTGGAAATGAAAAATTCAGAACACTATTAACAGTTACTATATTTTAAATCTTTAAGATCTCAGCAAGACTGTTAAGCAAGCTGATAGGTCAAAATATTGATCAGTAATGTAAAAAGTTCTGTTTTCTTTCTGTTCTTTCTCAGATAATAACTGCTTATTCATTCCTTAAAGCTTCCCCATGTTTAATATTAAAAACCATCAAACCACTGACTTTTGTTTTTCCCTCTGCATGCTTTACCACATCAAATTCTAAAGCCAGCCACATCCAGGCAGGAGTCCAGGTCTCTCATAAGGTTCTGGTGGATTTCATGCCCTTCTGTGTGCAGTGTTGCTACCCTCAACCTAAACAAGACTGATATCTGAGCTGTCTTCTTGTACCCGAGGTTGGACTCTGAGGATTCTGCACTGTAGACATCAGCACCCAGAGTAAGGACCTCAGCTTCTTGTCATACAGTAAATAAACATTCTGAGGGTGCCATTCTTCAGGAATTGTAAATACATCTTAAATTAGGTTTGTGAGACAAGTAAGATGAATCATCTTCCTGTTTCTATTTGCCTCCACCAACTATAGAAAATGCCTGTTTTTAGACTTAAAGTTGGATGCAATAAACCCAACCCTTGCAGTTTTATCTCTATCTTGTCTTTATCCAAGAGGCAAGATATCCAGCTCCTAAGTTGAATCCCACTTTCATCTACAAACAAGGTAGAGCAGTGTGGATTTTTTTAAATACCATAAGGTCCTTAGATGAAAGGCACTACGGATGTGCAAATCTATTACCATCCTTGACTACACATCTGCAGTTCCTTATAACATATTTTCTATGTTATTATTTCTAATGTCATTGTTTTTTTAGTCTCAGATGGCATTTTTGATTTTAATATGATTTATTGTCTAATGTTATTTTATTTGATATACATATCTCTGTGCTACCTTTTAAAAATAACTGATTGATTTGATGGTGCTCTTTGATCAATGTTATGTCAATGATTAAATGATTAACTTTCTCAAACTGATTAGTTTTACTAGAAGTAGTTTTCTAAATTCTTTCTGCACATCTGTCTGTGTTGACCTATTAAGACAATCTATATTATCATCAAAGTAAATTCTGAAAAAATATGTCATGACTTCAGGCTAGATAGGGACAGAAGTTACAATAAGCAGAAAGAGTCTTTCACTATAACTTCAATTAGATATTTCAACTTGTTTTGAAACAGAATTTATGCCAGACGAGAAAAGGCTGAACACCTTGCAATGCTTTCAGTGCACAAAGAATGCTGTGTAAGGACAGAGTACTCACTTTAATATTTTACCCTGCCTCACAGCATTTATTATTTCTTATGTAACTTTTAAAGTATTCTCAAAGTAACTGATATTTCAAAGCTAAGAGAATGACAGTTTTATCCAAACACATCAGTATTTTTCAATGTATTTAATGTAAGAGACCCTATCTATCTTCAGACAAGCTATGAGTGTTTATAGAGACTCAACATACACAGGATGCTACATAGCATATGTTATTTTTTTTTCCTTTTGGTATTAGTTATGAACCCCTCAAACATATTTCACAATGTGTCAGGGAAACATAAATCCAAAGCTGTAAATAACTGAGTTGCATTTATGATTGTTAAGAATTTGCCAATATGCATCATTGCCCAGTAATGGACCGATATTTGTTAGAGAATTACTTGAGAGTTAAGTAGAAGCTTTTTAAGTCGTTACTTTATCTTTGACAAGGAAGCTACAGAACTGCTATTTAATATATTGTTATCCTTTAGCACAGATTTCTAGAGATTGCTGGAAGGTAGAATTTCTATTTTTCAGAATAATTGGGTTTTATTTTTAATGACCTTTGTCCTCCAAACAGGGACAAAATGTCAATTTAAATGAAAAATAAAAAAAAAGAAAATGCAAAAAAAGTGAAAAGACATAAAGAGAAATCCAGTTCTGAAGATGTCCTTGAATTTTTTAGCTTGAATTTGTCTGCCAGCTCCCAACACTGCAGATACTTGAAAAGGTATGCAGCCTGGAGAGGTAAATGTTTGAGGTGCCAGGAAACTCCTGAGTGACTGTTTCTGCACACTGCTTCATTCCCACAGGGCTGGAAAGCTGGTCAAAGCAGCAAGTGGCTGTGGGGAGACACTGCCATGATGGCCAAGGAAAACCAGCAGAAGGCCAACCAACCAGCTAACCTAGTTCCAAGCAAGATTCAGAAATATATACACATCCCTGCAGGACTCTCTAATTCTATTGTACTATTACTTCGTTACAGTGGAAAATGTCCAATGAGTACTGGGTTTTGATCTTTGAAAGCTGGAAACCTCTATGATTTCTCAATCAAAAGGACGGGTTCCATCCTTTTTCCACTACGGAAACTGAAATTCTTTACCAGCCATGGAGATTTAAAAATACTTACTACTCACATAGCACTGCCTAATCCTTAAGCCATTTCCAAAGATGACATCCAAGCCTAACCTGAAGACACATTAGTCACATTTTAAGGAAGACATATTACTCACATTTTAAGTAGAAGGAACTACACAGAGCAATGGAATCTGGTAATGCCTCAGTTGCAGGGTTTATTGTCCTTTCAGATGAAACAGTTATAAATATACCATGAGTGCATGAATGAATGCTGAAGTCTCTTAGCTATTTGAGCATCTGTTGGGCTCCAGAATGACTAAGTATGATTCATTGTCTAAAAAAACCCCCAGCATCTAATACAGAAATAAGGTCTCAAGGAAAAACAGCAACAACTAAGCAAAATGAAAATTCAATGCTTTGTGTACTGCTTATGTCCTAAAATAAAGCAGTACACAATATTTTGCCTTCAGTGAAGCAAGTCAGCAGCTAGATGAACCAATGAACAGTCTTTCATTCAAACTGGCTTTGATTCTCCAGGTTGCTGATGAGGCCAAACATGCCCATTTGCCCAGGTTTTCAAGAGCACTGGATGATGACAGGCACATTTTTGTGGTGGACACATTCCTTAGCACTTCTTCACTGTGGAAAGAGCTACATGCAGCTCTGAGTGTGAAATACTGTATCAGTCTGTAAAGGCATGGAGTCACAGCAGGTGACTTGAGGACATTTGCAGAATAGTATGGCAATCTCTTCAGCTTGCTAATATTTTGAGAAAATGTGTAAAAAAAGATACTGTGCAGTTTGGAAGTAGTGTAGTGCAGAAGCCAATGGCTTAGGTCTTTAAAATTAGACTTGATGATTCATTTCCAGGCATCAGGGCCTCGTTCTATCCCATCTAAATTTACATTTTTCAGAACAGTGTCTAAATAGGTATGAGAATTTCTTATAGGCTACACCTAAACTCAGTAGGAAAAGGGGAAACATTTCAGCTGCACTCTGGATATTACCATCCTGCTTCTCCGAATGCAGCATAAGCATAGGATCATTCTAATACAGGATGTTAATCAGGGGTTTTCATACGAGAGTGTAACACTGGGTAGATTAATCCAGGTTTTTGTCTGCACTATGGATTTCATACTTACTTGTCACATAGCTACCTATGCTTTATATACATCACACAGAAAGAGATAATGTCTCAGAAGGGCAGTTCAAAAAGGTCAAAGGTTGTGTGAGGAACTACCAAACGACAATGCAGGTGCATAAAGCCACACTGGAGGAGACAGCGATGGTGCCACCACAACTCGAAGAGAGACCACATCTGTGTTCCCAACTTGAGAAGACTCAAATCCACATGCTCTGCTTCCTGGCAGAATGTCCCATCCATCAGGGTCCAGAAAGGGCAGGGGGGTTGGGGAAATGGGGCTTCAACCAAGCTTCTTGTGGCTTGGAGTCAGCAGAAAGCCAGGACAGGAAAAGCTTGATGCCAGAAGAGCAAATACAAACCAGGGATTCTGCAGCTTAGTGGTTGCACTGCAGCTCCATCAGAGGTCACTTGCAGACATGGATCAAAACTGGTGGGTGGGAAAGGCTTTTTGCTTCCTCCAGAACTTTGCGTAATTTTATTAATTAAATCAGAGTCCATAATAAGACTCTGCAATGCAGAATTACTCTAACAGCATAAGGGCTTAGGGACCTCCTCATACTTTTGGCATGCAGCAGCCATTTTTCAGTGCTCCCAAACCACAGAGTGCTGAGTTACAGAGAACTGAAGACTGGCAGCATCTGCCAACAGTGTGCCTTATGGTTGATTTATGCTTCCTTCAATTCAGAAATGAAGGGAATTTAATTGTGATAAATGGTGACAATATATCAAGGTCTGATTCTTTCTGGAATTCTGTTTGTTCTGTAGAATATAGTCAGAAAAACTGCAATTATACAGGTTTTAAACCTTGCCTGTAGTGAACAGCCTTTCTGAATACTAATGAGAAAACATGCACAAAATAAAATTTCAGGCAGAAGTTACAACCGGACTGAAATGAAAGAAAATAATTCTTTTGCTACAAAAAATGAACAAGCTGACCATCTTACACGGCTTATGATAAATAAATCAAACAAGAAAATGTAACGGATGACGCATTTAAAAAATATCATTTAGGAATAATTAGAAAACCCTGGTAAATAAGTTTATATTAAACAAAGTGAAATATTACTCCTGCTAGTAAAATCAACTATAAGAAAGTGTTTGCTGCAAAAAAACAGGCTCGTATGCTAAACAGCATCATGACATTGAATCAGGGCGGCAACAGCACATTGCACATAGCGGCAAACTTTCTTGTGTTAGTGTCACAGGTTAGGGCAGCTATACGCGCTACACCACCTCATTTAGTCTCTTTGCTTTTCCTATAGCTACAGAGCCTGGGATTCCAAGTACCGATGTGGTGAAATTACCAAGAATATCAGTTTCATGGAGCAGCTGCAGAGAGCCCTGTGACTACATTTACTTTCAGAAGAGCTGGAATTCCTTTTTTTTGAAATTACATAAATTTTTGTTTCAGTCTGATTTGGACTGGACAAGTAGTCCTGCTTCTGGCCAGCTATAACCTGTAATGGCACTTTGGAATATATCAATATTTTATTTGCTTTTTACCAGTACAGGCAAAACACCATTTTGAAAGATAGGAAGGGTAATGTAGGTAAAACAGATTATTCCTATGCCATTTATTGAATAATGTCCTGCAAAAAGTTTGATTTATTATAGATATACTGTGCAGTCTTGTTCATTGATTTTATTTATACCATTTTGTTAATCCTTGACTGCTATGGAAGAATAGGAAAGCTAGTTTGCACAACTGTATTTTAATGTTGACATGATTACATGTGACTACAGTGGGTGAAGTCAAGGCAAAAATGTTGTTGATATTAAACAAAAGAGAAACTCCTCTAGCAACATCTGGGATAAAGTGAGGACTGCATAACTTAGAGCTGCCCACGGTCACATTGAATTTTCATTCTGCTTGCTGAAATCACTTGATCATCCTGTCATGAGGTTTGTGAATCCTGCTGGGCTCTGTAGTGTCAGAAATATTTAGACATTTGACAGCACACTTCACAGAGTCCAAGATCTAAATCCATCAGAGAGACACCACCCCCCGCCCCCCAGTGACAACATCTTCTACAACTCATCGTAATACAGACAACTAGATATTTTTTGTTACTGCATGTTGCTTTAATAATACTGATGCAGTTTCATGTGGTATATCCCTGCAGAGGTCAACAGCTGCACGGAAGCTTGGCTTTCTACAGCACAGTCATTTATATTTTGCAATATTAAGAGATACTTCCCCAGTCTCGGCCCAATTATGGTTTCGTAAGGAAAATCCCATTTCCTTGTTTTGTTTTTTTTTTTTTATTTTGGTTCCATTTTCGAAAGTACACAATCTCTGAAAATAGTACTGCATCATGAAAAGAAAAAAAAAAGTATCATGGAGTGAAAAATAAATATTTCATATGTTGAAAG
>Ga0181612_135906_pt1 | contig 14324 bp, 13 predicted proteins | sample HoacroProtozoa21_FD_119630 | JGI IMG/M metagenome (GOLD analysis project Ga0181612, IMG submission 119630) | Hoatzin crop microbial communities from Cojedes, Venezuel. Combined Assembly of Gp0051906, Gp0051904, Gp0051908 | reverse complement strand
GGTCCGTGGCTTTTCTGCTCAGGAGAGGCTGGATGGAGCCAAGGGACGCCTGTGACCACGGTGGTTCTTCTCACTGCCATCTCGCCCCAGCCCCCTCCCAGCTGGCAGCCCCTTCTCCGCTCTGATCCCCTTTTCCCCGTCTCCCTCCCTGCAGGTTCCATCAAATGGGGGCCGTTGCCACTTTTCTTGCCATAATCATCTTCCTCCTTGGGGAGCTTTGTCTGCCAGGATCCTGTGCTGGTCTGCTTCCTCCGGAGCCCCCCAAAAGGGGCAGAGGGGGGGCTGGGGTGGGCGAGGTAGTGCTCCACACAGAGCAGAGTTGGTTCTGCTGCTCGCCGGCAGCTCTGTGGGTGCTTGGTCTTGCCAGAGATGCTTCTCTCCCTGGGTCCCATCAGGAGGATGAGTGGGGGCGAGGTGGCAGGAAAACACTTGCAGGGGTCCCTGTGGTTCATCCAGTAAGATATGCAACAGGCTGGGAGATCTCTGAATGGGGAGATGTTCTGCTCTTGATGTGCTCTACATGACCTTAACAAGACTGAGTAACACGCCTGAACAATTTTGGGTTCTGTCAATTTTTTTGAAAGTGATAGATTCTCTGGCAAAGAATGCAATCTCCCTGCATGTCACCCGGTCCACTAGCAAAAGAAACACCTGCAAGAGGATCCTCATGGACATTTCTTCTGGGGAAATGTGGGAATTTCTCTTGCTCCCCCTGCCCACACCAGGTCTCCGAGGCAGCAGGAGGCTGTCACTTGTGTAGGTGGTTTGTGTCCATCTACCAGCACTGGATCCATGGACATCCAACACGATCCCAGCAGGGCTTCTGGAGATGCTCGGCTGCGGGATCCCCGGCTGCCATGGCACATGCCTGTCAAAGACCCATGGTGGAAGGCAGAGGGTGGACATGCAGTGCAGCCTCTGGCTGGGAGGGTCCGAAATGCCTGTGCCCTCAGCACACCTCTCCACCAGCCCTGACAAGGGGCTTCCTAGGTCTGCAGAAAGCCTCCTGCTGAGCTTGAGGGGAGCACTGCTGTGAGGTACCTGGTCTGCATGGAAAGGGGTGTTACATTGATGCTTGGGAGGGTGTTCGAGATCCTAGGCACAGGGACTCAGTAAACGCCCTTGCTACTGCGAAGAGAAGTAACTAAAATCTCAGCTACTCTGCCCGGAAGATTCAGACACAAATCCGTGAGGCTGTGGCACATCCCCATTCAGCTCAGCTCCCTGGTAACCTTCACAGGTGCTCTTTGGAGATCAGGATCTGAGCAGGTCAAGGCCACTGTGCTCCCCATTGCAAGACTCAAGGTCCCGTTCCATCAAAAGACCACAGCCCTACACTTCAAGGAGCAAGCTGTGAAGGACACCTTCTCCAGCTCCTACTTGACTGTGGTTCAGTGCTGGAGGTTTTGGCTCGCTGTACTCCTCGAGGTGTAAGCCTGAGGCCTCAGCCCATATAAGCTGCAGGTGGTGGAACAAGTGGCTGGCTAAGGCTGCCATAGATAACAGCCAGGAAGCTGCTAATTCATGCAAGCCACCCTGCTCTCTGCTGCAGATGCTGTCATCACACAGCTTGCTTTTTATTTTTGATTTCCAGGAAGAGACCAAGCAGTTGCTTCTCAATGCCCTTTGGTTATGAGTGGAGGTTTCTGACACCTCATAAAACACTGTTTACCGCCACTGTGCTCCGATTACCCTACTGCTCTGCTCCCAGATGTTAAATCCAGAGGTTCCCACCCTGCTCTTGGCATGCCAGGCCTGCAGCGTCTACCCAAACAGCCTTGCTGGGATACTGCGAATCTTCTCACATCAACCATGAGAGCCAGGGTGTAGCCTCTGTATCTTTAGCCCTAAGAATCCAGTCAGAAATGCTGTAGCTGACAGCCTGGCTCTTCTCTGTGCAGACAAAGCCCCAAAGCCCAGAAGCAGGGCCAGATTTTCCCAGTGAAGAGTTCTCCTGCCTCCCACCACTCACACTTGGAGGGAGAAGCGGGTTTCCAGAGCTCAACATTCTCGGGGCCAATTGGCCCAGACTGTGAGGTCACCAGAAACCGTCAGAAATTATGGGGCGAAAGTGCAGTTGATGGAAACTAATACCATTCAATTTTGGCAAAGAAGGGATGATTGAAGGTCTTCCTCAAGATCTCTGTGTATTTTTGCTTAGCATACAGCCTGATGCAAGTGGAGACCTGCATGCTAGGAATCAGTATGGTCCCAAAGGAAGCTTCATAGATGCAAGGCCACCTTATGACTTGTATCCCCCAATACAGGCACAGCCAGTGCAAGCCTATGGTTGATCTCTTCACTAAGCAAGACCTCACTGGCATCAAGCCAAACTGAAATTCCCAAATGATGTCAAAGGTGACCTCAACAGCGTGAATAGCATTGGTTTGGCTTCTCCATAAAAGGTGAAACTGCAGCCTCTAAGCTGCACCTGATGAAGAGAAAGTGAGTAGGAAAAACTGAGGCAAAACAAGGGTCTTCAGTTTGTACAATGGATGTCCGGGGACATTGTATTTCTGTAGCCTTTATGCAGACAAAATCCAAGATAATCAACCTCGAAGCACAAGTGGACAGACATCTCCTGGAGGAGAATTTGGGATTACATTTTGCCATATTGGAGGGCTGTAAGGGAGCCATGAGCATCTCATCTTCTTTACCTGTCTTGAGACATTGCTCCCGGGGCTGGAGGTATAGGAGGAGTGAAGCTGGTTTCCTGTGGATGGCATTGCAGCTCACACAACACTCGTCTCCTTCCCAGTAACCTCATAAGATTAATGAGAATCAAAGATGACCAGAGAAAGATTCATTATCAAAAAAACCCATATCCCACATTTGTAGGGGCCATCTCACTGAAAAGCAAGAAGAAAATCACTCTGTTTTGACTTCCAGGGCTCATTGACAAGCCAATATAACCTTATGACCCAGACTGCTCACCAGATAAGACCTAGCGTCGAGTTAATATTAGTTAATTCATTAATGATAGTGAATAAAAGCTGCCCACTCCTATGAGAATTACAGCAAAGCGTCACAGGCCACCAGACAATATCAAGGGATAGGTGGTGCTGAATCTGTCACAACTCAGGGTTTTGCAGGGTCCAGTGGGATCGGGCTTTGGAAAGGCAAGATTCAGAGGAGGATTGTCTTCAGGGTGCAGTCAGAAGAGACAAGACTGAAAACAGTGCTGCCATGGGATGGTCTTTTATGGAACGGGGACACTTTCTTGCGTGAACTTCTCAGAGTCATGTCACACAATCATTTGAAGGTAATGTCATTTGTGACAATAGCCTGGGTTGGTGTGTACCCACTAAAACTCTGCAAGGGTGCAGCACTAACACCCTGGAGTAGCCATTTGTCCCAAGGAGATGTCCTTCTGGCCTGGCAAAGCAGAAGAACGAAAGAACGCAGCTGGGGTCTCCAGCGCTGGGCCAAGTATTAGAAAAATTGTTTTTCACTTGCAGCCTGTGCAAATCTCGCAGGGCTGCCATGGGGAGACATCAAACACGGGAAGGCACAACGCCACTTTTATGGCGTTGCTTGTCAGAGCAGAGCTGCACTTCCATTACTGACACGTCCTCTGTCTCTCGAAAGGACAGCTTTCCAGGATGCTTGAGAACATCCATTCTCTTTTATAGCATACGCCATTCACATTGCTGGCATATGCTGCCCATTGAAATAAATGGAGCTTGTCACTCTTGGATGTGTTCCTCGGAAATAAACGGTCAAACAAATTAGAACGCTGAGCCATGAAAATCCTTGTCCTTTTGAAAAATCTGTGCTGGATATAGCTCAGTGCCTCTGCTCGTGGTTTCCTTGGACGTTTGGGTGATATTTTTTGTTTTCCACAGGTCATATTTGCTTTCTCTAGGCAGTGGGATTGAGGCTATTCTAATAACAGGTCAGGAGCTTTGAGGCTGCTGGCAGGAGTGGCTTGCAGCTGGGAAAGGTGAAAAAGCAGTTTCCTTTCTGGGCCATGAACAGAGGTACCAGGGCCACCAGGTCTGGATGCGAGGCCACCCTGGCTGAGGTCTGCCAGCATTTGCGGGACGGACGGGCCCCCTCAGCTGCTCACCTGCAAATGTGAGCGTGACTGTCTCTGGGACTGGCTGCTATGTTTTAACCAGTAGTCTCCAGGCTAGCTAATGGTTGAAATCTACGGCTTTTGGGCAAGATCCTGATACTCTTTACCCAGTTGCAGACTTTGGCTCATCTCCCTTTGTTTGGTTCCAGTCTTTTCCTTTCCCTGTTGGACTAGAGCAGCCATGACGTTAAGATCAAGCTCTAGCTGCTACTGTAAAGAGCCAGGTGCCATCATGAGGGTGTTCATGACCCTTCGCTGCCATATTGTCTTAACATCTCCAAAGATCAACCTTGCAATGCTAGTTAATATTCACAGCTCCCCTGAGATTAGAGTGTCTCGGGAGATGGAAGATGATGCGTAGTTTTTAAAGGCAGAAGGGACCACCGCAAGCATCTCTCTGCAGGTTGAAGGCCACAGGACTTTCCTGTTTGCTTCCCATATGAATGAGTGTGCGTTTTTCAGAAATAATATTCGTGCTTGGTCTAAACATTGGTGGTGGTGGAGGATTCACTATGATCGTTGGTAAGTTACTCCGCCAGCCATTTCTCCCCACTGTTGAAAACACTGGTGTAGAAAATGAGCCTGCACACCTTCAGCATCCAGCCGTGAGATTTTGTTACAGCTTGGTCCCCTGGATTAAGAGCTCCCTATTATCATATTATCAGATTTAGATAGGGATTTTGTAAGCAGGTGTATGCATGTGTGCTGTACAGCTGATATGCCTGCATGCACCAGTTATTAGCTTGGACTTTCTGGTCATGCAGAACCTAGCTACAGCTATTGCTGCTGCTCTGGTCAGATGTCTGGAAATTTTGGACAAATGGGAAAATTCCACCTGGGCAAACATTTCAGGCAGAAAGAGGAGACGTGCCTGAGTAAACCCAGACATCTGTCGGTCTTTCCTAGGTCAGTATTCATTAGTAGTGGCCATATCAATTCTGCAGCCTTCTTTTTGTTAAACTGAACAGGTTTGAATGCCTTGTCATCATGCAGAAGAGACTAAGCCTGCTTTACTTTTAAGGTGGTTCTGGTCTGGGATATTTCCCATTCTTCCTGTCCATAATCTTAGCCCAGAAATGAGATGCTTAGCATGTCAAGCTCTGAATATAGGACAAGAAATACGTATCATGCTTGTCAGTGTCTGTAAGATCCTAATGCAGCCTGGGAACAGGTGCATTGGAAATATCACACTAAAATCACAAAAAACACATATAAAGACCTGAGAATAGCCACAGTGGGTTAGATCAAAGGTATCCTGTTTTCAGCAGTACCAGAAGAGGGTGTCTGGGAAAACCATGAGAATAACATAAATCTACAGTGATACTGCCCCCAAACATCCTCCTGGCATTGAGTTCATGGCAGTTTAATGTACTAGACAAACTTTTCTTCTAGGAATTTGTCAGGTTGCTTTTTGAATTCATGTAAACTTTCAGCATCCATAATTTCCCACGGCAAGGAGTTCTCTGTGAGCCATGTAGTTAGGTAAAGGCATAAAGAGTTATTTGTAAACATATTTGCAAATAAATTAGCTAAGTTTGCTGTCCTGCTGTGGCTCCTACTGCTAAAAAGTACATGAAGAGTAGTGTTGAGTATGTGGGCAGTAGTGCCTGATGTTTTCAATGAATGCATTTGGTTGAAAGCATAAATAGTGGGTGGATTATAGCCAGTTATGGAAAAGAGTAGGATTCTCCTACTGCCTGAGTACGGGTAAGGTAGCAAAACCAAGGCCTGGCCCCGTGAAAACAGCTGCTCACCTTATATTGACCTGGGCCAGCATCTGAAAATACGACCAGTCACGCACACGCAGATACATTTGTTATATAGCTTGGAGCCATGGAAAGTGTCTGTGTGGAGCAGGCACTGAAGCAGTTAACAAAACAAGCCAGAAGCAGAGATGTGAATGGTAACCTTTGCAATGCACTAAGTCACACACACAAATAACTAGCGAGTAGTTTGTGAATTAAGCAGGACACATAGGAGGAACTTGGTGATTTTGACACATACCTGGTGTACTAAATACGGTGTGTGGGCTTGTGCTGCTCCCAAACACACGTGGCTGGGGTGCCGCAGATAGCGGATTTAGGGGGAGGCAGACACGGTGTGCATTGCCACCGAGGACCTTACCTGTGCACGTGTGTGCAACTGCTGGCTGCCAGGGTGAAGAAAGAAAAAGTGGATGTCAAGTCTAGCTGGCAGCCAATGCATCTGTCTTCTGTCTTTCACTCCCCCACACTCGAGGTGGAACTTGGCTATTTTTGAATCTGATGTCTGTGTGTGTAGCCATGGGGAATGATCTTTCGTGAGAAAAAGGGGGGCGGGGGAAAGAAGGAGATTTTAAAGCCACCTGCATTCTGCAAGCAGATATTTCTCCCTGCTTTGATGCTGCGCACCCCAGCCCCCAGGTCTCCTTTCCTCACTTGGAAGAAGTAGAACTTGTAAAACAAAACCCAGTAATCATAACAGGACAGCTTAGACCAGCTGGCCAGGGAAGAAGAACGCTGCCTTGTGATGCATGCAGTGTAAGGACTGCCTCACTGGAGCATCCAGGTGCCCTCCCCAGTCTGGTGTCCTTTCCCCAGCCATGGCCAGTATCCGGCATTTCGCAGGTGGGTGCACTGAGCCCTCCAGAAGATGCTGATGCAGATGCCTAGTGTTGCAACCTAAAAATAGGATATGCCCATATGAAACAGAGTTCAAAGGTTACCAGCATGTCTGCAGGAGTGACACAATGGGCATCTAGCAACCAGGCAGTTGTAAATGTCATCTTAAGGTTTACTTCATACTGCAAGTGGCCTATGGCAGCCAGGTGAGTGCTCTTCAGGAGCAGTTTAATCAGACAGGCAAGTGGAAGAGCAGCTACTCGCCAGCCTAAAGACACCTGAGTGGCTCTGTTGTGCCATGTCAAAGGGCTGCCTTGCCCCATATTGACACTGGTTTGTAACAAAGGCTTAGAGGAGGAGGGTAAGAACAAGGCAAGTAACATTGCTAGGCATGGTCTCCTGTCTTCTAGCAAACTGTGACTTGGTTATTTCCTGGGGTCAGAAGTGGCTTGGAGGGGTTAAAAATTCCTGGAGAAATTTTTTTCCATAAAGTTGTTAAAATTTTTTTTCTTTTTTCTTTTAAATCACACACACACATTTCCCTTTCCTTTTATTTGTTCTGAACATGCTGTATTTCATCTGCCTTCTACGTCTTGATTTCCAAGAACAATGAACAACAATTCTCCACTCTTCTCACGCATTAGCTTTTCCATGCTTCCTGCTGTTGTCCATCTCTATCATATCTTTCTCCCCAGTGGTCTCTTTTCCAGCCACAAAATTCCCAAGTCTATGTAGTTATTTGCTACTTTATCCATGTAGTATCTTGCATGGGAGCAGCTGTATACCTTCATCCATCTTTGTTGCCCTTCCTTTCCTGCAACAAGTTCTGCTGTGTCATTTGGGTTGGGGATAGGACCAGAATGTAGTCTTCAAGATCTGCATGCATCACAGATTCACACAGTGACATAACGATGCTTTTGGTTATGTCATGCACCCCCTTTCCGTGCTTGGCACAGTCAGCTCGCAAAATGGCTGCTTGTTCAGCCTTCCTTCCCAGTAGTTTTATGCCTGGATGGGAGATCCACAGATATTTGAGGGTAATACTGGGTGAAGAGGAAGCCAGGACTTCTTCATTCTAAGCCCAGACCCGCAACCGACTCAGGAAGTGGTCTCAAACAAACAATTTCACCTCTCCGTGCCTCATCTCTGTCTCCAGGAAAGGGAGCGTTTCCCAACCTAATGCAGAAGAAACAGTGTGAAGCAAGGTGAATGTGTCTGAGATCCCCAGATGAATGCTGCTAGGAAAGGGAAGGCTGGTGTTAATTAGGGTCAGCCTAATTCTGTTTGCACAATGAAAGTTGTAACACTCTTCCTTGCATCCCTCCCTGGCTTGTTGTGCTCCCTGTGTTCTCACTCACTTGTAAACAGGGACTGAAACTAACTGATTGGTAATGAAAAAGCAGAATGAAAATTCAAACAACTTTAATGCCTGGAGGGAGCAGCAAGGGTATTGCTAGCGTGCAGAGCATTCAGGGGTGCAGACCAACCAATTTATTTCCCCTTGTATAGCTCGGGCCAGCCATAAATGGCTTTACACTGGCTCCTATGAGTTGTATGGTCATTCCTGGCACAGAAGGCAATTTGATTTACTCCAAGAAGTCACTCGGGCCTGGCAAATTGTTTTTCTTAACAAAATATTTCCAGGGAATACAATCAGGTGCCTAATAAGTCAATATAAAAAATCCCCTTCCCATAGAGGTTCACACCGCATCCTAGGCTCCATCTCTGTGCAGGATTTAACCTGCTCTGTACTCCAGCAGTTGCTTCTCCCTCAACCTCCAGTCCTCTGGCTCTCTAGTCCTGAGCATATGGAAGGTGGTCGTGGGTCTTCTGCATTCTCAGTCTTCTCCATTCACCACCTTCCCCCATCCACTGAGGAGATGTAACACTGCCCTCCTGATTTTTGTGATCCTCTTTGAACTTAAACCAGCTGTGTCACAAACTGCTGGATGTTCCTCTCCTCCTATTCCTGTAATTTTGACCTCTGTCTCGTGCTGTAGGCTCTAGAGTTGTTTTTGCATCCTCTTTTTGAATGTATTTCCTCACATCTTCTCAATATGAAATGTCAGTTGCTCTCCTGCCTGCACCCCTTGTTTTCTCCTTTTTTCCCCATGCTGTTATTTGCTATTGTTCATCATAAATGATGCGCAAACCCTTCAGTTGGGTGGTTCCTTGTGGGAAGGGAAGAAGACTTACCAAGAAGACTGGCTGATCAGGGCTCAGTCCAAGCTGAGAACACAGCCTCCCTGTAGGATAAAATAACCTCCATTATCTTTTCAGGATTGCCTCATGAACTCTGATCATTCCTATCTGTATCTAGGACAATGTCTGATGTTTATAGGAACTCTACTGAAGCCTCCTAGGGCAGTAACTCTTTATATATATACACGTATACATATATATTCAGATAGGCATATTTATAAGGCTGCTTCCTTAGACTCCTCTCAGGCTCCAGTTTTTCTGATTGTCTTCTCAAGAAAGCTCCACTTCTAGGCTACATTTAAAAAAGGAGGAAAAAAGCAGAAAAATTGCATGTCTATGAAGTTGCATGTTATAATTCATGTTCTCATTTACTCCTCCTTCTGTTGCATGTGTGTTCATTTCTGCAGGGTTAGGATAAGCCTTCTATCTTGTTAGGGAGCCCAGAGTTCTTCTGGAGTCATGATTATGTAAAATTACAGCATTGCCTTAAAAAAGGGCTTCTAGCCCTCCCAGTTTTCGCATGAATTTGAAAATATGTCTGGAGGGTGTTAGATGCAGAGAAGTCTGAATGTGTATGCGGTGTCCTGAGGCTGAAACTCTATGAGATATGAACTATCTTGTATCATTCTGATGGGGTCTAATTTCATTATGCACAGTTACTCACAAGATTTTTTAATAAGACTAGAGGTCATAGTAGGACCCTGTAAAGCACTTAAAAGCCCACATGGCTTAGCAAGTGTATGCATTTACAGGTGGTGAAGAGTGCCTGATGTTGAAGGCTGAGGGGGAGAAGATGTTCCGATTTCTGCAGATTGTAGCGAAATGTTCATCTCCACATAACTCCACTTCAACTGCCTTTCTTAACCCTGTCGGGCCTGCACCCATTGTCCCAAGAAGCTCTTGTTGAATTACTTCAGTGTAATACCACCTGTTCACAGAGAAGATTTCTACCCATTGATCTCAAAGTGTTTTTAAAAGGTGAATATCTTCACTGGCCTTGCAATATGGGCGAAGAAAGATGGGATACGGGTGAGTTATAGGCACAGAAGAAATCTGACAGCGGACAGACGGGAACATGATCCAATCCTCTCTCCACCAAGGCTCAGATGTCAGGAGTTCGTATCCATGAGGAGAACAGGCCCCTGCCTACCTCCATGAGCTGGCTTAGGATAGAGCAGTGACTATTGGTGCTCTGTTAAACAAAATGAGATCATACTCCCAGGTCTGCTGATGCTGTCATTCACCAGCCTCAATGTTTGTGGAACACCCCCAAGTGAAATCACCCACAGACTGTTGGTAGCCATAGTCTCTGTAGGGGCATTTACACAGAACAGCATCCCCAAGTCCTCAGCTCCACAAAATCAAAACTCCAAGATGTTTTTAGACTGCAATGACTCTAGTTTGCTATTGGCCATAGTTTGTTTGTATACAGGCTCTAGGTTTAAAGACATAAAAATGTGTGTTAGGCCATCTTGAAGTCCTCTTCTTGTTTTCTCACTTATGGTCTCTCCTCTGCTCACTTTCTCCATAGTCTATTAAAATGAGGACTGAGTTGTGAGTTGCCCCGCTGTGCGTACTGGGTGTGATCTTCCTGACAATTGCTGCTCTGCAGTATTGAGCAGAAGTTAATGTAGTTTGATTCACCACTCACTTAGGGTTGACAGATGAGCTGGCAAGTCTTTTCGTGGCAGTTTAGGCTACTTTCATATCCAGCTGTCTGCCTCGTCCATCAACCACAAGTTATTGCCCCTGTGACAGAAAGTCTCAGCAGCTCCAGTTCATCATCTGGTGTCTCAGTGCTTTTAAGCTAATGCACCAGACTCCGCCATGGTAGAGCCACAGGAGGACACACATTTCCATCTGCTGAATCTGCAAAGGGAGTAATGGGAGGAGGGTCACCAGGAAGTTCTTAAACTACTGCTGCGGGGTTCGTCAAAGCTCATCTGTCAGAGTACTTGGGTGAATCAAGTTATTGGCAATTGGGATCACTGCTCTGTGCCTGAGCAGACTCCACCGTGCAGGGTACGAAGGCTTCAGCCCAGCCCTGGGTCCTTAGAGCCTTAGGTCCTAATAAGAAAAGTCTCTGCTTTCTTGATGGATTCAGGATTTCACTCCCATATCCATATTTTATATGCTATAGCTGGAAAAAGAGTACGCTTTTCATTTGTAGCTTGTCATCTCAAGGAAAATTACAGGATGGGTCACAGGAGGAAGGAAATTATGGGCTGCAGCTAATAAATGTCCATCTACCAAGGCTGCAAAGACTTGGGAGATGCAGGGTCTTCCAAGACCGCAGTTTCACTAGCAACATTAACATTGCTGCATGGAGCTTGACAAGTATATTCAGGTTTGTATGCAAGTCCTCTGTGAGAAAAGAGACCTTCCTGTCTGTGGGATGGGGGAGCATGGGGAGGCAGCTGGGGAGAAGAGGAAGATGAAAGCCTACAGGCTGAGTCAGGCAAGACCTGGTTTTCTGCCTTCTCAGAAAGTTTGGAGGGAGAATACTCTAAGGACTGTGAGCATGGCCTTGCCCTGGAAACGTGCATTTCCAAAGATCTCAGCTTTGCTCACAGCCTCTCTGAAGGAAAGCCAGAGGTAGGCATGCACCCTCTGCAAGCGTCAAGTGTGGGCACCAACGTGGCAGGTGGCTCTGGCCCCTCTTACAGCTGCTCAGGCATCTGCCCTGTGGCATCCCTGCAAAACCCAGGGGCCTCTTGGAGCCTCAGCAGAGGCTGAGCCTTTGCCGTGGTGCAGATGCTGGTGCTGGCCTCCTCCTAGCCAGCCGGACTGCTCCTCCAGCAGCTGGGAAAAGCAATCACTGGCAAAAGTAATGAGATGACGTCGGGCACACTATGTAAATACCATTCAGGCTATGTTCATAAACCCATACTATGAACTGCATTTCCATAAGAGAGGCAGTCTGGCCCTCTTGGATAATCTTAATCATTTCTGACACGAAGGCTTCCTCTCCTATTTCATGACTTATTTCTCCAGTATCATTTAAATGTATTAAAACACAGTTAGCGTAGAAAGTAGGCATCATGTTAGCATAATATCTAATCAGAACTAGCCTGCCTATCCCTGCAGGGTTTGTTTATTTATTTATTTTGTGTCTGTCTGTGCTGTTTTCTTGTCAGATTGGAGAGCCCTTCCTTGACATACTCATTTGTTCTGCTGCGTAATAGAAAAGGATCCTTTGGAGCTGCTGACATCTGCTTTATTCTTGAGGTCTGCAACTCTCAGCCCACAAAGCAACAATGATAATAATAACAGCAATAATAATAATCATAGTACTAGGAAGCCTGAGAAGTGAAGTTAAGCATGAGGAGGAGAAGTCAAAAAAATGGAAGAGGAAAAAAAAGGACTGGCAAAGAACGTTTTGATCACTGTGAGCGTATTTTTATTGGCCCTGATTCTCCACTCATTTACCCATGCTTTATGACTGCACTGCCCTGTGGACTGCAATTAATTTCCTCGTGACTTGTAATATTGCAAGGGAGTGTGGATCAGACACCATGGTGTACATGATCAGGACATTTGTTCACAGGTATATTCAGCTTTGCTCTCGCTCAAGTACATTGCTTTGATTCCTCAACGGCATTGCAGTATTGATTTTGAAGGGAATTAGTTTCTTTAGTGCTTCTGAAGATCTGGCCAGTGTGATTTCTCAGGGACTTGTTCAGCCTCCTCCCCCACAACTTTATCCTCACATGTCGCAGCTGAAATAATTGGCATTGCACTACATCAAACTGGCGGGATGCAGTCCTGAAGGCTGGGGGGAATCAAATCCAGAGCAAGCCTTGACAAAAAGCTACATGAGGAAGAGAGTTATTGGGCTCAGCGCTGCCTGAAAGAGATCTGGGAGCCATGAGCACTCACTCTGGGTCATCTTGCCTGAATCCTGCTCTGTTGAAGGAGAGATGACAGTGTACTCTAAGGAGGGAAGAAGGGAAGAAGTAGGAAAAGCAAGGAAGGAAGAAAGGAGTAGGAAAAGAGGAAGGAATAGGTATAAACAAAAAAGGAAAAAATAAAAAAGAGTTCCTAGCAGTAAGACCAGGTCGTGTTGAGCTTTGAGCATCCTCGAGAGGGGAAACTTATCTGAGTGTGTTAATCTAACTGGCTGTCGCACCATCCCCTAATGTAAATTATTCACACTTAGGAATTCTGCATGATTTTTGACTTGAGATGGAAACAAGACTTGGGACTTGTGACATTGAAAAGAAGGATCTAAAGAGGAGTTTCATGGCTGGTCTCAACGATTGTGGCCAGCCAACCAGCAAACAACCCTAGAAGGACTTGAAATTAGTGAATTTGGGCCATCCTGAGCAGCTGGGAGTAAGCTGCCCTCTTGTTCTTTAGCCTAAAGCCCTCTGTCGTAAAAACAGGATGGCTGAGCAAGTACAGAGACCTGGTAAAAGTCTAACTAGTTTCTTCACAAAAACATGAAAACACCCAGACTCAGAAGCAAAACTCAGGCTCCAGTGTTTGCTGACCTCCCTCTTTCAGAAGGACAGCCCAGGCTGAAGACTCTTGGTCATAATGCATTTCTCAAGCCCTGCTTCTTCTGGCCCAGAGCTTGGGTCTCCTCAGAGCCCTAAGTTCACACTATTACCATTACTGGTGTCATTATTTCTTTAACCGGGCATAGCCGTAAGTGACATTTTACAAATACTGATAGGGTCATCCTTCTGCTGATTCCCTTACGTATAGCATGCAGGCGTGGGGCAATACAAATAGAGAACGGGCTCATGAGAACTAGACATGGAAAAGATTTATGGGGTTCCATCTGTTCCCTTTTTCTCCTGGCATATGCTTATCAACTGAAATACCTTTGTTTTGCCTAATTTTAAATACTCTAGCCAGCAGGACTTCCATGTCCTGTGGGAGGCTTTTCTATGCAACAGTGCCTCTTACACCCTCAAAACCCAGAGTTGCAGACAGGTGCCTCATGAGGTCTCCTCCAGCACTCCACCCCGTGTTAGACCTGAAGAGGGCATACCTGCTCAAAAGCTTGTCTGTTATGTTACTATTTGAGCTATATCAGCCCAGTAAGAGGCCATAGCATCACTCGGGCACTCAGCAGTATTTCAGTAGAGTTCCATTCAATTTCAGGTGGTTATTTTGTTTCAGGGAGTGCTGGCAGGAGTGGTTTTCCCCGGAAGATAATGGATTCTTACGCCTCTCATTAGCAACACTGTGCCACCACGCCATGTGGACCACCAGGGTCCTCCATTGACATCAGGCTCTATCTCTAAGAGTCCATTTCAGATTTTCGTACTGCTATGTCCTGTGTGCTTTCTTGTTCTGTTCCTTACTGCACCCCCACAATAGGGAGTGGAGGTTTCAGGGAGGTTGTAGAGTCTCCTTCTCTGGAGATACTCAAGACCCGCCTGGACAAGATCCTGTGCAGCCTACTGTAGGTGACCCTGCTTCGGCAGGGGGGG
>Ga0181612_160177_pt1 | contig 14325 bp, 6 predicted proteins | sample HoacroProtozoa21_FD_119630 | JGI IMG/M metagenome (GOLD analysis project Ga0181612, IMG submission 119630) | Hoatzin crop microbial communities from Cojedes, Venezuel. Combined Assembly of Gp0051906, Gp0051904, Gp0051908 | reverse complement strand
TTTATTTTATTTTATTTTATTTTATTTTAGTGCCTTCAGAGTACCTTTAAGCACTCCAGTTAGTCAAAGAACAGACATTAAATACATACAGTAAGTTACTTTTTAAGGGTGTTAATATTAATTCTTCAGCTCGTCATGAAGAGCAAGTGCGGCACTGGCAAAGAGCAGCCGAGCAGCCAGCAGTGCCCTCGGTGTCAGACGTTTGCTCTTCACGTCTGCAGAAGCCAGAAGCCATTAAAATGACAGGTCAGCCCCTGAACTGCGTCCTTCTCTCGGAGGGTAACACAGAACAAAGGACCACCCAGGAACACTGCTCGTTACGTTGCCCAATTTAAAAGTTGTTTTTCTTTTCTCGAAAGGGAAGAGAAAATTGACGTCTTTTGGTTTTTTAAATTTACAAGTCATTTTTTCTCTGGAGGTAATACTGCTGCTTATACCTACCCTCTTCCGGCCGCAGGGTAGCTGATAAGCTACGAGCTTATTGGAAACACTTTTTTAAAAAAAAAGATTAAATATTAATCTGCAGATTATACAGACATGTACCATTCAGGCAAGCTTATTACATGGGAGGATTGCAGGACCTGGTGGTCTCAATGGCTCTTGCACAGCTTGCGTTGGGAAATGCAGGCAGCGCCGGCGCTGCGGGTGACGGAGACCAGGCGCAGAGGAGCCACTGCTGTCACCGTGTTGGTCCGGGGACCCCCGCCAGCTCCCAGCTCGGAGGGAGAGGACTGCTGGCTCGCAGCCGCTCCGCGAGGCCTGTCAGGTCAAAATGCTGTCAGGAATGCCGTGGTTTAGATTAGTTTTTATAGGGCTACACAGAGCCTCTTGCAATGCAGTCGACATTTTTCACAAGTTTCGCGTTTGCTGTATTGCCGAGGATGTTTGTGGGGCTGGAAGGGGACGTGACCTAAAGCAGGTGGATCTGCATTCCTTAGCTCAGGGTTTTTTTCCTCATCCGGATCGATACAGTGATGGAAAGTTCAGCACAATATTGTGGAAAGGGATTAACAAATACTGAGCTCTGTACTTAAAACGTTATGAATCCGGTAAACTCATTAGGATGCATAATTTTGCACTTCTTAGTCCAAGCAAATGGAAAGTCAGTATTTCACCTGCCTTCCAGTTGCAGAAGCGATCACCACAGCAGATTGCAATATTCAGGAACCCTGGGGCAGGGTTCCGTCTGAACCCGAGGAAGAACTTCTTCCCTCTGAGAGTGACGGAGCCCTGGCACAGGCTTCCCAGAGGGGTTGTGGATTCTCCTTCTCTGGAGATATTCGAAACCTGTCTGGATGCGGTCCTGTGCAACCTGCTTCGGCACGGGTCGGACTAGATGATCTCCAGGGGTCCCTTCCAACCACCTACCGTTCTGTGTCTCTGTGTGTGGTTCTCTAAAGCACTTGCAAAACCAAAGTCAATGTTAGTCTTAGATTAGTGTCATAATCCTTGAAGGACTGACTGCAAAACCTGTGATTTTAAACAACACATAACAGAAAGTGATAACAGGTTCTGTATCCCCTGCAGCAGAACAAAACAGACACTTCTTTCTGCATCACCTAATATTTCTATTAATTAAAAAGACAACAACAAAAAAACCCTACTGTGTATCATGTTCTGTCCATGCAGGCATGTGTTTTGGCCTTTGCACTACCTTGTCTATAAATAAAATGTAGATATATTTACACTGATTTGTTTCCATAGCAATGTAAAATCTCGTCTTGGGTTTCCAAGGCAATATGCAGAAGAGTAACAAACCAGAAAAGTATGGGAAATGTTCAGCAAGCAATGGGTTTAGGGAGCACCCCAGCCACCCAAGCAAAAATGTATTCTTAAAAAATTGCTTGAAACCACAGGAGAAAATCTCCTCTATCAGGTTCATATTTTTGTTTATCATTAAACACACTGTAGAAATCTGCTTTTGCTTGTGACAATTCTCTTCAAGTTCATCACGCTGACAGAAGCAAGGGATGTTCACTTTTTTTTTTTTTTTTAATTGAAGCCATCTAGAAGGATTTTAGAAGCTCTAATACAAAACCTGGTGGAGGAGGAGTGGCTCTGAGAGAAAACCCCAAACAATGAAATCAAATTATTTGACTCTTTTTATTTAACCATATAGAGATGCACTAACATTTTGGGTAAAAGAAGACCTAGTATAAACTTTTATTCTGACCTAACCAAACCTTCTTGGAGTATCCTTAAGAATCTTACTCTGTCACTGAAGAGATCCGTTACAAGGGACTACTTTGTCTGTGTGCAAAAGCTGAAACAAAAACACCTCTTAGTTATAACAACCTTGTTACGTCCAGGGCTCTGTGCTACATCAATCTTCAGAAGGTTTTCTGTCCCCTTCTAAATCAAGGTTCTGAATCTGATAAGTCTCCATCTTGTCCTAAGAGCCATCCCAAGTACAAACTAGGTCGATACAAAGTAGTTAAGACATAACTAATATTGGAGTTACACAAATAATGTCGGTGCTCAGGAGAAATTTGATTTATGTCGCGTGAGGTGAGATGCCTTACCTGTGCAGATACTGCAAATATCCTCGTCACTGCTAACTGCTTCAGCCAGACTTTCATGGGTTAGAAACAATAACAATAGAGCATATAGCTTCTAACATTTCTAAATTCCCAGTATTGACTACTCCCCTCATCCTGTTCCTCTGAAGTGACTGGCATTGCTTTAAGAGAGCTGTGCTTTATTTCTTTGCTTTGTACGAAACAAGTGACCATTCATATTCTGCTGAGTATGTCATTTTCCCATTAATTTTTCATATGAGTGAAGGAAGATGGAAGCAAGTGAAAAACCCTTTGCTAAGTAACAATAGGCAGCATAATCGTTGACTGAATTTTCTTTTCAGAGCAGAATTCATCCTGAAGAAAACTAGTCATTCAGCAAAATCTAGGAAGTTCGAAGAGAAAAGTTTCCTTTTGTGCTGTCCAAAGATTGCTCTAAATTACACACCTGCAACGAAAATCAGAAACGTGGCTTCCTATTTGAGGCTTCTCTAATTAAAGTAAGATCTGACCCCTGGTTTGTTTTTGTTCTCAAAATTAGCATTCAAGAAAGAAAAGTTCTAAAAATCTCTGCTATAAACCTTCATGTATAAAAAGCATTGGTTTTGGTTTGTTTATTTTGTGTTTTGTTTTTGGTTTTTTTTTAATTAAGAATAGTGCTTTAAAACATGGCAAAAATCTAGTTGATTCAGCAAATTTGGAAGTTTTTAAACAGACATCTTCCCAAAGCTCCCTGGCATTTTTCATCCAACCTCCCTCACCTATGACTCAAAGAGATGGAAAGGCTCAACACTAAGTCATGAAACACAGAAAACCAATGGGGTCCTTTTGAGCTTAAGACGGGATGAGAGTTTCCAGGGAAACCTGGAACTTCCTTAGCACCCCGAAACTAATATTCCAGTGGGGAGTAAAGTCAAATCTCTCTAATGGGATGGACAGTTCCTGTGTGGATGGTGATGGGTGTCTCTACTGCAAGGCACACTTCAATTTTATGGTTATATCTCACTTTTAACTTGATTTCCATAGCTCTTGCCACAGATGAAGATTCCTTCAGGTCTATTATTTGCAAGTACTCTTAGAATCATGAAGAGTTAAACCAGAAAGAAACCTGTGGGAAGGATTTTGAGAAGTATTGTAATAGTTGCCGTCATGAAGGGAATGTTTACAAATGAACAGAAAATAATGAATGTCTACATCATTTTCCCGTATCACATCTCGAATACAGCAAAATGCCATAGTAAAGTCCTAATCTGTATAACAATTTTTTCTAACATTTTTCTTCATTTATGAAAGGATTTCACTTGTGTGGGTGATATTTCCATTTCTCAGTCTCAGAATCTGGAAATGTTGAGGCCTGCTCCAAGGTGTTTATCTCTACGTCTTGCCATGATGTTACTAAAAACTTTCCACCAACTGGAATTTTCTTCTGTGCGTTAGGTCTGCAATATCCAGGTACAAATCTCAATTTCACTAAAGGGGATGAAGACTGAACATTAAGAAATTTTTCATGACTGAATATCACTTACTTTCTTTCAGAATTCAGCTTAAAGGTTTTCTGGTACAATGTTATATTTGGAAAATCTGACCCGAAACTGATGAAATTAATAACAAAAAGGAACTAGCAATGGTTAAATTAAAACAAATTGTTGACACAAATGTAAGTTTTGAATAAAAGCACAAACAACTGTAACAGTTGCGGTATTATTTCTAGAACAGAACAAAAATGAAATACACATGTAGAAGGTTAGAAAGATGAAAAGCAGGTACATGCATATATTGGTTTTGTATGAGTAGTGTATAGAGTAATTCTCTAAGGCATCTCTGTATGTCATATTAGTCTTATTAGAGCACCTCATTATTATTAATCTTCATATTGGTTTTGTGTGATATTTTTAAATACGTAGTTTATTCAGTCTCATTCAATCTTAATGAAATGAAGCAATTAACCATTTTCTTTGTGTAAAAAGATTTGGATATATGAAAATCAATATTAACAGACTTCTGCTTTAAAGCTAAGATTCAAATGTGTTAATTTCAATTGCAAACATAAAGTGTTAAATTAATTAGTTTAGAAGCAAAGATGTGTTGAAATGTATTAAAGGTACTATTTAAAAAAGAAATAGAAACCTATGAAGATTCAGCTGTAAGTCAAACGACAGAAGAAATGTAGACTTGGAAAAAAATAGATTATCTAGTTTTCCCCTGAAATGACTTTTTAACTAAATGTTGTCTCTACTTTTTATGTAGTTATCTCTGATTTTATTTCTATTCCCTCCTGTCGCACTTTGCAACAGCCCACCTCCATATTCTTCACCTTGCTGCCCTACTACCATGCCATGCTATTATAGCAGCCACATTAACTCATCTCCATCTCTGCTTATCATCAGCTTATTCACAGGAATCTGCCCATATTTTTGACTCAAGTGAAAGGCAGAAAATATCAAGAGGCAATAGCTATTGTCTTACACTCATGCACCAGAGTCTAGACCAACTGATTGCAGAGGATGTATTTCTTTATCGTTTTCTTTGTTTATGTTCTTAGAACGACATTTTCACCATAAAAGAGTCACATACAGTTTGGGAGACGCTTGTTGGCCTGACCTATATTCAGAGGTAGTAACTACATGACAATTTTATAATGCCAATATTTGTTCATTACTTACAACAAACAAGAAGAAGCACCCCCCCCAATCCAAAATTCAGTGTTTGGGGTTATGTAAGTTTTCTCTCTCCAATGCAGTTCAATCCACACTTCGGCTGGACCTTCCTGCCTTCCTGTTTTGAAACATGGAGGCTATACTGCAGCACAAAACCTGGAAAGCTTAATTTGTTTCTGTCTTGTCCAAAAATCATCATTCGAAAGCTGTGTACTGTTGAATTACTTGATCAAATTACTTCAGGAGCATTTGCAATTGCTAAGGAAAGGCATTTCAAGCACTGTCAGTGCATTCTGTCAAGTGTGTTTGAAGAAATGACAAGTTTTTTTTAATGCATTAGACTCTCACACTTCAGCAATCTAGGACAACTATCTCATTATTTTTAAAACGCTTATTCTTTCCTCCGACCCCAAACCCACTGGTTTTAATTTGACAAATAAACAAGGAAAAGTCTTCTCATCTTGGGAGATGTATACCTATTTATGTGAATTAATGAAAACAAAGTCTCATCTGGTACTTTCCACTTGAAACTGACTAAGAATCAGCTCAAAGTTGCAAGGGAGTTAAAAGAGTTTTGCTAATGATATGTACATATTTTCAAACAGTTGGAGATCACAAGTTGGTACAGTGGATGCTGAAAATTGCTAATTATAGTAGGCAGAAATATTTATCTATGTGTGTTCACAAGCAAAGACTGGTGAACATAATCGTAACATACCCCAGCAGAAAACCATTCAATAATCCTTCTCACGTAGATGTATTGGCTATGGAGAGCTATCGGGAGAAATTAATATTCTCATTCATTTCTATACAGGTTAATTTACAAGATCAGTGGATTTCTTTGTGCAAAGAACATCACTGGGTGTTGTCCAGTTAGTTTCTACTATACCCGTGTTTGAAGACCAAGTTTTTTTTACCTCCTGGGCAGGGTTCCTCAATAGCACTTAAACGTGCTCCCAGGCAGCAGCTCCACTGTAGACAGAGAAGTGAGCTCACTCAGGCTGTCTGCACATTTTGACCACTAACATCAAGTGATGTTCAATGGTTCACTCATATTCACGTCTTTGACTATTACTCTGCAATAACAGAGGATTAGTTCCAGCTGTTCCAGCTGCAGCTTGTAAATAACCTACAGACCCAGAGCTATGGTGGACTAAGAAGGAAAATTGTCACTACATAAAAAACAGTCATAAGACATGCTGATTGATAGATACCTGTGTAGGACTACCTTCTGCACACCCATTGACTCTGCCTCTGGTATCAGTACATGAGGTATGTCTGAAAAAGTGTCTTTGACACAGATAAACTCCGTCACTGATGGGAGGTATCAATGCTCTGCATCAGGGAAACAGATGTGGTGTGTCCCGGGTAGGTTAAATTGATTTTGTCCACCAGGTAGCGCTTACAAAATTAGTTTCTACGCCCACAGATATGCAGGATTTGCTGCACCTGTACCTCTGGCCAGGGCAGTAAAACTAACATACGTAGAACATATTATGTATGTGTAAATCCTCGTGCAACTTCTGGGTTGCATGAGGACTTGCACATGTATAACATAACACAAGACCTGATCTTTACTGTCAATATGAAAGTATCTGCTTCTGAAAAGGCAATCTGCCTTTCCTGAGGTCATAAGTAAATGAAGACTCATTTAAACTTCATAATAGTGTCACAGTTTACAAAGAATATTTTTATCTGATAGATGAGGATACCTCTTCCTTCTGTTCCCTATTCCTTCTGCCTGTCTATTTTTATTCCATTTAATTAGAGTAATTCAGGGAAACTTGGAAAGGAACAAATCATATCAAGAGCTAAGAAAGAAGAATCCAGTAATCACACTCCCAGCTTGATAAGGTCAAGATACAATGAGTCGACACCCTTTTAGAATTGCATATGGTATTTTACACAAGAAGGAAAAGGTGAACCCTAGGCCCGCTCACAAAAATTAGATTCTTTTAAGACAGCCTTAATAGAAATAAGTCAGATAGTTGTTCATGCAATGACAAGAGCCATCCACCACTAGCTACAATGTCTAATGGAGTTACAATGCTAGTGCTCTTCTCCTCATGCAGTTGACAACATTTGCAGCAACATACAAAGCGTAGAGATGTTAGGCTTGTAGGAACAAATCCTGATGCACTCAAAGAAGTTAAAATAAACATAAAGATCCCTGATAGATGTTTGTTTAACCTGTTTTTCAACACTTCTAGGAAGCTTCCGAAGAAGTTTCACAAGCTTTACTGGTGTCATCTTAGCTAACTCTGCCTGGCCTACAGTTAGTTCTTGTTCTTCTATCAGCCAAAAAGAATATGTCTACTACCCTATTCATTATGACTTTTTACACAGTAAAAACAGATTTCACACTGCTACAACATCTCCCCCTCATTATTTAGTTTTCTATTTCCTAGATGATAAAAAAACTAATCACTTCAATTGCTCCTTATAGATTATGTTTCCCAAAGCTCTTTTCATTTTGGCCACTATTCTATGGATCCTCTTCAGTCTGTAGTGCTAGCACTTCCAGTAAGCAGTACTCAAGTGAGGCTTTCTGAGCACCACATTGACTAATTAAACCCTTCATATTCTGTGATAGAAGTAATCTTTAATAGATTCCTAACAATACATGACAGAAAAAGCTTTACCTTTCTTCAGCAGTATCACACTGCTAACTGCTGTGCGTTCTCTGACCCACTGCTGATTTCTGATTATTCTTCCGATTTGTCAAGATCACTTTTAATCATGATCCAATCTTCTGAAATGCTTGCCAAATCTACACTTGCTGATTGGTTTGTTGGTTAGTTGATTTGTTCATTGATTTGTGTATTTATTGCCTCCTTATCTTCTAAGTAGTTATAAATGTGTTTAGTACCGTTTGTCCTGGTGTCCTGCTGGCTATCAAAGTGAGACTGACTGATTTAGTGTCCCCTGGGTTCTCCTTCTTCTTTTTCATTTCAAAACACTGAATTCCTCCACAGAAAGAGCATAGAAATACCATACTCTTAATTCTACTATGAACTCCAACTACTAGACTTTTGCGTAAAAAGAAAGGAGCTGCTTCTTTGCACTCGGGTATTCATATCTTAAAACAAATAACGTCTGCCCAATTTGGAGGGAATATTGTCCTGTTGCTGTTATTTCAGATATATTGCCTGTTTTGAGCATGATGAGATCCTGAGGCCACAAGACATTTGGTTTCTGAAACTTGGCTGGATCTGTACAGGAAAGGAGTTATAGGGTGTGCAGTAATAATTATGGGCAGGTATAGAAGGAGATTGGAAAGATGTGTTGTTCTTCCTCAAGTGCAATGGGTAAGTTAAGCATGTACAATGCCTCAAAGTGTCAGCAAACTAGCAAGCAGATACAAAATACTGATTAAATGAAAAAAAAAAAAGCTAAGCATTAAAGTCTGAGATTTAAGAAAACAAATTTTCGTAGTGGAAATAACAATAGCATGGGTAGAGTATACTCTGGAATTAACTTGCTCATATTTATGAACTGGGTACTGCTCAAAGATTTATTGCCACTAAAAAAAGCAAAAATGCAGAAAACACATCCATTATTCCTTCTTGAAATGAGATGCTTAATTTAATTAACTCTCTTAATTGATTGAAGAATTGCATTCTATAGAGTAAAATTTCAGTGGATGTTTTGAAGATTCGTGTTATCAATTCAGACTATGAAGATCATTTGCAAGCAGGAAAACTATTTAATGATAACAAGTGTAAGTTGCCAGTCTGGTTTGTAAAATCACTACTACTAATTTCACACCATCCCCATAATTTACACGAAATTCAAATAATCCGATTTTTAACAAAATTCAGTCAACACTTTTATTAGTGTAAAGGGCATGTTAATTTTAATCAGCTGATAATTACGGGCTAAGCTTATTGTTCTGTAACACCAAGACATCCATTCTTTCCTCACTTATAGAAGATAACAATTTCAAGTTTTCAAAACACTCAAAGATTCATACATGATATTACCACAAATTACTGTACAGATTAAATAGAATAACAGAAAAGTGAACCTTAGAGGTGTTCAGATGGCCAAAAGCATACAATGACAAGAAAGAGCAGTGCATTAGGTTTTCCATAAAATTTTGGTACTCTGATATCTAAAATATCCAATATTAATAAGAGTAAGAACCCTAATCATTAAATGTACAATATTGACATCTTAATAAAAGTTTGCTCAGGCCACTCTATTTGTCCACCTCTTTGTAGGGAAATGTAACCAGACAATCATATGAAAAAAACCAGGATACACAGTAGACATTATCAAAATGGAAATCTTTAGCTAATTTTTCTTTTGCTGTATATAAACTAGAATGTTTTGGATAACTGATTTAAAGGATTTTACTGAGTAAAATTCATTCCATCAACAATATTTCTATTAAGCAACCAGACTGCAAAGAAGCTGTGGAAATAAATCTTCCTTAAGAGCCATGGTTAGGGCACAGCACATTTTGTCCAAAGCTGAGACTGTATTACAGCCAAGGTCTCTTGGGTCTATTTCGTCCATATAAAGAAAGTCTAAGACTTTCCTCCTACTCTACAATAGAAATAAAAGTTTTGTTACCCAGTTACTTAGCTTTACCACACTTAAAATATCACACTTCAGAATCTGAAATACCCATGACTGTCATACCTAAATGTTGGAATATCCTACATAGATGTTAGTTTGAGGAAACAACTGCACAGAAAAGAGAGAGCAAATTAATTAATTCTGAGTGTCTTACTACCCTCCTTCAATGCATCTCACTGTCCCTCCAGCATAACACAGTGTTTTGTCTCTTCTTCTTATTTCTAGACAATCTTATCTAAACCTATGGCAAAAGGTTCTGGTAGTTCTTCACTAGAAGTTTAACAAACAAAATATCTCCCTTAATGGGAGATACACTGCTAATCTAAAATAAACACTTTAAATTGGATAGGTAGTCCAGCACAACCATAGATCAAACAAGCCAGGTGGACTGATCATGAGCAGCTAGTAACCTCCAATTAATTGCAGTCTGACAGTTACTGCAGTAGCAACAGAAGCGTAAATAGAATGCTCACACAACATAAAAGGTTGTCAAATACAGTCCTTACATTTTAAAAAGTATTTTTGTACTTTTGGACATTTTCAATTTGCATGTTGAAATACACGTGTAGATATGAATCCACTTGTGCAATCTTCCTTCATGAGCCTAATTTTTTTACTATGTATTATCGATACGCATGCTTTTTTTTTTCAAGAACAGAACAGTGCTGTGCTTTCTATTTTATCTTTCACTCCTGCTTTGTCTCTTTGGTTTTGTGCCTAATTCTACCTTGAGTTAGACAGAAGCTGAGGTTAATAGTGACATATTCTAGATTTTAATAATAAATTTAAACAAAAAAGTTTATCCGGAATCACTTAGTAAGGAAAGACATTTATGTTAGAACCCATCTGACTGAAAGTAGGTATGCAATTGAAAGATTCTATGTATTAGGAAGATCCTGATAACAAACAAGAAATAGAGATCAGATTTCCTCACCTTTTAATATTGTTTCCAGCCCTTAATGTAAGAAAGAGGACTAAATAAAATGCATATTTATTGCTATACAGAGCAAAAGTAAAAACCTCAATCTGAAAATAAGTGTACAGACTCAACACAGTCTCAGAGTCTGAGGTATTTCTATATTGAGCCCTAAGAATGGTATAGAGACATTCAAACTGTGAACTCACATTTTGTCTTTTCTCTTTGAATTCATATTTGTTAGGTTTGGTATTGTAGAAACTTTGATGTCTCATTAGTTTAAAAAAAAAGATGAAGTAATGAACAGCAGAGTGAGCAGCCAAACAAGCACAGTGGAGGATATCATATCAGAAAGCAGATGGATACTGAAATTCTTGTGCAATATCATGGATGTCATGCACGCTCCCCAGGCCATTGATAAGACATCTTTTAACTGACTAGATGCATATAACTAGTTAAAAACTTTTTTTTTTCAATTATATAGCCACATTATTTAAGGCATAGAGGCCACTAATTTTATCCTGTCTCTGCCGAGAGATACTATTTACATAGTGCTTAATGATATGTCTTTTAGTGCCAACTCAAAGAAATACATTGGAGGAAGTTTTTGTGAAAGACACAAAAAAAAAAAAAATAGAGAGCATAAGTGAGTGAATGTGAGAACTACACAGTGCCCAGACACCAGGCAGCTCAACATCAGACCAAGCAAGCAGTTTTTCTCCATGACTGCGAGCAGTGACCTATAGACTCCTCTCGCATTCCAAGCTTACCTAATGGCAGCCTGGGATAAGAACGACAGCAAAGCTATCACCACATATCCCAACTGGGCTTCCTTCCAGCTGGGGAAAAATGCTAGCCCTGCCTAGGACTCCTTCCTTTCCCTCTCTGGTTCATTGCCTTGCCTCACAAGGCAGCATTTCTACTCACAAAGTCACTTGTGGAGAGATTCCCTTCCTACAGCTTACTGGCCTCGCATGCTCCCTTTGAGTAACTTGGGTATATCGGACTTCAAAATGCAGTTCTAAAAATCCACAACCTTTTTGCAGTTGAAATCTTTTATAAGAGTCTGTGTGCAGTTTATATAGCTCACAGGTGTTGGAAATTTGAGTTTGTTTAGAGAGGAAGGAAGTGAGAGTATAATGCATTTTTCATACTAGATGATGACATTGAATGTTGTCATGCAGAAATCACTCAGCTTCTTCTTAGAGACTTGATTTCAAAGCACCATTAAGTAAAGATGACTGTTTCGCCCAAACACTAACTTCATTACTTAAAAGTAATCTGCAAGGGAAATGCATGCTTTCTTCAGTTCACTAAATGATTCGCCTTGTCGAAATGTCAGATAAGACAAAGAACCTTTAAATCCCAGAAGAGCTTGCTCACAGAAAGACAAGCCACTTTTTGTTTTACGGATTTATTTGATCAAGAATGCCTGAGTCATGTGTAATTTGTCTCTGCTATAAACTTCAATATAAAGCTCAAATTAAGCATTCGATTCTAATTTCACTGAATATTACAGTATCACCAACAGCTGGTCAGATACAATGAAAAATTAAAACAAACAGTCAGTATGAGTCTACCAGGACAAAATGACACCCCACAATAGTAGGGCTGGACCTAACTCCCAGGAGCTTGCAGCAATGTCATGTGGAATCTGGGAGGAGCTCTACTTTCATATTATGACTGACAGGCAAATCCTAGCTGCATATGCCACCTTCTATCTGTAAGTCAGCTGGGAAATCTCAGCCAAGGAATTATCCGTGAAAATTCTTTCCTACTTACTGTAGCTGAAAACTTCACCAAGTAATGCTCTTTTCCCACCCACCAAAAAATTTTAGGCTTTTTTTTCTCTTTTCGTAGGCTCCCATTAGCTTACAATTACTGAGATCATTAGAAATAAAGCATTCATGTTTTATGCATTTCATGCTAATTTTACAGGCCTGCATGATGTCAAATCCATCTTCATCTTATGCAGACTATATAGGAGTTCTGCCTAATAATAACTGCTCTCTTAAGCATGCAATCAGAAGTGTGCATGCATATACTTTTTCCCATTCCAGAAAATCTATAAATTCACCACTATCTGTAGCAAGCATAGGTACAAAAAGCAAAAAGGACTGTAATACTCCTCTCTTGTTGCCTCATAAGCAATGAAACAGGTGAAACTTTCACTGTCCTTTTTACCCTTGTGACAAGCATTTTACCTCAGAGACCTTGATTACCCTCAGCGTAGTGCAGTTCTGTAGATAAAGATGACGCCTCAGTACTGTTGGCTTGTAGGTACTTCGTATCACAGCTCACTGGTTGGTGCCACTATATATGAGCTGCCAGGCTCTCTTCTCCAGCTTAAGCTCAGCCAGGCTTTCATAAACCAGCATGTCACCACACAGATGCTGACACAAAATCACTGTTTTCTGGGAGAAGTTGCTGATGGAGAAATTCAGGTCACTGCAGTAACCCTTTCAGGCCTTGAGCAGGATTCTCAGCCAGCACTTATTGCTGGGCCTACTGTGCTAATGATATTCTTTTACATGGATATAAGCAAAAACAATTCAGTAACAAGTGTAATCAACTGCACACACATAAAATGGGGAAACACTGACTGTCTGGGAGTCACAGTGGATCAGAAATGTAAAGTTTGGCCCAATCCACACAGAATTAGGAAGGTATTCTCTGAAAATCGTTGCCCAGTTTGGAGCACCACACTTCAAGGAAGACATGAATGAGTTGAAGAAACTTCATGGAGAAAAGGAAGAGTCCAAAGTCTAGGAAGCAAACGATGATGCAAAACTGAAAGGAGCAGGGTTATTCTCAAAATGACTAAAGTAACACTCTTCTCTAAGATTACAAAGAACAGTGCAAATTAGAAGGGAATACACCATTTCCTGCGTCCGCCAAGGCAAGAACAATCTGTTGCACCTATAAATTTAAAGTAGTACTTTTGAAAAAAAAAAAAAGCTCACTTTCTACATGTAGGTAAATACTTAAATAGATTGACATTTTTTAAAATACATTAGAGAGAGATCTGTCAGGAAAGACTTACTTTTAACTGATGCTACCTTAAAATAGAGAATGGAAGGGATGGTGTCTTATGGCCTCATCCAGCCTAATTTCCTGTGATGCCATGAGTCTAATATCTTCTTTCAGCATCTTGAAAACAGAGGGTCAGTCATTGCAAAGAAATAAAGAAAAAGGGGGCCAGAAACATTCCAGCTCCCCACGAGCATATGAAAGATATGAAACAGAAGAGGACACCTGCAGTAGGATCATGTGCAGTGGCACGCTGGCCACTCAGAGCCGTGGCAGTGACCAGAGGCCGCAGCCTTCCCCAGGAGAGGTGGGGAAGGAGGTCTCTGCCTGGCGCAGATTGACCCATGGAGCAGAGAGCATTGTATATATGCTGCTGCTGAACAGATTTAATTGGAACGTGGGTTGAGTGTAGAATAGGTTTCACGCTTGCTTCAGAAGCGACGGGCTCAGATGCAACTGCCAGGTATTTCAGAGATACTCTTTACATCCCAAAGCCATGTCCAAGGCACAGGAGTCTTAATTCACTGAAGTCAATGAAAAGATTAACATTGACTTCAAAATAACTTGTAACCTTTCACAGAATCACAGAATCACAGAATGGTAAGGGTTGGAAGGGACCTCT
>Ga0181612_152991_pt1 | contig 14325 bp, 12 predicted proteins | sample HoacroProtozoa21_FD_119630 | JGI IMG/M metagenome (GOLD analysis project Ga0181612, IMG submission 119630) | Hoatzin crop microbial communities from Cojedes, Venezuel. Combined Assembly of Gp0051906, Gp0051904, Gp0051908 | reverse complement strand
CCCCCCCCCCCCCCCCCCCATCATTTATATGCATTTTGCACAGATTGAGTTGCCAGGCACTTCTGCTAAGCTAATTTCTATGGTTGCAAGTGTGCATATCCACACTTAGAGCCCTGTAAAAGGTTTGTGGGAGAAGCCCAGTTTGGACAACTGGCGAAGACAAGTCTTGTGTATTTTCTCAAAGGTAGGAAATCTTAAAAATCGGTCTTCAAATCATCTGCTGAGAGCTTTACTGCTTGCTCCAAGGAGAGGGCAATGCAGGGCTGTCCGGGGGTCTTCTTTTATGGACGCAGTGCAGGCTAGCATAAAAAGTCGGTGGCATGAGGCACGATTCATTCAGAGAAAATTTTGTGGACAGCTGTGGGTGCAAATACTGCTTGTCTTTCAAGGTCCCCCTGCCTCAGGCCCCAGCCCACAGGCAGCCTACACCTATCTCCCAGCAGAATATAGCTTTTTCTTGCCTAAATCAAAGAGTGTGGCCATGTGGCCGTGGTGACGTATGATGCCCAGGCACAAAGTGCTTGGGAAAGCTGGGTCTTCTGATCCTCACCCCCGCAGTGGGTTCTGCTCAGCTTGGGGTCACCCCTGCACCACTGCAAAAGCCGTGCCTTGCCCCCTGGTCGCCCGCGACTTCCCTCCCCACCCTTCTCGCTTCGTCTGACACAGTAATTCCTCTGACCAGGAAAGTAATGACCCCGATACATTATTTTGAATGTCATTTTTGCAAAGGAATTAATCAGCTTAGTGTGAGACTGGATTACATTTTAATTTTAATAATGCTAAAGTCTAGCTGTTTTTTAAATACCTTTTTCCGTTCTTTAAATTTCAGCAGGGCAGTATCTCACTTAGCTAGGCTGTACCTTGCTGTAATCTCTCCGTTGTGGAAATTTGACAGACAACAGCCATGATTCAGTGGCCTGGCTATCTGCCTCACCTGTGCGTGCTGCCTTTAGTCCCCTTGTCTGCTTTCGGGATAATAGCTCGGATCAGGCAGCAGGGACTTCACAGCGGTTTTATCTTCCTTTGGTGAGTGTGGAGACAATTTTTCAAAGGCACAAAGGAGGAATTAAATGACAAGTCTTCATTTATAATCAAATGGAGATTGAGATATATACCTGCCATTTGGGCTTTTGAATATGTGCCCTTAAATGTGAAATAATTACTAAAATATCTTCAGTTGTGGGCTGCACTTTTCACAAAAGGTCTCTGTAGCTTATAGCTGTAATTAACGGCTCAGTTTTCCCAAGGAGCTTTGCATACTTCAAAGTACTCAGATGCTTCCACTACATTTCTTCCATCTTTTGAGATGTTTTTTATTTAAAATCAATCACAAATGAGGTGTTTATTCAAATCCTGTACCCCGGGCATTAGCTCATATCTAACAGATCTCGAAACAGAATTAAAGTCACATTTTAGAGTTCACACCAGGAAACGGACTCTTATCCACTCTGTTATTTTATTACCAGGTTTGATTACAGTGATCAGCACAGTGGATTGTACCCATTGTACAACCATTTTATTATTAGCCTTTCATGCAAACTTATCAACACTTCCTTTTTAAGAAGGAAAATGTGAGACAACCCATAATTTTTGCTAATACCTCATTTCATTGCCCTTGGCTGGCAATAAGAGCCTTTTTTCAATTCAACATAGTAAGTTTTCTGGGCATAATAAGTGGTAATTTACATACAATATATTACAATCTCACATATGTACACTATTTAACATAGGTGTATGTCCCAGTGTCTTCCTCTGTTATATGCTACCTGCATATACATTATATATATATGTACATATCTATATACAGAGCCACTTTCTTTCAAAGACGTGATTTGGTTAGAAGTAAGTAAAAGTACAATGAACCGAGATGCAGAATGCGCAGGGCCAACATTTCCTCTCTCTGCAGTTGGGCCAGGTTATTCAGAGAAGGCGTATTCATCGCTGGGCTTCATTTGCCCAAATCCCTTGTGCTCTTCTGAAAATCCTGTCCTTCGGTAGGTTAACGGTCCAGATGCTCAGTGCTTCGCAGAGTTGGGTTATATTCATCAAACAGTATTCAGGGCCTAGCTGCAGGCACTATTTCTCAAAACATTGGTTGGATCGTGCCAGAAGTTGGACGGTGCTCATGGAGTCTCACAATCCAGGGGAGATGAAAGGTGGAAGACGTTCTCAATGCCATACTTCAAATATTTGTTCCAGCTTCAGGCCTAGCCACTCGCCTCTTAATAAGCACAAAAACACAATTCGTACACTGCCTGCAGGACACATCTTGGTTTTATTTGCATCTATACTTTTCATCTTTTGTTTTAATGAATAATAAGAGTAAGTTGTGCCTAAGGTAGAGAATATTTTTTTTTTTTTACTTAATGGAAAAATACCCTCCTTGATGGTTTTATAGGCTCTATAATAATGTCTGGCAGAAACAGACAGCAATCTCTATCAGTTATGTACATGTGCATATAAAATAACAATAAAGTAGCCTCTCCAAAAGATGTTTATTAGCTAGCATTTCAACTACAGGCAGCACTAGTGCAAAGACGATAGGATCTAAAGGACTGTCTTTGTTGTCACGTAACTTCTAAGGGAACAGAGGATGTAATAAAAAGAAATGGAAAAATAAAGCACTAGGACTTCTTTTTTTGTGTGTATGCCAGGAGACACTATTCATTGACAGTGCTCACTTTTTGGCTGTTGGGCTGCATTTATCTCTGGTTTAATACCATTATAATGCAGGGGAGTTATCTGGCTTAATATCATTATAAGGCGGGGGAGATACCCGCTTACTTCCAGCTGGACCGATTCAGAGAGCACATTTGAAGAACTCGCTGGTAACCAAGACAAAAACCTTTGGATTCCCACTGGGTGACCTGCTCAGAAATCATAACCGCGCCCCACACACATGCTAGTAAGCAAGTTAAGCCCCTCAGCACCTCCTGAGGTAGGTAAATGTTGTCACTCCCCACCTTCCAGATGGAGGGGACGAGGCACTGAGAGGTTAAACGGCACATGCCATGGGTAATGCAGAAAGAGTGGCAAAATGCGGGGCACGGGAACTGAGTTTCTACTCCCTGCATTGGTGACTTCATGGTGCAGTTCTGCTGCCATCCCGCAGCAAAGGTCCCTTCGCTACACTGTCCTGCTGCCAGTCGCGGTGTTGGTTCCTGCCCTACACTCAAAACTGCTAATGTTGAAGAATGCACACTGTTATGTCCAGGCTTTAACCTCTCAAAGGATGGGTGGGCTATTTCTTTAATATTTTTTTCGCCTTTATTGTAGTGATCTCCACCTGTCAGTGTGAGAAGTATCCAGGTTTCAGCTCCAAGCAGAGTGATGTGTGGTAAATGCACCGACCTGGTGGCTCAGGAGAGAACTGGCAGGCTGGGATACCAGGCAATTCTTCCTTCCAGATACTGCCCTTCCATGGCTCCTCTTCTTGCCAGAGATTTCAGGGCTGTACTTTCTTACTTTCGTGACCAGACAGAAATCCATTCATGTCAGTTATTAACACGGCTGATGAAAGGGAAACACAGTTGTTAATTTAAGTTTCTCTCATCAGTTTTGTACCCAGTAAATCAGTGCAACCATCAGTGTGACTTAGGGAGCAATATTTGAGGCACAAAGGTTACTGCTGACAGCATGGAGTTGACACTTCCCTGACATCTTCTACATCTCTTGAGATTTAGAATATAAGAATTACTGCTACGATAAGCACAAAGTTTCACACGCCAACAAATAGTTGCGGTTTATTAGTATTTTTGTTTGATTTTCCTTTATTCATGTAGTTTATCTGAATCTTCACGGCCAAACCCCAGTCAGATGTGTAACTTAATCTTACCATTGAGTCAGAGTCCAACCTCAGTCCTCGTTCTTCACACTTCAGGCTTTGCCCGCCCTGTTGAGTTTCAGCTTGGTAACCAAAGGTTTTGATGCACATAATCTCCACCACAGCCAAAAAGTCATGGTATTTTCTAAAAACAAGGAGCACAGAAACCTGGACATCGTTGTCTTGTTGCTGTCGTGTTTCTACATTTGGGTTTTGTTGTCAGCATTGTTAGCAAAGGAAAGGGAGATATCACAGGATGAAAAATGAAATGCCAAGCACAGAAGCTTGTTATAATAGTCTCCAGCAGCTTCAAAGGACTTACATAGACCCCAGAGCCAGAGGCCAGACATGGTCTCGTTGAATCCCATTGTATTATTCATCACCATTTAATCTCTCACACGCCTATGCTTCTGCAGAGAGAGGTTCTGGCAGACATCTCTCCCTCTCGATCCAAAATACCTGAACAGAAGGACCAATGTCTTGACTGGGAGAGGCACATTGCAATCTAAAGGTTCTCTGTGGGTTGTACTTTCCCCACAGGGGTGAGAAAAATCCTTGAAAGCCACCAGTGCTGTCCTCAACACTGTTTTCTGCTTCTGAAGAGAGAAGGTGAAGGTCATGTGAAGGTCCAAGAGACAATACCCACTCCCCATGTGCTGACTGTACATGCTACACGCCAGCTTCCACTCTCGTTTTAGAGGGCAGGTGCTACATATCATATGCTGTGCTGAAGTTATGTGGAGAACACATGCCTAAACCTCCCTGTTTTCATTGCCCATGTACCCTGGGAGCCATCTTCCGTGAGTCTGTGGGCTTCCTTGCGCTGCTTCATCATCACTCTTTACTTCTAATCTGGAAAAAAATGACCACTGACTCAAACATACCACCTGCCCTCTGTAACCAACGCTGTTGATCCTGGCCAGTCACCTGTCCTACTGGTATCGATGAAGGTCCTATCCAGAGGAAGAAGAATTTGGAACCTGAAAGGAGATCTTATCCATAAACCATTGGAAAGAAACATAATGTTCATACACCAAAGAAAAAGAAAAGGATTTGCTCAAAACCAAAGATTTGGTAAAGGAAAGGCCTCATTCAGTTCCCTTACAGGAGATGGACTGTACAGATCCCTCCTCGAAAGCTGTGTTTGTCTAATCCCTCAGGACAGCCTGTGTGAGCACTGTGTCTGGTTGTCCATTGCACAGCAGGCGCCACCACCGTGGCCGGCCCCAGATCAACATACAGCACATTTTTGGGTGAATGGTGAGCACATATTTTCAAGTATGAGAAACAACATGTGTCATAAAGCAAGTGGGAGCTGGGGCGTGGGTTCCTCCATGACGTCTGTGCATGGAGTTGCCCACTGGAGGATGTGTCCTCCCTTTTACCCTCCAAAGAAGCAATAAAATAATCAGTTTTCTGTCTTTGCATCCAGATTAGACTGAAAAAGAACCAACAAAAGAGAGTTTTGTAAATGTCTTCTGCTCCAGTCACTGCTATGCTAGCATGCTTAGCTAAAGACAGACCAATATACCAAATTAAAAAATATATAGGTGCCTGGAAATATTAATCGTGAATATTTATCTATCGCATGAGTGTTCTGGATGATGCGCAAGCCCACATGGCCCTTCAGGCCTTTCTTTCTAGATGAATTAGATTCATTGCTCATAGCTAAGTGCACAACCATCTTTTCTTGTTTTTCTTCCTCTGGGACCATCTGGTTTCTTGTATATCCTGCCAGGCTGTTGGCATCAGATTCACTGTAGTTTCCATCCAGCATCATAGTTTTCGAATGAGGTATTCCACACATGCATGGAAGCTAGGAACATAAATAAGAAATATAGCTGAACACTGGAAGAACACATTAGCAACAGAAATGATGCCTTTCTATTAACAGACAGCTTGTAAACAGTTGAGCTTGAAATTTTAGTTGAGATACTGTAAGTTTCTCTTTGAACAAAAAAGTCACTTTTTTTTGCTTCTGTTCCAAAAGGAAGAGACATGGTTTAGCTACATTGCTTGGACAAACAGCTTCAGAAAACGTTAGAAAAATGCTTTAGCTGACACAAAAACTAACCATAAGGCTTTCTTAGCTAGCTCTGTTCAGCCTTGCTGTCTCGAGTTTCCTTGTTTTGCAGTCTTTTGTGTTTATACACACTCAAGGACAAGATGCCGTTTTAGCTGTGGAAATGGCTTATCTGGTACATGTTATGGAAAAAAAAGGGCCAAGTTCTGGTTTCACAGATACACATTTTCTTAGTAAATCTGATTTTAAACCAAGCAGAGGACCAGTTAAAAGCCCAATGTAAAGTCCCAGCTCTGTTGAAGCTGATGTCAGAACTTGCATTGACTTCAGCAGCACCAGCATGGATCTCACAAGTTAAAAAAAAAACAATTAATATAGGCAGAATTTTGAATAGTAAATAGTGTCTTCTGCTGTTTAAAATATGCAGGTTTTCTGTCTCAGCAATATAGATTGTATATTTGTATGCAATGAAAACGGACTCCAAAACCTCCTTTCTGCTAGGAGTTCCCGCCTATGATTCCCCACAGGCTGCTTTCCTTACCCAATAACACTTTGCCCCCAGTTCCATCCTCCACCAGCTTTGATGTGTGGATTTTCAAAGGACTTGTTTTCAAAGATGAGTTCAGCTGAAATAATTAAGTATATGTACACAGAAATTTGTATATCCTGAAAAAATATATATATATAAAAGTGTGTATACCTGAATATGTAGTATTCAGGTTGCCACTGGAAAACTCTGCACTCAAGGCTTTTTCTTCGAATTATTTAACCAACAGATCGCATTGCTTACTGAAAACATGGAAATCAACTTAAGAAATGTTTTCTTTATTCTAGTCATAACCAAACAATTTGGTATTAGCAGATTGCATGCAGAGAAACACAACAAGTTTGTAGCCCATTTGCTCTGCTTGTTAGGCCCATCAGTCCAGGAATTTTTTTGAGCACTCCGTGGATATGATTGAACATCAGCTGGGTTTTAAGACATATTTTATACGAAGTAGGTTTACCTCAAAAAAATAAAAAAAAAACACCAACAAAAGATAGGTAAGAACTACATCAGGCTCTTTATCATCAACTGACGTCAGGCCTGGGAGATGGTGGCTGGGTGGAGGGGAAAGTGGTTAACGGCAATAAGCTAATTGCTGCCAGCTCCAGCAGAGAAAGAAATTCTGCAGATTTACTCTTAGCCCCCAGGTCAAATTGCAGTTCCCACGGCTTCATGTACATGTGATGGCAGTCACTACTATGGACGAGGGAGCCTAATGTACTACAAACCCACCTCCACAGAGTCTTAAATTACTCCTGTCTTCATGTAGGCACATACATGCAGCGGTATGCTATGTAATTTCACCCTGCAGTGATTTTAGTCTATGTCTACACTAATAAATTAAACACCGCCAAAGAGCCTCCCTGGGCATGGGAACTCAGCTGACAATGCTATTAGAGTGTCAGAAATGTCTCTGGCCTGAATTTTGTTCAATACAACAAGCACCAAAAAGTTCCCATGTACGGTTTGGGAATTAGCGTGGGCCGCAGACCATTTGCCACAGGCAGTTCACAGCAACCACTCCAGTTCTGAAGGAAAGCAGGTTTAGTTTTAGATAGTCTGTGTCCATCAGCCTTGGTCCCAGGTACATTTAATTTCTTTATGTAGACGTAACACAGAACTCTTTTCTGGGATGCCTGACACATTCTTATTCAGGTTCTTTGGATCTTTCATAGGAGAGCAGCACTGGATGGCAAGATCTACATTTACAGTGAGAAATATCTCTTCTGCTTCTTCAAGAGCACTCACCTACATTTTTCCACAATCCCCTCAAGTAATGCTGCTTATTATCTCTGTTCTGGTTATCACCACTGAGGATTAATATCGTCACATTCTGAAGACAGGATAGAATATTTTACCTTGTGCAATAAAAAGGCATTTGTTGAATATAGAATTTAATGCACAAGACTCAATAAAGGGCAGATTTGTGATATAAATACCAAGCTATACCATCACTGGATGTGGGAAAACTTCCCTGAAAACTTAGCCGAACAGTAACAAACCCTCTTGAGTTAATTTAATCCATCTGATGCAGAAGGAGAGTTTTCTTGTCATTAAAATGAAACAGGGTTATTCTAGTCAAGTCAAATCTAGAAAGGACTATTTCTGCTGTTTCGTGAGTACTGTCAAGGTGCATTGGGTTTGTAGAAACACTGCTGCCTTTGGACATGGGAAGTCTGAGCAGGGCTGGCTAAATGGCCACAGACCACTGCTCACACACAGCAAGTAAGACACGCTTGACTCACTGCGCTTGTGCAGAGCAGCTCTACCTTGTGTTGCAAAGAACTGCTGGGCCCTGTCTGGGGATGAGGATGGGAGCATAAACAAATCAAGATTTCCAGGACCTATTCAAGTAGCTTTCCAGAATCACACTATTGTTGAGAAGGCCTTGGAGAGAAGTAAAATTTTGTCACAGGAGTCTGTTGAATTTATTAAATTATTATTATTAAATTAAAATGTATCTAAGTTTTTAATGAGATGTCAACTAGGAAAGGTACTGGGCTGACAGGTGGTCTATTCTGTACTTCAAGGAGGTCATAGGAAGAAGTGCAAGGGGAAGAGAAGGACATGCAAAGCCAACAGAGTAGCTCAGAGAGGAAAATGTCATGGTCAAATCACATGAAAGATAATATCTGCATTGGGATTTCTGAAAAGCTGATACAAATTTCTCCAGGAGTCAAAGGCAGTAGGTGACCAGCATTACCTGTGAACTAATGTAGGGAGTTCCTAATGGGAAGAAAGAAACTGTAAAATATGGTGATGTTCTGGTGTGTGGGGACTGAAAAAATTTGGTCCCAAATCTTAGTGTTCAAAAGATGATGGTGCTTTGTTTAATTACAAAGAAGAAGGGCTCACATGTCTGTAGGATAATTCAGGGTGGAAGGGACCTCAAGAGATCTCTAATCCTATCGCCTGCTCACAGCAGGGCCATGCTGCTCAGGGCTGTATCTGGTCAGGTCTTGAAAAACTCAAAGGATGCAGGGTAAGACCTTTCATAGCAATTTAAAAAGTACAAGCATGGACTTGGCTGACTGTTGTTTGTGTTTGGTAATGGGGAACAACTCCATTATTACATCCATTGAATCCAGTTTCCAGAGTAGATCTGATAGTAGAGGGAGGAAATGAATTTGCTCCAAATAACACCTTTATCTTAAAAATATAGCAATTGTGGCAGCTGCAGTGAAGTATCAGATTTGATACTTTCCCCTCTTGTCATCCCCACACAGTTCGGGGTTGCAGTCCCAGTTCGGATCACACTCGCCTTTTCTCTGGTGTTCCTGTCAAGACCCATGAGACCAGCTCCTGTTTTTCTGGTGTTAGCAATTCAGCCTGGGACAAAGCGGTCTAAACAGATCCAATTATACACACGTGGAGTCACTGTTTTCCCATTCATAGGTGCGAGCAAAGTCAACATAAAGACCAGATCAGCTGTAATAAAAAAAGGATTAAATGGATGAATGTAACAAAAGTTTTTCTCACCCTCTCCCGGGGTTTCCTCTCCTTCCGCTCTTGCACCGTAGTCAGGTAATTCACTGCCGCATATTCCAGCACCGAGAGGAAGACAAACACAAAACTGACCCACAGGTAAATGTCCACTGCTTTGATGTAGGAAACACGGGGCATGGAGGCGTTCACCCCAGTGATGATCGTAGACATGGTCAGCACGGTGGTTATCCCTGGGAATACACCAGCAGAGAGACCGTAAGGCACTTTCAAACCAGACTCTTCATCACAAATACAGCTGTCATTACAATTTTCTGACATCTGAATTTACCTTGTAGTATTGTTTTTCATGTTTGAGTGATGGGTTTCATTGCCTGAGGAGGGTCCAGGCAGCCCTGATTTCTAACTCGGGTTTTGTCTTTGCAGTGAAAACAGTTCTAGTCCTGGTCTCGGGGTGTTGCTAGCCTGGTTCCTCGCCACACCGCCAGCCTCCCACCCCACGGCCAGGCAGCAGCGCTTTGACCCCGTGCTGGCTGTGCCCCATCTCCCGGCTCAGGACAGTCCCCAGAGGGGGTATACAAGTAGCTCAGCTTCTAGTTCACCCCCTCTGCAGCACAGGCACCAGTGAAGCCCGTCTGCTACTGCTGCTGATTCCACCAGGTTCCCCAAGCCTGTGTTTTCTGTCTGCTCCTGGGAAGTCCTGCTTTCTGGGAAGTCACCAGCCAGCTCCTACGCCTGGTCTGTGCCTTCCCCGGGGCAAGAGCAGGGACTAACAGGGGCCCCACAGAGCAATGCTGCCCCACGTTACACCATGGGCGAGCACATCAGCAAGGGCAGGAGCCCCCGTAGTTTGGAGTTATCTTAGTTCTGGGGGAGGCTCTCTGTGACCCTCTTCTTCCAGGGGCTAATTATGTCACGTTAATGATCCATTTGAAAGTTATAATTATGTATATAAGCACAAAGGACTGAATTCACAGGAGTAGCCAGGTGGTAAAATGTTCTGCTAATGGCAGTGCCTACACCTCTTGAAAAGCCATGGCCAAACCCCTTACGCTCCTTTTAATAATGTCTCAAGGCAATGGATGATGTTTCTAAACACAGACATGGATAACTGTCCCATTGCCATCTCTGTTCTGCCCGTATATAGCCTCTCCACTGAGGAATATAATTTTAACAATAAATATATTCCTGAGGTGTGCTGCCTGGAATAAGTGAAAGCAAGCTTGGGCTCGAAGTCTGCAAAAATACAAGCAGCCTTTTGCTAAGGCCAAAGCATCCACTTTAAAAGAAGAATTATGTCCATAGCATAGTTCTGCTCCCGTGGTGACTCCTCTGGCATATGCCTTCATCTGTCTGAAGGATACTGCAGAAGGGGAAGCTGGATTCCTCACACTGAACTCTAAACCCATCTAACAAGTCGAACAGCACAGCTCAGCTGACTGTGTTACCTCCACCCTCCCTCCTCTAGCAAAACTCAGTAAATTGAAATTTTGTCAGGGCTGCTAATATTGATTTTCACCTTTTGTGCTCACTGAAGTCTCTGAAGGGTGCTGACATTTCGGCTCTCACTGCGCCCTGTCTCTGTTGATACCCGTGAAAGCAGAGCGGGACGTTTGCCCCCTGATTTGCACTGCGTGCAGCTAGCGCTCATGCAAGAAGGGGAGGCAATTCGCTTGGCACCGCAGGGCAGACAGAGAGTTTGTCCCGTGGCCAGTCCCCTGCGTGGGACACACACGTGTGGCACAGCTGATTTCCATGCCACAGGGCAATGCAGGGGCAGTGCATATCACAGGGGATTTTGCCTTCATGGTCAAGGCCAGAGCTGCAGCAATTGTCTCTCAGGTCTGCGGAGTACAAGGTTGTATTTACCTAAAGGGACTCTGGCAGGAACTGCTCGGCGATCAATCCAGAAGGACACCCAGGACAACATGACCATGAGGGTGGCAGGGAAGTAAGTTTGGAGCAAGAAGAAGAAGATGTGTCGACGTAAAGTGAAGTTTATGTAGAGGCGATTGTACCAACCTTATAACAGAGAGAAGGAAAAAGAGAAGTCACACCAACATCAAACTACTTTCAGATGAGGTGACATTGCATCAGGCGAATAGCGCCTCATTTGCTTTGAGAAAATCACAGTTAATGACCACAGCTCATTGCAGTTTACAGAAAAGACTCCTTAATGAACTGACTATGAAGGTCAAAGCGTCTCTCAAGACCACATCTTCCAGAGAAGATAATATAACCTGTGCACCCAGACAGTTTAATTCCTGTTAGGGCTCAATGCGATCTTGAAGAGGCATTGCCTTCCCAGACTACATAACCATCAAGATGGAAGTCTGTGGCGGGGACAGCAGCCTTGGCATGGAAGAGTGGCAGGTCTGATGGGCCGCAGGGAGACCTCCCAATGGACAATCCTCCATGGCCAAGGTCGAGAGGGATAGTTTGCACCCCTTGTTCCCCCAGCCCACTCTCTGGCAGGCACCCCGGTACCCACCTGTGCTGCTGTAAAAGGCAAGCTTTGTGGTGGTGTGAAACTCCTGGATGAGGAACTGGGAGAGCGATATCCTCTCATCTGTTTTTAGGGAATCATTCCCGTTCTTCCAGTAGAGCATGAGGTCGTCTTCAGTGTAGGCATCTAGGGGAGAAGAGCAAACCTCGGTGCAGTGCACTGAGCTGGCTGCTATCGCACCCAGAGCCCAGGGTGTGCCCACACACCTTCCAGGCTGCCTGCGAGGTCCCAGCTGAAAAGGCCAAATGCCACCGCTCAGCTGAGAGCTTCAGCAATGGCGGCTATGGCTGTAGCACCGAGTGGACTAGCTCATTGTCATAGCCCTCAGGCCTGATGCCTGGTGGGTTTTATAAACCCTTCTATTTCTTAAATCATAATTTTGCACACATAATATGTGTCAGATAACCCACTGCATCAGAACTTCAAAAACTGTCCCTTACAACCATCTTAAAATCAGAAGCAAAGGAAAGGAGACTTAGAGGAAAGAACCTGCTTGGGTTAATGCGAGGAACAGGCTATTAAGAGTCTGAGGCATGTGGGAGGACAAACTCTTGGGTAAACTGTCTGCTTGTGATGCACACATGAACATGGCAGGCCTTGTTTGTTTAATACAGGTAGAAATATACAAATGTTAATCCTTTCAGATGGGGTTTAGCAGCAGCTCTTCCCACAGAGGGAGGAAAAAATTGCACACAATTATATTAAAACAGAATTAAGATCGTAATTCCTATTGCAAACTTAAGAAGGAGAAGAAAAAAACTTCATAAAAAGCTAAAAGTTCAAAATGTCTCTGTCTCTCAGCGAATTTGTATGTGTGTCACAGCTGGGACAAAGGAGCTACATGTGGGCATAAGCTGGGTTTATCTCACATAGGTATAAGAAACGTAAGAGGAAGGTGATTAATGTCACTGCCCCGTCACGGTTTCTACCCCAAGGACGAGCAGATGGTACGCGTGAAGGGCACAGAGTCATTTATTTATGTTTTTGAGGGCGCCTGGGTGAGCAGGTGCTGCTGGGGCCTGCCGACCTACAGCCGAGTGGCTTGGGGTCCTCTGGGGACCTGGTGGCAGCGGGGCAGCCCAGCTGGGTGTCGGGGACACTGGCAAGACAGCACACACAGCTGGTGTTTAAAAACACCCCGTTGTTGCAAACATCATCTACTTCTAGCGAAAAAATACGGTCAGGGAGTTTTTCTTGATGTTGAAGTCCGCTAACTTTGGTTAGAGCTCCCATGAATGTAGTAGCAGTTTCATTATTGGTATAATTATTTATATAATTTATTTATATAATCAAACAAATTTGGGTGCCCATGGGGTGCATCCTCAGCTCCCCCGTGCTTTACTTACAGCTTTCAATCTCCAGGGAGCACGTCTGCGTGTCCAGGGGAAAGCGACTGAAATCCATGTTGCACATTGCCGTTACTGTAACTCTAGGAATAATAAAGAGCGCCCCATTAAAAACTTACCTTCTTATGCAGCTGAAAAATAGTAAAGCTGAAAGTTTTGGGTTTTTTTTTAACTATCTGGACAGTAACAGTCCACTGAAAATAAATACTCAGCAAACTAATTTTAGGAAAGATGACTAGAAAGGTAGGCCACCACAAATTGCTGTTAGATGAGGAAAATATTGGAGAAGAAAATATTGGAAAATAAAATGGGAAAGAGACACAGAGAGGGCAATTCTTCCTCTTTGACTATCAGCAAACATCTCTCTGCAGAGATCTGTGCTTTCAACAGCTGCTTTGCACGATAAAACAATTTACATTTTCCAAAGCCATCCTAGTGCCGTGAGGGATGGAGGTGATTTCTCCACACCCGGCGAACTTCCAGCTGCTGAGTGGGAACCCGGTGATCACACCTGGGTGCCAGCCACCAGAGGGCACAGGCAGTGCCTCGACTTACGGCTGGAGCTGGTACGTGACAGAGACCACCGAAACGCTCTGCACAGTCAATCAAAAGCTCTGGTCGTGTTATCGTCTGATTATCTCGTTTTTAATAGTATAATTTTGTGTTTGCACTGGAAGCATCCATAAACCTTGGCTCAGCTGGCTTGAACTCTAGGAAAGTAAATGAAGGTAGAAGTATAAATCATACTGAGGGAAGAACTAATGAGTTATAGGAGGGCTAATGGTAGACAGACGTCTGTCACATAATGCTGAAAACAAGCTGCAGTCCCTTATGTTGGTAGTCCTTTTGCATGTGTGTGTTCCAACTGACATTGCTTTCCTGCCTGGATTTAGTCTTTGAGTGAAAGTGCTTGGCTCAGTTTTGTGGCTTAGGTGCCAGTGAGGTCTACAGTGGTTTCGAAGATGAGAGACGACAAAGTCTGGCAAAGAACCTTAAAAAGTCAGGCACCAAGGAAAAATAAAATCTACAGGCAAAGGCATCCAGCAAAGGCAGGCAGTAATGACCCGCTTGCTCTTAAGGCGATGTGATGGTGCAGCCCCCCTCACACCTGGCAATCCCAGAACCAGCCAACATTGT
>Ga0181612_113163_pt1 | contig 14325 bp, 13 predicted proteins | sample HoacroProtozoa21_FD_119630 | JGI IMG/M metagenome (GOLD analysis project Ga0181612, IMG submission 119630) | Hoatzin crop microbial communities from Cojedes, Venezuel. Combined Assembly of Gp0051906, Gp0051904, Gp0051908 | reverse complement strand
TCTGTGATTCTGTGATTCTATGGGTTTATTGTTACTTAGCTAGTGCTGACAAGCTGTCCTGCTAGGCAATGATTCATCCTTGTTGGAACAAAGTTGGAACACATTTACAGCTCTAAACATTAGGGATGTGTTTTCTTTTTGTAGATTCACTGGTTTTCAATTTTCAATTCTTTTATGATGGTGATCTTTCTGGTTGGCCTAGTGTCTATGATATTAATGAGAACTTTGCGAAAAGATTATGCAAGATACAGCAAGGAGGAAGAAATGGATGATATGGTAAGATCTGCATTCGTGCTTTTTTAAATATCTTTTTTTTTAAGGCTTATTGTTTTCATACATTCATTGTGTTAGCAGCTCTGAATGGCTTTCTCCAGTTGGACAGAAAACTGCCACACTGTCCTGAAAGTTTTCTTTACAGCATGCTCCTAGGTTGCAACCCAGACTTCTGTCTGCAGTCACGGTGTTAATAATGTTCATATCCACACGGGTTAAACACCTTCCATTCAGAGTGTGTGACAGAAGCCTGCGTATACTCCTGAGTGCTTCGGAGGATTTTAGGGACAGGGAGGGAACCTGATAGATGTTACTGCATCGCACGTTCAGGTTGTCATTTTTGTTGTCTTCATACCCATCTGAAAAGTAAACTTTTCTCTTGGATTTGATGCAGTCAGGAGAGAAGACATACTTGCACTTGAAGTTGCTTTAATAAATCAGACCTTTAATTTGTGTGTTACATGGCAAGCGTTAAGCTTGTGTGTTTGTCATTAATTGTCATGACCAGACTTAACCTTCTTTTGTTGTTGTTCCTAGGACAGGGATCTAGGCGATGAGTACGGGTGGAAGCAGGTCCACGGAGATGTGTTTAGACCATCCAGTCATCCTCTAATATTTTCATCGCTTATTGGTTCTGGTTGTCAAATTTTTGCTGTGTCTCTGATAGTCATTGTTGTTGCAATGATAGAAGATTTATACACAGAGTAAGTATACTTGTGCCCTGCCTTCTGCATATAAATGCTTAAATGAACAAAATAATTACAAAAATGAATGTTCTAGCTGGCCTGGAAAAAAGCATTTGAGAGTTTTTAGTCTTTGTCTTTAGATCAGATGTGGTATTCAGAAGGGCTCTTGTAAGTTGTCACGAAACTTTGTCCTGCACTTACCAGGTGAGTTTCTCTCCTTCAGTTTTACTCTTTCATTGCTTGCTTTTTACGTGATATATTACGAAATTAGTTTGTTGGTCTGCACTGTCACGGGAAGGTTATATACGAAATAAATGTTGAAAGGTACACATTTCACTCCTGGTTTCATCTGGAGTGACAAGACATGACTGTGTCTCTCGCCCTGTTATCCCCACCGTGTCCCGTAGAGACCGAAGCAGGAGTGTGCGGGGCTGTGGACAGCCCTGTTTGCTGCTGACAGTGCATTCTGCCAGTCTGACCCACAAGGCTGCTCGGGAACGGAGGTTTAATTTCTGGAGTTCTTGTGAACGGATGCTGCTCGGCCTGTGCTGCGTGTAGACCTTCTAGCAGCAGCGGGGCTCTGGGCTTGACTGGGGAGAGTGCGTTTTAACACGAACAAATAGTACTCGAGTGTAAATTTAACACACCACTCGTGGTTCACCTGGCTCTCTACCTGGCATCTGTTTGAGATTTTTGCTGTTGTGGAAGGACTTCACCTGTTTCAGTAATGATCGTATTTTGGATACTGGGGGGATTTTTTTTGTTTAATACAAGTGCTTTGTTTTCAGCAATGACTGAAATTTCAAATCTCTCTTCTCCTTCACTTGCCTATTGCCTGTAACTATTGATTTTAACAAGCTGTCATACTGCTAATGTGCCGCTGGAGAGAGCTCTTGGGTTTGAATTTAGCTGCCCTTTAACGGTGTGTTTACAAAGCCACCCCGTAGCACCAGCAGCTTGGCATACCTTCATTTTTCATACGGTGTGATTCCCCCTTGTGCCCTGTAGTTACATTTCTGGGTACACTTACATACACATTTTTAATTGTATGGCAGGTGAGCCCTTTAAGGGAGGGAACGCAACCATTTCAGAACGTTTATGCGCTGTAGGGAAGCTGTAAGTTAGTAATGACAACTGTAAAATGTGTCAGAACAGTAATATATGTGCAGTTAGTCTTTTATTGCAATAGGCCTTTCTGTCACTTTCAAAGGGATTTGAATTCTGGGTATGGAACGGAACAATTGACCAAAGATGGTGCAGATAATCCTTATGTTTAGGAAAATAGTGATGTGAGTGAAAAAGGCTGTAAAGCAGAGTCAGAAGAGTGACCGCCTGTCCTTCAGGGCTGTTCAGGCCCCTGGGCATCATGCAGCTGATGCCAGCTAAAAGGCTCTCGGTGAAACCTGGTCACATCAGCTATTCATTTATTAATACTGGTTTGTGTTTTGAGAAGCTTTTCCATTAGAATATTTGAAACAGAAGTAAGCTGAAGAACAGGAGACTCTGAGATCATGGTAGATGACCATCTGCTGGTTGTTTTACAGGTAGCCTGGGTTTACATGTGCCACTTCAGACTGTGCGTGGTCATCTGGGGCTTTGTGTGTGTTTCGGAATGGTCTTAAGTCAGGAGGAATGTTACAATTGGTTCCAGTCTAACCAGTAGCTTTCTAAAATGGAACTAGAGCTTTTGTTTTTTTGAGAAGGGAATGTTAGCATAACACTCCTTTGGTGTGTGTGACCAGCAGGCATATTTGCTCAGTTCAAGCCATGCAGGCATAGAAGCCGGTTGTACTGAGGGTTCCTTCTCTGAGTAAGGCAGGCATCCAGCAATGGCTCACAAAAACCCAAAATGCCACTAGTCTGGATTCTCTCAGAACAGCTAATCTGAAGAAAGTGCCACAGGCTGGCTGAAAAGCTTCTGCTGCTCTTCCTATCGGGGAGTAGCAGAGGGACGTGGGAGACGGCTCTACTCATGGATAACATCTGTGTCTTGCTGTTCTTAGACATGATTTTTAAAAATGTGTTTGGAGATGGCTTTTGTGATTTAAAATTATTAGCTTTGCATGTAAAATTTCAGAAAAAATATGCCAAAATGAGTACCCCAACATTTAATGAAGTGATAATTTAAAAATGGCTAAACTCTTCTGATTGGACTATTCCATGCTGATTTGTGGCGATAGTTTCTAAATCAGGTTTTCAAATTTTCTGGAAGATGAACACTTTCAATCTTAAAAGTTAATTTCTGGCGGATGGCAGAAACATCATTCACAGTCCTGGTCTATCTTTGTGAACACTGGCCTTAATATTAAATAAAGAGGACCTTCCATCTGTAGTAGTGGAATCTGACACTTAATGTATGTCATGTAAACAGTTCTTTATACACAAGGCACACACATCCAAATGTCAGAGTGTTTTGATCAGAGGTGAGATTCTGTACTCTAGTGAAAATAAATGTATGTTAGAAAAGAATGTAATATGTCAGAACTCTGTTTCCCAGGCTGCATTAGACTTGGCCAGAAGCTTTGGGTACAAACAGTTGTCATGTAGATTTTACAATTTAAGCACTTCAAAATTTTTACATTATCTAAAAACGTTCAATAACTGCTTCTGCTGAATGTGCATATTTTACTGTAATCAGTTGCTGTAATACTGTTTGTTTTTCTATTTCATTTACCAAAAAAATCACTTCTTGTAGGAGAGGATCAATGCTTAGTACAGCTATATTTGTTTATGCTGCAACGTCGCCAGTGAATGGATATTTTGGAGGAAGTCTTTATGCTAGACAAGGAGGTAAATTGTTTTTGTGTTTCAGCATTTTCATTACCTTGTTAAACGGAGCAGTTGTTATTCTCTGATTTGCACCAATGTAGAAGTGTCTTCGTGGCATTAAGGCATTCAGGTGGAATCTGTTAAGTTCTCGATAAACACAAATTATTTTGAGTATGTTTAACTTTCGTATTATTTCCTGTTCAGTACTGGCTGCATTTTCTAACTAAAGATGAATTCTTTGGTTAATTTAAAGTAGTAAGAGCTGAAAAACTGTTAACAGTTGTGTCTTATGAATTGCTTGTTACACTCATGTGTGTAATCGTTTGGCTCATGACATCCAGAGAGTGTCATCGTCTCTCCCTCTCGTGTAACGCGCTGTTGCACAGCTGACGTCACCTTCTCCAGATGACCCCTCTGTAGGTACCGGGGGGTTATGTTTACTAACACGGATGGGGTGGCTATACAGTACTTGCTAGACCATTAATTGCGGATGGGGAAAACTGTTTACAGCATCTTTTAAAGAAGGTTATTCTGCTTTCCGGTATGTGCTCTGCTTTGTACTTAGCAAATTCAAAATGAGTGTCAGTGGAGAGCAGAAGCCCAATAAAATTGATGTAGGAGGTTTGGACAGGCTGTCTTCGAGTGCTCCCTGCTATGCCTCTGAGTTATGGCCAATTACATCCTTGCAGTCCACTAGCTTCGTCCGTTCCCTCTGCTGCAATAAAAGAGTAATCAATAGCTATTATCTTCTGCAGTGCTTTAGGAAAAATAATTCTGGTAAGTTCGCGAAAGAAAATTCGTATCTTTTTAGCACCATATACTTGTTAGCATTCAGTCTCAGCTGCCCTCTAAGCTACTCTGAGTCTGAGGGCTAGATGTTTCTCTGCGAGTGGCTTGTGTATGAGCCTAGCCATTTGTAGAAAAGCAGCTCTGGGTAAATGAAGGTTTCTGTTCTAAGATGTACTGTGCTGTATAGTTGAGCCAGATTCACTTTTTCTTCCTACAGATCAAACATGTACCAACCGTGACATGCTGATTATGTTGGCTCACGGTGAAAATATGTACGATGGTCTTGAAAACCAGATGCTGGTTTTCTGACTGGTTTGTGTTTAGTGCCTATTACGGATGCATCTGTGGAGTATTAAATTTAAATATAGACTGTATTTAAGAGCACAGAAAGTAAAGGGAATACAGACAGTGAAAATTCTTAAGGAATTACCCAAGAGGATTTTTTTTTGGCTTCTCAAGGAGTTCTAAACTTCGTAGTAACTGCTAACAAGTGTTGCTCTTCCCCTCGTGCCTGGGGTTTGGAAGTCGCTTGTCTCCTACCTTTTCTGCTGTCGAAGCTGTCAGAGTTCAGTTTTGCTGTATACGAAATGCTGTGGCATTTTGCTTTAGACCAGGGATAGCCAGTTCCTGAGTGCATCCCAGGTGTCCGGAGGTGGCTTAGCAGGGTCAGGACAGCCCGGAGCCAGTACTGCTGGCGAGCCGCTGTCGGAGTTGTCCTGGGAGCAGTGCCGAGCTCTGGTGTGCTCGCAGCGCAGGGCCACCTCTGCGCTCTCTGTCTCGGCTCATCCGCAGCTTGCACGCACCCGCTGGCGGTTCATACACTGCGTTCTTCGGCCAGCTCAGTCAGCATGTGCTGCTCTTCAGCTGGAGTGTTCTCATGCTGTATCCCTGTTCTCCTGGCCTAATAAATTGGTTCGTGTGCCGCGTCTTGTGAGTTGCCAGGAGTCGAGTGAAACTGTTAGTTGACTCTTGGCTCTTGTATCGATGTCGTTACTTATTTCTTTCACCTTTTTGGGGGAGAAGTTGTCAAACACCTAAATTCTGGAGAGCTTGCTGAGAACTTTTTAAACAAAATGCCCTGCATCTCACCATTCCCGTTGGAATGTCCCTTCTTGCAGGAAGGCGATGGATAAAGCAGATGTTCATTGGAGCCTTCCTTATTCCAGCGATGGTGTGTGGAACTGCCTTCTTCATTAACTTCATTGCCATCTATTACCACGCTTCAAGAGCTATACCTTTTGGAACCATGGTGAGTGATTTTACTGGAGAATTCAAACACCGCTGTAGGCACGGGAAAGCTACGTTTCAGTTTGAATACAATTGTGAGTCGTAGCTTTAGCTTCCTAGTTAGAAATTTATTCTGGGAGGGGTTTAAGGTGCTTCAAGTATGATTCATTTTAATCCTATGGCAGCAGCTGCTGGATGCCCACAACAGTCTTCTCTCTACTTAAAATGACCCTGCTGCTTTGCACTTAGTGTTGTAACAACATGGGAAGTTAGCAGCTTGAATTTTCTTCTGGATGGCCAGTGCAAACTAATTATAAACTAAATTGCAATGCAAAAGGATTCCAAGTTAAAGCTATTTCCAAATCATTGCAGTCAAGCAGAAAAAATAAAAGATCAGGCAACAATATGAGATGTCCTGAAGACATCTGGCTTTATGAAAATGAATCACTGTTTTCACTTTGTGAGGTGGTATTTAGTACCCAGTTATGGTCTTATGTCTGTATATTAGCCATGTCAGTTGAAAAAACAATGCTGTTTGGGTTACTTTCCCATTTAATCATGATGACTTCTCTTGTTTCTGTGGTTTTTGTCAGGATTTTGTTCGTTATGGCCCTTTCAAGCAACCTCAAGTAACGCTGTGAATACAATGTAGGAAATAATCACTCGGCACTTTGGCAGAGTTTCTGTTTGAGCTTGCAAGGGATGTTATTAGAGAGCAGAATTTTCTGAAGTATGCACAATAAAATTGCTTTTTCTAATTTTGTGTAGTAGCGCTGTTAAATATCTGAATACAGAAAGGCTTGTTTTCTTTTCAATATCTGTAGTAAATCTGGGATTTAACATTTTTTTAATAGCTTCCTTCTTTGCATATCGTCTTAAATTATTCAGTCTGTTCAGAGATGTTTGAGTAGCCTTGGATTTCTTCTTAGCTTAAATCTACCATAAAATGAAGCTTGGTATCACACGCTCTGTCTTAGAAATTGTATTATTTGGGATGTAATCAAATTCAGTATGTGACTGACCGTACTTCTTAAGAACACATTGTTAATGAGTGAATGTGCTGGAAATCATACGTGGTAATGAGAGACAATTCTCAGTTTCAGGCAAAGGCTTTCAACAGTTTTTGCTGAGAGAGAAGTCATTGCTTTACATGTACATTGATGGTTCTAGTCATCTCCTTATTAGCAGTACTTTCAGTGCATGCCTAAATACCAACTTTTTACATTGACTTTATTGTTATAAAACCCCTAAATATAATATCAAACTAAATGTGTTTATAAACTGTTCACTTAATTTTTCTGGTTTTCTTCTTCCAGAAATTAGACTCAAATTCTATCTTTGGATATGTTTGTATTAGTTGGTCAGTGCCCCGAAGGAATATTGTATTGTTTTTTCTTTCCTGAGCTAGCAGACATATACGGTACTGTCACCAAAGTTTACGACATTAATCTTTCATGTGCAAAGAGACTCTGTTTTACTGCTGAACAAGCATTTATGATACCACATCTCTCACTTGTATTCCCATTTGGAGGTCAGGAATGCTGGGGGAAGAGAGTTCCACCTGTGCTGAAGTTTGCCTTGTAAATCTGTTCAACTGATTTGTATTTTAAGATCATGGAAACATGTGCATGCAAAAGCAAATGGGAATATAAATCTTCAGGGGTCACTTAACCAGGATGTTAGGACTCTTTATACACAGTGATTTTAATGATCTCAAGGTTTTATGAAAGTATTTGAATCATTATGACTGGCAATAAAACTTCAGTGGAGTTAGCAGACTTCTTGTAGGAGCAGGTTATGAATCGGAAACTTAATCAGAGTAAGTAACGCTCTAATGACTTCAAATCAACTAATAAAGCTGGTTTGTAGAAGGAAATGAAAATTGTTTGAAATTCCCATGTTGTGCTTCAGGTTGAAGTCCCCAGCGAGCCCTCTGGCTTTGTGCATAGAGATACCTTTGTGCCTTTCCACCTTTGTTCTCAGTGGAGAGAAGCTTCCAGCTGCTGCTTTCGTGGGGAAATAAAACCTCTGCCATCTAAATCTACTAGAACACAGAGATTACTTCCTTTCCCCTGGCATGTCTTGAAACCACCCTCCTCTATTTAAATCGCTGGCAAGATTTAGCACCTCTTCTTGACTACTGTAAATCTGGAAAATGCAGAAACCGAGTTGCTGAAGAAAGCCTCTGAGCTCAGAGGTTGCCAGGAGACTATGCTTGAATATGAGGTCCTGTGCTTTGCCCGTTGTGCATTGCTGCTTCCCTGTGAGCTGCTGGGCAGTCTTCTCTCTGCAACTTCATTCTTCCCTCCAGACAGCTTTCTCTGTGGAGTGTAGGCAGGGGCAGCTGATAGTGTCAAAGCCGAGACATTCGAGCTACCGCACAGTCACTTCATCTTCGATCAGCCTAGCACCGGCGCTTCTACACTTCGTCTTGCATTGCTCGAATTGATTGGGCTCTTTGGCACCTTCATGCACCTCGCTGTCACTGCAGGCTGCTTTGAACTTAAAAGCTTTGTTCGCCTGGTGTCCCTCATTCCTGATGCCTGGGATCTCCTCGGAGGTGTGGTGGGGACGGGAAAGATGCGAGGCTGGTTTCTGCAATTGTTCCTTGGTCTCGGGACTCTGCCTTTAGCCCTGTGGGTATACCTGCTAGCCGTCTGACCTAGGCTGCGACGAACCTGCTGCGGTGGAGTACACCGTGAGCCTGACCAAGGCTGCATCCCTTCCCTGGGCCATCTTTCTGCTGCGCTTCCCTTCCAGATGCAGTAAGGAATGAATGGGATAGGTTTTATTCAAATATGAGAGCTTTTTAAGGTTTAAAGCTTTCAACTCTCTAAGCATATGAAGGAGATACAAAAGTCTTTAGGGCTTTTTCTCTCATCTCTTCACCTGTATAGAAATGCAGTGGGTACTGTTCAAGTCTTTGTTCTTTTGGAGCCCAAATTTCGTTTTTTTGTGGTATTTTATTTATTATATCCTGTTGCTAGCGAACATAGAGGAGTTCTGAAGGTGTTGTACGCCTTGACTTACCTTCCGCTGATGTTTGTAAGTCTTCTCAGTGTGTTTATCGATTGTCTTTCTATTTTGTTGTGTTTGAATTATATGGAAAAAACGGACCGTGGAACAATTAGAAAGGATTTTAAATAATGGCAAGTGAAGTGACCTTTCCACATACGTTTGAGGAGTGTGGTGGCAGTTCTGTGCAAAAATACTAAGCAGTGCAGTATTTCTACAGAGTGCAGCGTGATTGAATTTGAAGGGACCATCTGAATTCTGGAGTTTCATAAGTTGTGACTGCTTATGTTGTTCTCTGCGTGATACAGAATTTAAAGATTTCTGTTAAGGCCTCTATGACTAAAGCAGTACTCTGACTGCAGAATCCGTGCGGCTTCTGTGAAACTGCTCCATTTTTGTTTTGTTTGAGTAGCAGGTTCCTGTGTGGTTAACGTTTCCAGTGTGCGTTTTTAATGATTTAATTAAATAAGGTTATGCACACTGAATTTCTCTTGGGATTGAGACCCTAGCGTTCGCATCTTTTATACCTTGTTTAAACTAGAAAAAAGTGTTTCCTCCAACAGATCGCTTAATCCAGGCTGCAGCCATCCCTGACAGCTTTAAGCTGAAGTGAGTATTGGCTGCCGCTGATAAATGAGGACCTGGTAACACCAAAGATTTTCATGCCTTGAGCCAGATAAGAAAATACACCTGGCTAAAAACAGAAAAAAAATCTAATGACGTACCTTCAGCAGGGTTCTTCCTCAGATTGCTTCAAAGTGACTGTGGAACCCTTGGTCAAAAACCTTGTTTTTGCTGAAAATAAGACTCAGCTTAATGCTTCTGCCTAAATTTTCAACAGTTCAATTTATTACCCAGAGCAGCACCCTAGATTAGCAGCTTAGTTGTAATAAAATTAATGACACTTTATTGTGAAGCCTTCCGTTCTTTCCTTGTTGTGTACAATGTCTGGCCAGATGATGTGCAGAGAACTGTTTCACCGTACAGATTTGGTAACCTCTGCGGGGGAGCGTCTCGTGACGGAGAGTGCCGTTCTGGTAGCTGACGGGAAGGATCAAGCTGCGGCTTTGACAGTTAATTTTTATTGCTTTGCTCCCTTGTGCATTAAGCAGTCAAGGCACCACAGCCTGCCAGTAGCTGTTTAATATTAGTTATGCTCATAAAAATTTTAATTATCACCTTTGAATGAAGTTTAATCTACAGTTGTCAGAAAATATGAAACACATGGCACTAGAACGTAAATTATATCCCTCTTGACAATGTTTCCTTTCAAATAAGGAAAACTGAATTCTGCACGTTCGGTCAAGGGCAGCAGAATATTCTTCCCCCATCAAAACAAAACGGGGTTAGAAAGAATGCGGGCTTGGTGAGGTTGGCAGTCTCTTATATGGCAACTGAAAACTGCAGACTAAGTCAGATGCTGATGTATAAACAAGAAACTTTGCACAGCAAAAATGCAACAGTCAAAACGAAAGAAGTATGTCTTAATGTGCTGGCTTGGTAGAAAAACTCGTGTCATTTGTCTTCAGTAATATGGATTGTGGAGAACACGTGCTTGTTTGCTTGATGGAAAACTGGGTTTGTAGGCGTAGTAGGTTTGCCTGTTTGCATGATGTGTGTTTTCTGAAGTGGTAGTCCAGGCTGTTCCCTGAATGTCTCTTGGCTGATGTTACACTAATACTTCTCTTAGAAGGCTCATGAAGACCTAACTTTCTTCTCTCTGCCTGCCATGCAACAGCCATTATTGGGGTTTTGGTTGGTTTTGGTGCGTTGCCAGTGGCCGCTGCAGGGAGGTGTGTCTGCGGGAGGGCAGAGCACGTACGCACATTGGTGCTGCCTTCACTTTCCCTCTACCCTTCGTGATGCTGACGTGGGGGCCAGTAAGTGCTGGAGCCGCTTTCGCCGTTGTAATCACATTCTCAGAAACCCGTGAGGCAGAAATCTCATAACTTCATCTCTTTTTCAGTTAAGGCGGTTGTGTACCCCAGTGCCCTGTGTTGCCTTCAGTTTGGATTTACACTCTCCAGGTTAGACCCTGCCCAGCCTGCAGCATCGCTGCCCTTGCCATCTGTGGCAGTAGGCACTGCCTGTTGAGCTTGGGAGCGAGCCAGTGTCGTCACCTCAGATCTGAAGTGAAGGGGGACACGCAGAAGCTCAACGAGTCAGCTGTCTCCAGTCATCTCTCGCATGAAGCGAAGACTATGACTGCCAAGGATGACCAGAGTCATTTTCAGCAAACATCAGTGAGCGGGTAGACTACCTTGGAGTCAGACAGTGGCTTGAGAGCAAGAACGAAGATGCTACTGAAGTCACTACCGTTGTGTGCTGGTTCTAACCCGTGCGGGTTGTTGTGTAGGTCAGCCTACTACAACCAGCGGGTTGCTGTCACCAGGGCGGGGTTATCTCACAAGACAGAGCGTGCACATCTTCGTCAGCTCAGACAGCTTATCAGAGGCAGGTGGAAGCGGGAGGCAGTCCTGACCCTGCTCTGTGGTCCATCCTCACTTGCTTAGTCGGGCCTCCTTTGCACTGCAAAATTATCTCAGAGAATTTTCCAACTCCTGAGTGGCTCCAGGAGAAACAGAGAAAACGTACTTCAATTCCGTCTGTCCTCAGAGTGTAGCGTAGCGTTAGGACAGGCAGTTCATTGTCCAACAAAACGTTGACTGTACCTGATGCTGCTTACTGGATTTCACTGAAGATGCTAGCTGTTCTCTCTGAAATCAGTTCATTTTTCAGCCAAATGGTTAAAAGGTTGGAAGATGTCACAGCATTTTTCAGCCATGGTTTGACTGATCTGATAATGAAACCACAAGCACTCAGATTTTCTGACAGAAGTCAATTAGGAGTGTACTGGGGACAGGTTGGCAGTACTTGCTGAAGCCATTATTCCAGGAACCTCGGTCTGTCTCAGCTTGTTTTATGCAGATAAACATTTTATATTTCAAAGCTGCTGCTGAATCAGTCTCCTGGACAACACAGCAGCCAAGTTGGGCCCTCTCCTTGCCCACCTGCTTTGAAGCCGTTCTGCTCTGCAGTTGCTGTCACTAGAATGAGATGCTGCTGACGGCCTTTTTCATCTAGGGGTTTGCCAGCGAATCAGTAATTGAGCCTGGCTGTTCCTTGCTTGGTTCCTCGTCCAAGGTGAGATTCTTTCCATGTGGATTCCCTGTGGTAGATGTGTTGTGCAAGATGGACGATTGCAAGCAACTAAGTTTTGTTCCAGGTGAGCTTGGAACCCAAGGCTGCTGCTGGACAATTTCTTTCTACAGTATTGAGAGCTATGGTTATTGCATTACAGGCAACTGTTCTGTCTTTAATTATCAAAAAGTTAACAAACTGTCTAACGCTAATTCATTTTGTGCTAAAGAGTTAGGAGTAGAGAACGTCTTGCTAAACACTTTAAATTTTCCCATTTTGGAAGATAATAATATGTTGCCTTCAGGGAATAGTGGAAGTAGAGCTACATACTGGAAAAGAGATGATTCGCCGTAAAATTTTAGGGAGGCTGTTTCGATGGAAAGGGCTGGAACATTGGCTTGACTTCGCTGCGTTGTGCAGAAACTTCTTCTCTGTGTGTAAGTATGGCCACTGTGCTGCTAGACAGTGGAGAAAAGTGAACCCAGAATTGTCGTCGGCAGCCTGCTGGTGTGGCTTTGCAATTCTCTTTTGGGTTTCGGATTGGGTTAAAAACTTTGCACCCAGCAGCTGTAGTTTTGTATGCAACTGCCTAACTGCTAGATGGTAACTCCCAGGGACAGCATGCTCTGCGAAAGTTTCAGAGAAGCTGATGGAATTTTCTGTGACAAAGTACCACAAAGATTTGCATTTCGTTCCTTGGCAGTGTACTGAGTATACTGATTAGACTAGAACAGTAAAAAAATCTGTGATGGTTCTATTCTGTCAAGTGATGCAAGGAAATATACTGAATAATGTTTATTAGGAAGTTTCTCAGGGAAGAAATACTGCTGTTTGATAAAATAGGTGTATATTGACTAATGCTTCATAATTACAGTGGTAACTACTAAGAACTCGTGTATACAGAGTGGGCTGGTTATCTTCTTCTGGCATCTTGTGCCTGTTTTTTAAATGAATGCTTTATTTTTTCCTTACAGGTGGCAGTGTGCTGTATTTGTTTCTTTGTCATTCTTCCATTGAACCTCGTTGGTACCATTCTTGGCCGAAATCTGTCAGGACAGCCGAATTTTCCATGTCGTGTCAATGCAGTGCCTCGTCCCATACCAGAGAAAAAATGGTAAAGACAGGCATGCATGTGAACGGGATGTATTCGCTTCAGTACCTCTAAAATGACTTTTTGTGATCGCTGAAAGTTTTTTGAAGAATAACTTTTAGGGGTTAAATTGAGTCGTGTCCAGGAGAGCACCTCTACTGGCATTTCTTTAATATGATTTTTCTGTTGAATAAAAGCACCAAGTGCAGTTAATCGTTAATAGCTGTAGCAGATCTTACAGTCCTGGGTCACTGATTCGCATTTGGCCTGAAGTGCTCTTCAGTCTCTTCCGTAGAAAGGATGGTCCCAACCCTGTTTTTGTGTGGGTATCCTGAAACGAAACCTTTCCCCTTTAGTTAATGCCTCTCACAGACTTAGGATTGAAGGTGCCACGGAGGCAGAACGCTGTTCTGTTTCGTGGTCTCCACGTACAAGCTGAGACATGTTTGCAGGGTGGAGGTGGGGAGAAGCTTGCAGTGCTGTTCCCAACTCTGCACTTTTGTTGGTGGCATGGAGCCTAAAATACTCCAGCTGTACAGTTGGAATTGTGAATAAACCTTTATTATTTTTGAAGTGAGTACAAAGGGGTGGGTGCCCAGTCTCGAAAAGTAGACTGGAGTTTTTGGAAAATCATAAATGCAGTCGCTTTCTTATTAATTTAGTTCTGAGATGGAAGCAGCAAGCTATGGAAATGAAAATATCCTCAGAGGATTTTTTTAATAGATTTTTCTTGCTTTCCCTGCTCAGAGGAATGGAACAGACAAGCGAAGGGGGCACTGAAACGTGGATGCCCACGATATCTGGGAAGTGCAGCACACTTAGTCTCTTGTTAGTGGCGGTTGTGCAGCTCAGGTGCTAGGATTTGATTTATATTGTGACCTGTGTCTTGGGAATCTGGTGGATTTTTCTGGATCAGCATGACAGACAAAAAGAAATGAGATACTTCTCTTGAAGGTGATGAAATTGCACACTGGCAGCTTAGACAAGTCTCCCTATGAATAATAGAAGAAGCTGCAGATTAAATCGCTGGTTACTAGCTAGATTCAGCATCATTGCAAGTACTACACAGGTCACCTTTAGTAAGTGGCAGTATCATCTCCAGGTAGCCAAGTATTCATTTTTGGCCATAAGCTCATGACTCAGTATTGCATTAAAAATGGACTCTGGTTCTGAATTATAGAACCGTCGCCTTGCAGAAGTTTCTCTGCGCTTTTTGCTGTGTTTGTAGCCGTCAGCAGTGCTGAGTGTTCGCTGCCTTCATTCAGGGCTAGTGGACGTTGTGGGGCTTGATTGCTTCAGCCCTGTTTGGGCAAGAGAGATGCTCTGCAGCCTTTA
>Ga0181612_154029_pt1 | contig 14326 bp, 14 predicted proteins | sample HoacroProtozoa21_FD_119630 | JGI IMG/M metagenome (GOLD analysis project Ga0181612, IMG submission 119630) | Hoatzin crop microbial communities from Cojedes, Venezuel. Combined Assembly of Gp0051906, Gp0051904, Gp0051908 | reverse complement strand
TTTCCAGCCATTCCCGCTTGTCCTATCACTACACACCCTTGTGAAAAGCCCCTCTCCATCCTTCCTGTTGGCCCCTTCAGGTACTGGAAGGGTGCTATAAGGTGTCCACATAGCCTTCTCTTCTCCAGGCTGAACAGCCCCAACTCCCACAGCCTGTCCTTATAGGAGAGGTACTCCAGCCCTCTGATCATCTTCGTGGCCCTCCTCTGGACCCGCTCCAACACTTCCCCCCGTTATTCCTCTTTTGAGGTGAATGAATGTTTTCCAGAATGAAACCAGAGTGTCAAATGGCTCACAAACAGTTTTCCTGCTTCTTACAAAATAGCCGCTGGGCAGTATCACCTTGCTTATAACAGACTTAGAGAATTGGCTGTTCTTGTGTAGTTTCAAGGCAAAGGGAGAAATGGAGCTAGAAAAGCAAGCTGATGTAAAGAAATGAGCTAATGAAGTGAGATCACAAAGTGTGTAACCCCAGCCGGTTGTATCTTCCTCTCCAGTTACCTTGGTAACTGTGTAGTGATATGCTGTTGCTTGGTTTTGTATCCTTCAAGTGAGAGAAGCTCAAAGTACCCACCACTGGCAAAAATATTGGTAAGATATCATATTCATCTACAAAACATAACAATTAAGTTACGGACTTGCTATATACTATATCCAAAGGGGAAATGTATCTTCCCCAAAGCCTGGACAAAATGACTTCTATTTTTCTATGAGCCAGCAATTTAGTGCATCTTTTGATGGCATTTCTTAGGGCCAAATCAAAGGGATCACAACAGGACCACTCTTTTCAGTGACATGGTTAGCTGAATCTCTACATGCTTTCAGTCTTAGATCTTTCTGCTGACGATAATGTTGGCTGCAGAGAGATACGGACTCCCGTTCAATGAAAACCAGACTTAAACTACATTTGGATGGGGATGGACTTTCTCAATGTGGAGCTGCAAAAAAACCCCCAAATTGCAGTGGTGTAGAAACCCCTCTGACAGATGATAGACATCAATTTTCATCAGTAGTGGGTCTGGACAGATTTGGATCCACTTGGGCACCCTTCACGCTGTTGGCAAGGGGCTGCTACGGACCCATCAGTGGGACCTTTAGCAATAGAGGAGGATGGCTACTGTGTGCTCATTCTCTCCCCCAGATGTCAAACACTGAGGCATTGCTTCTCTCTAAGGGTGACGAGGAGTGCTACTGCATCGCAGTTACTTTTCCCATCACTCCTCCGGCTCTACGGCTATTGGACACCCGTGGGTAAGATAATTTAAGGTGGTCAGCATGGGGGAATGGACCTTCATCTACCCACCCGTCCTGAGCAGTCACCAGCTCTTGCTCCTATATCCCCCCTTTCAAGCCCTGAGGTCTGGGGTAATGGTGTCATACAGGTGCAGTGTCTCTGGGGCACACTGCTGTTCATCTGGTGTGAAGAAAACCTTGGTCTGCTTCAGACTTCCTTGGTCTTCTTGGTCCAAGGGTTTCCTTGGTCTCTTTAAAAACCTGCAACTAATTATTAAAATGAAAGATGCTATGTAAGTTGAGGACTTACACAGGAAAATGAGATGGGAAAAATTGTTCAAAGGGAGACAATTCATCTGGGAGGAGAGGAAGCAGCACTCCTCCACTGAGCAGGAAAAAATGCCCTGATAACTTATCTAATACTGAACTTCAACTCCTTTCCAACCTCTGCACCTGTGGGCATTGAAATAGCATCAGAAAGGTTAGGCTGGGAGCATTGTCAACTCTGGATGCAAAATCTGAATGGCCAGAATTTTGCACGTAAACCCAGAGCCTCTCTGAGGGAAATGTGAATCACATCTTTGCACTGGTCTCTTTTTCCCTGGCTGTTTTCTGTGCAGTTCTGCAAAGCCCTGGGAGTATGACCTAGAGACTGGGATGCTCAGAGCTGCCAGGAGGTGGTTTGGTTTAAGAGCAGATGTCTTAGAGAAGAGCAGGTCTGTATACAGAGTGCTGTCTCCTTGCACATCCAGGTAAAGTGTCAGAGGCCCCAGTGGGACTGGTGAAGCTCTGAACAAAGAAGGCCAAATATGGCCTCCGAAAAAGCACATGGCTTGCCTTTGCCTATACTGCAAAGCAATTAAACTAGAAAAACCATCAACCAAACCAACTCTCTGGTTGGATATTAGTCTAGGGGCTGATCTTGAGAGATCTGTATGCATAACATTAAGTTTACAGTTGGACTCGATGATCTTAAAGGACTTCTCCAACCTAAATGATTCTATGAATCTACTCTATGGTAATTTATGTCTTCGTTCACTGGCTGAACACTGACAGTCAATTCAAGCTCACCAAAGTATGGAAATTTAAACAAAAAGAAAAAAAAGAATTCCTAGGGCTACCAAACTTACTTGCCTGCATAAACATCTAGTATCTGCCTGTTAAAGGAGAAATAGTGGCCACGTTTCCACAAAGAGAGCAGACAGAAAGATCAGGGCAGAGGCAGTAGCACTGATTTGGAGTTTACAAAGTCTCTCCCCCCACCGCTCAGACCCAGCCGTTCCTGTGCGCTGAGCACATGGAAAGGAGGAAAGGCAAATCGGACATTGATACAGCGCTGTGGCCGAAAGCTGGTCCCTGCCTTTGCGAGGAGAGTCGGAAGATGACAGATGGATGGACAGGGAGGAGCGGGAGGGTGTTTTTCTTTTCCAGTGTCCTGGGCAGGTTTGCAGGTGCCTGGCTGTGCGTTCAGGGCTGTACAGCCAAGCAACCAGTATCAACAGCACAGCTTGACAAGTCAATAAAAAGGAGGGAAGATGAAGAAGAGCAACAATGCACCTGAAATGGGCTGGAAAGACTGAAAAGCTTAAGTATGTAAAGGCTGGCTAGCCAGTGTCCTGGATGGAGCGAGCAGCGAGGAGGAGGGAGGTGGACAAGGTGAATGAACAGCCTTTATATATTTATTTAATATGTCTTCAGTGATTCTGCAGTGTCTCAGATGAAGTAGCAGAGTTCTTCCACCAATTAACCCACCAGACCTTTGCACCGTGCCCTTGAGGGGTGCCCGTGTCCCACTGGGGGAAACCCGTGTGTTGCGGGGCACAGGACACGTGTGTGGGCATCGTCACCCTTGATCTATGTGCCATCTCCTTGAAATACCAAAGCAGGTCTCTGGATGGAAAACTGCAGAAAATTCCGGCAGACAATAAAATGATTCAATTTACTGCCTGTAGCAGAGGAAGTCCACCACAGCAGGGCGAGAAGAAATCAGGCCAGCGCTGGATCGACGAGTTTCTGCTGCCATCCTGTGGCCACGCTCCGCGTTGCTTTGCTTGAGCCTGGTGCCTCTCTTTCTGAGAGATTTCTGGTTTGAGGAAGGTGGAGGCAGATGTCCCTCCTGTCCCATGGGCAGCATGTGCGGAGGCTGCTCCTCTCGGCCCCGCTGCTGGCATCTCCCTGCCGTGTGCATGCAAAAGCTGGATCCTCTCCCCCTGCCTGCGCAACGTTTTTGCAAACATATTTTGTTGTGAAAGTTTCCCCTAGGTTTAGATCTGCAGGATTAATCTCTGCATGCTTCTCCACCACAAAAAGCATAATTTTTCTGAGTTGGGTAGGTGAGTTCCCATCACTCCTGCAATAACAGAATCATCAAAACTCCAGAGATTACACAACTCCCAACACGACAAAGTAATTATAAATCTTTGTTTGTTCAGGTTACTGCCCAGATATTGCTTTTATTCAGATCAATAGGCCTATCAACACATTTAAAGCCAATACCAGCCAGACACTCTGTGTAGGGTTAGGATGCTCTTAGGGCGATGCGAAGACAAAATGAGAGGCTCTGGTACCTGCCACACGCTCTCAGGGGTCTGCAGGACCTCCTCCTGCAGCTTGCGCCTCATGTAGAAATTAATTAGTCAAATGATTGCGAGCTGCTTAGAAAACACAGAGCCCTAGAAATGTTACTGATAAGGCTAGTGACAATATTTATAGGGCTTTTGTCTTTGAAGTAATGCGTGCACCTAAACAGAAACTTTGTCATTGCTTTGGATGGGGTATTTTTTAACAGTTTCTCTACCTGCCGTATCAGGAGGCAGCCTGAGAAAGTAAGGTAGATGAAAAAGAGGATGAGGGGGTGGGGGAAAAAAGCTACACTTAAGAATGGGAAAATCCAGGGGCAACTCTGCAGTTTTACCCTGTTTTGCCCAATGAAGAGGAGGCAATGGGAGAAAGGTAACTTGGAAGACAGCAGGCTGGTGCTCCGCACGAAACTTGAAATTCTCACCTGAGAGGGGAGGTTTGGCCAATACAAATGCAGTAATTTGGCATTTCCATCTTTTCTTTCTGAAAAATCAACCCAGGATACCCTACGACTCTGAAATGGGAGTACCTGCAGCCTTCTGTTAATGGCATTGCACAGAAACATCTACACTCTGCATACCAGAATTCTACGCCAGCTCCATTTTAGTTGCTTTTCCAATGAAGTTTACCTAAAAAAAAGGAGTTGAGGAAGTTTTTAAATAGAAAATTGAGCCTTTTATTATATAAAAAAAGAGAGTATCTGATTTCCATGAAAGAGCAAGAGACAGCAGCAAAGTATACAGACATAACAACAGCAAACAGAGAGAAAGTCTTTTTTTCTAGAATGAAAATCCACTTTTCCTTGTGGCTTTTTTGTCTAACTACATATAAGATCAGTGGATAGACTGGAATGCTTTTGAGTAAACAAATTAGTTAATTATGAGTTTAAAATGCAAACATAGAATGCAAAGGATCTGCAGGCACATACCCTAATGGGCTGGAGGCTTCTTTTCTGTCTGTTCAAAGATGCTCCGTCGCAGCACTGGGACTCACCAGTGCCACCACCACACCTTCTGAATTCCTGGACTGTATTGAAAGCTGCCCTAGAAGGGGGAAATGAATCCTGAGTCTTAACAGCTATGCAGGGGTTGGTGGGAGAGTTTATTCCTCACCCCTTGTCCCCCGGGTACTTTGCTGGAGCCTTGCAGGGACATCTGTCCTCATTCCTCACATGCTTCATCTTCCCTCTTGCATTCATCCTAAAATCAGAGACTTGTGAAAACCTCTCCTTGTTTCATGTGCTCCTCCCAGAGCACTAGAAATCAGGGCTGAAAGGTACCTTGAGAGGTCTTCTAGTATGGCCTACATAGGCTTTCTTGGGAGTAATAAGTAAATACAAGAAAAAAAATTAAAAAGAGGATGATTGAGAAGAATGTCCTTAGGCGCTTTCTGCCCACCAATGCAGAGGAGCACTGCCAAAGTAAATTTTGTCTTTCCAAAGAAGCTGGAGACAGACATAATTGTTCTCTTCAGTGCCAGGCTTTAGGTCTTGAGAAAGCTAAGGCTGTATTATTTGCAAGCACAATTCCTGGATTTCCAGGGGGAATCCGTTGGTGTCAAAGCAATGAGAAGAAAACAAAGGCTTGGAGAAAAAGACTTGAAATGGTGTTTGTGACAGATGCATCTGAGCCTTTAGATTTTGGCCACAAAACCTGAAGCAGGAATTTACCATCTGTTTGGGCTTTAGATGTTAAAAATCACCCTCCTCCCTCCCCCCAAAATTAATTGCTGCTGGTGGAATAGTTTTAATATGGTGTTCCTGTGTGTAAGAACGATGTGGTTGGCAGGTGCACTGATGGTGTTTCAGTAAGTCACTCACTTGTGCCTGGGGGAGCTCCTTGCTGTGGCTGCAGCAGCCCAGTGGGTGGGATGGAGCTGCAGGTGGTCACTCCTGCTCCCCTGCCACACAATGTGGGAGCACACAAAGGTGATGCTCTCAGCTAAGAGGGAGCACCGATCCTGATACATGCAGGTAGGCGAGAGGAGCTGGGGTGTGATTGTGCTCACACTGGTTTCCCTCCGGTTGCCTTGGGTGACCTCCCAGGTAACATCACCACCCCTCCAGACTTCTTGCTTTGGTGGCCATCCATGCTGCAAAGGGAGATTTGGAGATAGAGAGGGTTTACCAAGAAGGGTTAAGATTGGGATTTGAGCCCGAGATACATGGATGGCTGGTGGAGATGAAGTGGAGCTTTTCTGGTGGTGGTGGTCATGAGGTTGAGAAACACTGTGCTTTTGGCAAACCACAGAGAAGTAGGGCACCAGGACATACCGATGAGAACTGATACCACAAAACATTAAGTTGTGCCTTCTTTGAGCCATTTTGCATTATAAAACCACTGAACCAGAGCATCGTCCCTGTGATACTGTTCAGTGTTAGCTCTCTTCATGCACTGGATGTGGCAACTAGAACACTCCTGCTCCAGTCGCCGTGCAGCCTCTGAGCAATCTGGTGCTCGCTCAGTTAAAGTACGACATCAAATTCCAAAGACAGTTATTGAGAAATCATTAATGACTTCTTAAATACATAGGAGCTGAAAAATTCATTGCTCTGTCACCCAAAACACTGCTTAAAATTGTTCCGTTTGGTCAGGTAAACGGAGTTTACCATTGCACATCAAATTTATATGCTTTGATTGATACAATATGTAAATTCTTTCTGTCTGCCTCTCACAAGCACAAAACTTTTTCATGGATTGCTTCCAGTATAGAACTAAATGAAGGTGGAAGGACTGAGTCCACCATATTGCCTTGAAATGTTTGAGCAGCAGCATGCCATCAGCTCTGAAATCCTTACGCACGTCAAACACACTGACCTTTCAGGCAACCGCTCCTCAGCTGAAGACTGTAGGGTCTGAGCATGTCACAAAATGCGTACAAGATACCGCAGTTTTATTCTACTTTTAACCTTAGTTTCTGCATTTCTTGGCTTTTAAGTACTTAAATATGCAACCCCAGCATTGTATCAGCACAAGAGAAAGAGTTTGTAGCGAGTCGTAAATGTAAGAAAAAAACCACTGAAACATGGAGGGGGCTGAGGTTGTGCAACAAATACAATGCAAGATTGAAATACATGATTCATGTAGTGAGATGAAGGGGTAACTCCCATGCCACCTAGAAGAAAGATAACAAAAGTGGCACAGATGCTATTTGTATACAAATGCCTGAGTGGAAAGAGCACAAAGTGAACAAGAAGTTATTCAAGGTGGGAAAACAAGGCCTATTGGTCCAAATCTGGAAAAGAAAGGAAACCTAAGCTGGCTGTCAGCAAGAGCATTGATTTATGGACAAGTACATTATGAAAAGGCACTGTGTGCTTGTAGGAGCTTGTCCTGGGGGACCACTCCTGCCCACTTCATTAAGAATACCTGAGCCATCTCTTCGCAGTACAGGTTTCTGTTGTCGCTCAAAGCCACCAAGTCAAAGCCACCGCATCCATTATTTTGGGCCATACTCAGGTTCTTCCTTGCAAAGCTCTGATCCAGGAGAATAACACTGTTCAGGCATATATTTAAATGCACAGTTAATTGGACATCTTCTTAGGTTGTATTAGTACAAGTGAGACAAGATCCTGTACCTGCAGCTTATTGCTTGTTCTTCTTTGCTCACAGAAGTCTCTGCCTGTGGTCCTAGATTGAGCCCACTGTGTCATCTCCCGCCAAGTGCTAGATTTAAACAAGGTGTCCCCAAACACCAATGAATCTAGTGAAGAAATATTAGCAAAAGAAATATTAGCCAGCTAGGTTCATAAAGATAGCCCCTGTAATGGGGAGTGTTTCCTTATCACAAAACAGGGAAACATCCAGCAGTTAACGAGTTCTTTTGAAGACTTTTTGGTAGACAAAAGCTCTCCTGCCCATACTTTTTCCTCCTCCTCCTCCTGGGGACAGTAGTTGAGAGGTTGTGTGAGGTTCACCCTTCCTGAGAAGCTCTTCTTGCTTGGGCATATAGAAGGAAGTGTCATGGCTGAGCTAACGAGTCAGTGGACGGAAAGTGCTCCTTGTTGCTCTTTCCCTGAAGACCCTGTTAGTGTGAAGGCATGGCTGCTGCTCTCATTGGCAAGAACAGAATTACGCAGAGGAGCTCTGCTGCCTGTGCCCTCCTGGGCCACCAACCCTTTCTTATCCTGCTCCTCTGACTCACCCTCGCCACCCAGCCCTCCCTGGCCAATTACAGAACGTACTTTATATAAAGTTGCCTGGTGTGCCCAGCATTTCTGGGACAAAGCTTACTGTGCCGTTCCATGTTAGAGGCCACACAGTGATGGAAGGAGAGACTTTGTGGTGTGGTCTGGCGCTTTTGATGATAGCTGCCTTTCTTGCCTGATGACTAACACTCCCCAGTCATACTTGGTAATAGAAGTCCTGGGCAAGTAACACCATTAGAAGTCTCTATCCATGTATAGTTGATGAAAAGCATAAATAAATTTTTGGGGCATGTGGCTAAAAAAAAATCACAGGAAAATACATGTTGGATGGATGGACACGTTTCTTCTCAATCTCTTTCCTTTCAAACATCCTTTCCTTTCCTCTTTTAAATCTCTTTACGTTCTTATAAGTGAAGTTAGAAACAGAAATGCCATTTTGAAATGAAAAGTGGAAAAAGTGTTCATTTTGCTAAATTTGTGTATGACGATCTCGGCTTCTTTCTCCTCAGATTAGTTTTTAAAACCAGATCTGGAAGAAACCTGACCTGACCTTGTCTGCTGCCATGCTCACTTCAGTTCTGTGTTTTCCAGTGCGTTTAGTCTCTGCAAAAATCCCTGACAAACGGAGTCCCCAAACCCAAAACCTCCTCCTAAATAACGCAGTACTGCAGTGCCTAGCCCTGAAAATGATTAACCCACTGTTTCACTTCAGCATATCTTGTTTCAGTGAAGCAGCCGAGGCCCGTACCGCTTCCCAAGCTCGTTTTTATTGACCTCTGGTAGGTACTGCAAGTTCTGTGCCTGGCAGTTTATCTCCTTCACCACGTAGGAGTTCAGCGCGGCCAGGAAGGAGGGATGCAGACAAAGGCATTATTAGCGTGTTATTTGGCTCTTAATGGGTAGAAAAGATGCAAGATTCTTTTGGCACAGTGGTACTTTTTTGCCTCCAAAAAAAAGGAGGAAAAAGGACTTTAATTGAAGCCGGCAATGTTGTATAAATGGAAGATCTAAGTTTTAATTGAAAAATAATTATAACCACTTAATCATTTTAAATGAGGGCTGTAATTGCAGTCAGTTCATAATAGCCAAATACAGACACTTAGATTCCCGCAATAAAGCAGGGATGGTACAGCTTGATTTGCTAATAGCTCTTCCACTTCTCTCCTCTTTTGTCTCAAAGATTAATTCAGGCAAGGGCTATTAGTGCCGTTAATTGGTTCTGCAATTTAGACCTTGTGCTTGTGAATGAGTGACTGATGCAGACCTATCAGCCAATAATGTGAACACTTTGTCAATGTGTTTCTCATTGTCCGACTGCACATAACTCCCCCGGCAGCTCCTCTGCCACCCAGCCCCAGCTCCCCAGAGGGATCAAGAAGAGTGGGTCTCCTCCGGGCTGAGGGATTCACTTAGCTTTAGATAGGTCACCTAGATGCCTTTGAAATTACGGCCAGTTTATTAATAAAATAATTAGAGAGTCAAGGCATCCTCCTTGGCAGGGACAAATCCCATATTCAGGAGAGATCACCTCCACCATGCTGGAAGAAGGAAGTTTAATGGGATTGTGAAGTTGGTGAGGAGATGTGTTAGATGGAGAGCGGACATTGCTGATGGGAAGGGGATGATGACTCCAGGCAGGGTCCCGTGACGGGATCTTGGGGCAGTAGCAATGACTAAAACCAGTCTAAATCATCAAAGTCACAGAAAACAACACAAACTCTACTCTCAAACAGGTATTATTTTTATTTAAGCAGTCACGGCATCTGTGATGGGCAGTGGGAACAGCTGGTGGGCACAGCTGGTAGGACTTGGGCTATTAGGAGCAGCAGCTGGCATCATCCCTGAAGAGACCCTTAGAAAACCACCCAGGGAAGACTTCACCCTTGTTGTTTTGTGGGAGATAGCTGACTGAGATGAGATTATATCATTTAGTTTTTACCAGCAATAACTCTCATTTTAGGCCCAGAACAAGTGAAACTGCAGGTCTAGATTCATTGCTCCATCCTCCTATTCTGTTCTGTTTACTTTTAAATTGGTCTTCTCCCCAAACTTTTTCTTTCTAATTTGTGTATAATTTTTTGTTTTTCTGAAAACAGAAGGAAGAGGCAGAGCCCTGGGCAGCATGGGTGAGCATCACCCAGCAAGCATGAGGCTGACTCTCCCAAGGTCCATCTAGAGATATTGTCCCAAAGAGAGGTAAGTTGCGTCTTTCTCTACGCATCTCTTCATGCAACACTCTCCGCAGCATAAAGGTCATTAATCCCTGTAGACAAACAAACTCCGGGTCATCTGTTCTTTGTAACATCTCCCTCAACTTCAGCATCTCTTATCCTTCCTCCTAAGATGTTAGTTTGCAAAGTTCACGGGGGTTCGACACCCAGGGAAAGAGTATGAAATGGGCTGTCCTGGGCTGAGTGTTGCCTTCCAGTCACATCAATCCTCCTGCCTGCAGGACCACATGGTCTATTTGAGGTTGCGGGTGGGGAAAAACATCAAACCATTGCTGAGGTTTGGTGGTGCGCACTAAGCACATGAATATTCACAGGCACATCTTTATGCTTTAATCTTATTTGTAGCATCAAAAATACATTTACAACTACGCTTCAGTAGAGGTCAGCTCTGGTGCAGTTCTTTTTATCCTGAGAGGAGATGCTGTGAGATCTTTGACCCTATGGAGATGTTTTCTTCTCCTGCTGGTTTTTTTCATACCGGAGGTGATAGCTACTCAGAAGAGGTTTATACTGGCATTCTTTCAGTTCTTTAGAAATAAAAGAAATTGTTTGCTTTATAGCAGAAATTTAACAGACCTAGGGAAGAGGTTGGGATGAGCTTCATTTTTCTGTTTAAGATACTAGATTAAGTAACAAAAAATGAAGAAACCCCACTCTTCACCCTTTTTTTTTTTAAAAAAAAATTCTTTTGGTTGTTTAAATCTGCTCCTTTACAGTGAGTAAATACTGTTAATTTAAAGCACTTGTATTTCGTACCTAATCTTATTCTGACACTGTTCTCTGGAGGGTGGACCAGTCCTTGCTCATAGATACTGCTCTGGGGAAAACCACAGTCTCAGAATAAGCTTATACAGAAAACCTAAATAGGGCAGGTTGTGTTTTATTTCAGTCCAGGAGGAAGTGCTCAGATGAGAGGCACTGTGAAGGGTGGGAAGAGGAGGAGAAACAGCAAAGTCAAGAGCCCACAATGGTGGCTGATCCTCCCAGGTAACCTGGGTGAGAGTCGCAGATCGCACTTCAACACAAGAAACAGTGGTTAAAGGTGCTGGTGAGTTCTGAATGATGGAAATAAGTGTTACTCTCACATCAAGTTCGTAAGTTTAGGTGGCTGAAGGGGTTCAGTCCTTGATTACTTTCAATGTGAAATGCTGTCAGTAGATAAAACTATTCCTTTGGTTACAGGTATGAATTTTCTGTTTGTGAATGATGCTACTCTCACACCAGGACCCTGCTCTCCTGGCTTCTGTAAAGTGGCACAGTCGTTGCAATAAACAGAGCAATGACTTGCCAAGATCTGTTCCTTTGCATGCATATAGCACTTCCCACCCAGGGATCGATGTATACCAAATGGAGATGCATTTTTCAGGCTTCGCAAGTTGATCAAATGCAAGGCAAATTTATCCTTTTGATGAATTTATTGAAAACAATCCCTGGCTGTCATGAGACTTTCTTGTCACCAGATGATTCTGGTTGTGACAAACACAGGGAGTGTATTTGCGCTCTGGTCCTAGGCTCTATATTTAGCTATGTGATACTGGGAAAGCTTTCCGTGATTAAGCTATGTTGACCGATACTGCAAGTAATTAAAGCCACGACATGCAGCTGGTGAGGTGTGTCACTGGGACTGGGTATCACCTTGTCCAAAAAATGGTCTGGGAGAGTGTACATGTATCACCAATACTGTTCTTCTAGGGAAAACAAGGAAAACAGGGTAATGTTATGTCTAAAACAGAGGACTATTGGTGAGACACATGGGGTTAACTGTTCCCTGTTCCATGTCTACTTTCTGGCACTACCTTTCATGAGTGATGTGTGATGAACTTCAGTATCAGGCATCAAATTATCAGAATTGATAGTTTGGGATAAATTATCTTGGGCAAGAGCAAGATCTCCCTTGTGGATGCTCTTTGACAACAGGTCAGAGATTTACAAGAAGTAGAGTTGATCTGCTTTGGGTGTGGGGAAGGACAGGATGACTTTCCAAAGTCCCTTCAATCTTGCTTAGTTCTCTCAAAAAGACACAGAAACAAAATAACCTCTAGGAGCCAACCACTATGTTCACACAACAGGCTAGATCTTCTTCAGAAGCAGCTTTGCAGGCAAGTCCATCTGCACACAAGACCAAGCATCTGGGAGAAACCCAACAGTTCTTGGGCAAGGGTGAATGTAGCCAGATGATAATCGTCCACTTCTTCACGCTCCCTGATGACCTTCCACGACCTAAATGTTACCCCACCGGGATTTACTTCCTCCCTCTTCCGAAGATCCCTTCCTGGACCCTCCACATGCTGTGTGTGAGTCTGGCACTGCTAAAACAGGGCTCATAATTTCTTCCCTCCCATGGAGAGCAGCTTTCCAGCAACATCCCCCTTTACTCTCCAAAAACAAACAAGCTGGCATCGGTGAAAAAATGGTCTAGGAAGGAAGTGGTGAGGCACGTAGCAGAACAGGCAAAAAAAAAAACATTACCCAACAAAGTGATTTTCTGCAATAAGGTCAGGTGTCTTGGGCGCTCTTGTCTTATAGTAATGCATAGCAACATGTCTGCCTTGCCCTCATTCTTCATCCATCTAAAAAGTCCAAATTCACATTTGGATGGGGGTGATAAAGCAATAGCAAATGAAGATGTAGCTATGTTTTTATTTATTTATTTTTTTCCTTGGTCTGCCTGCCAGATTTGGTCCTCCCAGAGCAAACTGCAGTTCAAACCATTCACTCTTCTGCAACTGCTGCCTTTCCCATGGGGTCCCACCCCAACCTCACCAAGCAGCAAGGTCCATCTGAGCATCTGCTGCAGTCTTCCTTTGCTATCCTCTTTTATATGCTATCCTTTGCTTAAATGTTTTGTTCAAGCAAACATCCCTACACAGAGGCATGGTAGCAAATGCCTCTCCACTTGGCTTAGAAGCATCATCCCTGCCAGGAAAGGATTAGGCTCTCCATAATTTTTATTTGTTTCATCTGATTTAAGCATCTCTGTGTTTGGCCTCCTGGAGAACGCAGTTGCTTCTGCAGAAACACTCCCTGGGCTGTTTCAGAGGGACCCGCTGGTCCCCGTCTGCCCCATGCCAGCTGCACCACTGCATGGAGGGAGAAGGTAAATAGAGAGCGAGGCGTTCACGCCATGCGTAACAAACGGCTCTTGGTACCGAGTGAGGAAAATTATCTCACCGAAACAGATAAAGGGAAAGGGTAGGTTTGTACGGTGTGGACCAGACCTCTCCTGACTCCCGTCCATGACGTAGGCTGTGCCTCCAGCTAAAAGTCCCTTTTGCTCTGGCTGTGAGCCCCAGACCCGGCTTGTGGAGGCTTGTGCACGCCAAGGACCTGCCTAGCGAACACTCGGTGCCATGTCTGTGACAATATGCCAGTCCATGGGCTTCGTGGTGTCCACTTTAGGAATAGGAGGCATCATCGCATCAACATGCATGGACCAGTGGAGCACCCAAGACTTGTACAATAACCCGGTGACGGCGGTGTTCAACTACCAAGGTCTCTGGCGTACATGTGTCCGGGAGAGCTCTGGCTTCACCGAATGCCGCGGCTACTTCACCATCCTGGGGCTGCCAGGTAGGGTTTGCTGGCTGTGAGGGCAGAAAGGTGGGAGGGCAGAGCCACGGGCATGTGCCAGAAGCTGTGCATGAGCAGTGGTGACGGGTGATTTTCGGTGAAGAGCAAAGAACCCAAATTTATCCGAAAGGTAACTCGGGTGCTCACCCTGTTTGGATGACAGGTCCCTTGGAGGTATCTCAACCCGAATTCCCTCCCATGGCCAAGCTGAGGTTCAGCAAAACTCATTATAGCTGATTACGCTTCAAGTGCCTGAGGTGTTGTCCAGACAATAACACCTGGGGCAGTGGCTGCTCTGTGGAGGGAATCGTCCCCCATGCTGTGGCTGGCTTGGGTATACGCTCCGTCCCCAGCTGCATGGCTAGTGCGTGGCTTCCCACCAGAAGCCGTTAATACTCTTGGCATTGGAGAAGATCCTCTTCTAAGAGGATATGTCACAGTTCAGCTCACTGTATTTCCGTACGGGCTAACAACACCAGGCTGGATTTCTCCCTAATTCTGCTTTGGTTCCAGTTTTTTGTTTGCTTGTTTTTTTTTTTTTTTTTTTTCAAGCAGAAGACGGCAT
>Ga0181612_123013_pt1 | contig 14326 bp, 5 predicted proteins | sample HoacroProtozoa21_FD_119630 | JGI IMG/M metagenome (GOLD analysis project Ga0181612, IMG submission 119630) | Hoatzin crop microbial communities from Cojedes, Venezuel. Combined Assembly of Gp0051906, Gp0051904, Gp0051908 | reverse complement strand
TCAGCCTTCTCTTCTTCAGGCTGAACAAGCCCAGCTCCCTCAGCCTCTCCTCGTAGGAGAGATGCTCCAGTCCCCTCACCATCCTCGTAGCCTTCCGCTGGACTCTCTCTGTAATGGTTGGCTATCTGCCAAGTCCTCCAATTATTAGTCCTCATGCTTTTCTGACTACTTGGACAGCCCAGCTTTTTATCTAAATATCATGGCAACTAGAGAATTTATGCATCGTATTAGGTCATCATGGACCCAATGTTAGCTTGCAAATTAAGCGCGAGCACACAGTCGGTAGCTATCTATGATGCAGAATTCATACGCAGTACTATATGCTTTACTATTTGAGTGTCAACATCGCCTCTTGACCACCACACCACTGGGAAGAAGTGTCTGAAAGTCCATCTGTACTCGGTCCTGCTTTGTTAATAAACCTCCAGATCACTGTGTAGGACCAGAGTATTCAAGGGCAGCTCTATGTCTGTGGTTTTCAAACTTTTTTTTACCTGCAGGCCCCCAAAACAAAGGTATAGACCTCTGCAAAGCAGTTTTACACTCTCTGACAATAGGCTTGCCCTTCTCTACAACTTTTTGGAAGCTTGTGACCCTAGACACAAACTAAACAATACTGTTTTTTGAGAAACGGACTCCAACAAGCTAGAAGATAACATTCCAGTTTCCAACACAGCTCTTGGGGCTGCAGAATCTATGAGACTATTTACTGTAAAAACATCTCACTGCTCAACCAGTGCGTTTTCTGGGAAACTCCCTATCGGGGACAAAACCAATAAAATTCTTGGATCTTACCACCCAGAAAAACAAGAGACATAAATCCATGAAGGTCATGAATCTGACTGTAAACGCTGGATGATACAACACAATATAAGGGATGAGACTGCAAGGCAGACCGTTCATAAAGTTCACACATCTGGCCAAGCATACTTCTTCAGGGTCACCAGGCTAATGCAGTAGGATCCAGATTCCATTTTTGTCTGAAATCAACGCCACGTCATGATGTCAGATGCTCTCCTGAGAGCCAGCATGTCTGTTTTCACAGGACAGGTGAGTGCAAGTAGAATCAGTTGCCATCTCTCCTTCTTTTCCCTACAGCTGCTGGCACTTCCTTAACATCAGGTAAATCATCTATGAAGAATCAGACCTGTTCAAAGAATTCTTGGGATCTCCAGGGACGGAGAGAAACCTCAAAGGGATGGGTTCCCAAAGAAGAGACAAATGAACAGATAAGGAGAGACAAATTAATGAGAGAAAAGATCAGATGATTCTCACAGATATGATTTTTGGGAACAGAGGAGCTTGGCTGGCCAATAACAAAAAGATCACGTGGTTAATGACTATCACATACTTTACATGTACTCTTGCAGCCTTCAGCCTTTCAACACTTCTGAGGTACTAGATGCGCCCCTTAATGCTCTCCAAACAAGTTCTCTTCTACAGCTGTGGACATCAAGCAACTCCCTTTCCTCCCTCCATCGCTTTAATGCTTTTCTCTCTCACAGAAGGCTCTGCCATCACAGATCTTAACGGGCACTATATTAATATGCCGCCTGTGTGCATTGGGTTTGCGTGGCAAGGTTTTGGTAGAAGATGGGCTACAGGGGTGGCTTCTGTGAGACGCTGCTGGAAGCTTCCCCTGTGTCCGATGGAGCCAAAGCTGGCCAGCTTCACGAGGGGCTCACGGCTGGCCAAGGCCGAGCCCATCAACGATGGTGGTAGTGCCTCTGTGATAACATACTTAAGAAGAGGGGAAAAAAAACCCTGCACAACTGCAGCCAGAGAGAGGAGTTCCTGAAGGACTGCACCCTGTGGGAGGGACCCACACTGGAGCAGTTTGTGAAGAACTGTGTATATCTCCCATAAAGCCTTCCAGCGTTGCACAATGCACACACCAGCATGGGCAGTACTGCCAATAAGGCTTCACACACAAGCAAAGCAAGACGTTTCCTGGCATATGATCCTCAGAAAGAGTCCCTCCAGCTGCTCAAAACATTCATTGAACAGCTCATTATACTACCCATCTCTCCCAATATCCACAGGCTTGGCCTCCTTGCTCTCAGAAAGTCTTACCAGAACAGGAAAAAAAACAGAAGGCATCCAGGGAAAGGCAGATATTTTCACTCTCCTTAGACTGTAGCTGTCAGATATCTCAGCTCACCTTTCAGTTTTGTAAATGCACATTCCAATCGAATTCTGTAACTACTCAGAAAATAGCTGCAGCACCTTTCTGCCACCCATGTGTCCTCCCAAAAAGGCTACAGAGGTAAAATTTTGCCACTGCAATAGAAATCTAAACCGTTCAAAAATTTCACCTTGAGATTCCTTTCCAGGAAAAGACGTGCCGACGGTACCAATAGCATAGGATATTAAGGTTGAGCTTTCCAATCAGTAAAACTTTCCATATGATACTCCAGCCTGTGACCAGGAAAGTATCCTTTGATAACAGCGCAGACTTCCTCAACACAGTAGCTCTGAATTTCCACCTACCAGCGTCAACCTGGTCAGCTATTCAGCAGAAGCACATGGGAAGTAAACTAGACACGTGAAGGTGAAGAGTTTTATGTTCCTTGCCTGCCTCAGAGCACAAATCAATAGCCTGTTTCTGTATTTCCAAGGATGTGATTTCTGGGGAAGTGCTTCTTATATCTGTGAAAGCCATCTCATATTTTCAGGACTACCCACTCACTACTAGCAGCAAAACTCCAAAGCAGCATCCACTGATGAACTGTATGCTTTCTGCCAGTCCCCTGCCGCTCTGGTTCTCACTGCAGAAGTTCAATCAGGACTTGCAGTAGCCTGGTTAAAATCAGCACCGAGGAGATTAATGCCTGGCAATTTTTCAGCCCGGACTGGTTTTTACCCACTCTAGGTTCTTCCTCTACCAGCCAACATATGCTACATGGATGTCCTGAGCATACACTGAATTTTTTTAAAAGGTGGAGTTTAAATTGCAGTGAAGGGTAAACCCTAACTTGGGTCTAGCCAAGGATGCATACTAGTTTAAAATATATCCATTCTGTTCTCACCAGTAATTTTTACTAAGATAAAATACACTGAAATGAACCAAATTTAAACTTAACTGAGCACTGTAACACAGGATTGGTTCAATTAAATTGTTTTGAAATGCTGTTGCGCATTAATCTGTACAACTTGTCTGCAAGTTCAGACACTGGGACTTTAGACTTCTGCAATTTCTTTTTCTTTTTTGAGCACAAAAGCAAAACAAATTGCAGGTCACGTTTGGTTTTAATGAAGTTGTATTGAAAAAGGTATGGTACAAGGGACAAGGGGTAACGATTTTAAATTAAAAGAGGGTAGATTCAAACTGGACATAAGAAGGAAATTCTTCACTCTGAGGGTGGGGAGGCCCTGGCACAGGTTGCCCAGAGCAGTTGTGGATGCCCCCTCCCTGGCAGTGTTGAAGGCCAGGTTGGATGGGGCTCTGAGCAACCTGGTCTGGTGGAAGGTGGCCCTGCCCTTGGCAGGGGGGTTGGACTAGACAATTTTTCAAGGTCCCTTCCAACCCAAACCACTATATAATTCTCTTCAAACTGGTTCAAGACCTGCCCAGTTTCTCCATGACACATAGCCATGGGAGGTGCAGTTCTGTTATCTACATACATGGAGATGAAGATAGAGATCAGAGCGAGAAAGGCAAAGACAAAAATCAGGCCAAGGAGTCACTCAGTCCTGAAAACCCATTCTAAAGGACCCCAAGCATATATTTTGTAAGATGTTGCTGGATTCACTGGTTGTTTCAAAGATTGAGTGGAAAAAGGGGAGAAGCCCTAAGCTGATGTCTTCTCTTAAAAGCCTTGACAAATTTTCTTCAAAATACAGTAGAAAGTTGATCTACTTTTCAGCAAAATACATCACGTCTACAGGATGAAACATTAATACAAGCAAGATATAAGAATGTTTACAGTTAGCTGACCAATCTGTACAGAGTCACATAAAAATCAATTAACTCAAGAAGGAGTGACAAAACTTCTTCCCATACTACATTGGTCTCAAAACACAGGGCTTATCTGCATTTGGACTATGAAGTGGTGGACTATACATCACTGCCTTTCTTATGTACTCCAGACTGTCACATGAAATGTTTCAAGAATTGGGGACCCACCACCATCACATTAGTGATGAACAAAAAGTAGGATTGGGCTGTGTGTTGAAGTTTTCATGTTGTAGACCAGACGCAGTCACCCTGGGTCTAAGAAACAGGCATAACCCTCCAGAACAACTCCTGTAGCATGCAGTTTGATGGGGGTCAGCTCCGTGTTGTGACCCACCTTTCAGCCACCACTTTCGCTATGGGAAGGGCTTTTCCATTCTTTTGGGGATTCTCTCCCATTGCATGAGTAGCTTCCGTACAAAGGCACTAGCACAAGATGGGCAAAAAACCTCAAGAGATTGTGGACGCCCTATGAGGGCCATAAGTGTGACTGATCTCTCTGAAGAACTCCAGCCCCTATGAAGTACAGCAAATTGAGTACTGCCCCACAAAAGGAAAAAATAACAATGAGGAAACAGGCATTAGTTAATCATAAAGCCTAGTCCAGAACAACACACAAAATTAACTGGGGCCTCTTTGTATATGTCATTTGTCACAACTTTAAAATCTCAGAACTTTGTTAGCATCCACCAGCAGCCCTGATACACAAAACCTTCCTCCCCAAACCTGCATCTAGTAAGACAGCTGTGACAACGTGTGAGAGGCTTACACTTGACTACCAACAACCACAGCACGCTACTCAAGACTTGACAACTGAAAAGGTCTATTGAGAGTCTACACGCTGACACAATCAAGAAACTTAGGTTAAAGTGTAATAACTTCAGTGTTCAGCACTATCAGGGTGAAATCGATTCAAAGAGACATTCTACCTGCATGCTATGGGCTTCATGTATTTTTTTTCAAACTTAATTAAGCTACCGGTATCTCCATTTTCAAATATTTGTCTGTCATTATCCTTCATTCATCTAATTCTGAGGAAAATCTGTTTTAGTTAATATTTATCCTGGGTAGAAAGAAGTGAGCACTTACTTCTCAGTTGTTTCAACCTCTAATTAAAACCAGTTCTACAGCCAGACACAGACGCTATGCTACAAAGAAACAGCCTCAAGTAACACAATTTTCATTGTTAAAGTGGTTCATAAAGTTCATAAGCAATTATATCTTGTCAGCTCTAGCAGTTAATCTAACCTCTTCAATGACACCCAGTTATTTTCACACTCAACATCCTGCCACGAACCAGTAATTATGGCCTGTACTCGCTATCTCCGCTAACACTGATTTCCAGACTACAGAGACACAGGCAAAGGAGCTTATAACCCTAAGATAACCAAAGGACACTAAAGAAGTTATTTTTTGCAACATGACATTTATTCCTGAAATTGTTTGACCATTAAACAACAATCATTTCATCATGTAATCTGATCCTAACCAAGACTCTTCTTCAAATGGAAAGCTTTTCTACTGTATCATTTTTTTCTGTTTGCAGCAAGTCATTAAAACAAAATTAATATATGATGAAAAAACTGCAATAGAGGAGAATAAAAAAAAACCCAAGCAACTGTAGATATTATTTTGCTCCAGGGAGATTGAGATTTCTTGCTGGAGAAGGGGGAGGAGGGAAAATTAAAGCTGTCAAGCAGCAGTTGCACAAGTACAGACTCTACAACCCTTCACCCACCTTCCCAAAAATGACTGGCAAAAGATACCAGTTCTCAACGTTTGGTTGCAGTCTGACAGAATTCATGCCAGAACATCAGCAATAGCCTTTGAGAAGTCAGGGAGTAAAGAAAGTACACCTCACGAAGATCAAAGAGAAAAACATCATCTTTGTCTTCAAAAGGAGATTAAAGGAAGAGCCAAAGAATAACAGCCTAAGCATTTTTCCTAGGAAAATACTGAGAAATACCACAGGGCAACAAACCTGTGGGCACAGTGGAAGCAACATGTTCTAAAACTTTCTGACAAACCCTCGAGACATTCTCATCACAAGATATGAAGTTAGTCTTGAGTGGTTGTAAAAATGGTTGGGAAACTTTACTCAGGGAAAATATAAATGGAAACACGGCATATAAAAAAGTAGTATAGGTTATTTACAAACTTTATGAATTTGAAGGTCGTAACTGAAAGATGTGCTCTCACAATAGCAAATATCAGAGTGTATTTGAACGGATTTTTCAGTTAAACATTGCAAAGTCAATAGTGAGTATAAGCAAAATACACTATAAGGTATATCATTCTACAGATTTGCCTGAGAACACAAGGTGTAAGCTGTGCCTGCAGATTGCAAAGGAATTTAAGGATATTAAGCACTAAATGAAGGAACTGAAGAGATTGCATGATTCTATTCACCTGCTATGTGGAATTGACTGTTAAGAGACAGAGAGTTACTATATTACATCAACAAAATGTGCTACCTCATCATCTGTGACTTAAACTGTTTTCTTTGGTGTCCTCTGCTATTTACAGCTGATAACCCAAGCTATAACACTGCTGATTTTAAAACAGGTTACATTTTTAGTACTCACTCAAGTGGGAGGTTGTTAGAACTAGTGCTACTTTGCATGTAACGTCTGGTCCAGCAATTTTACTGGAGTAGGATACATCTTTGAAAAGTTTTGCTTTATCTTATTGGCTGAAAGTTTCACTGATGTATGTCACGTATATCAAATTTAACACATGTAACTATTATCAACAGAAGCCCGAAGCCTGTACACTGGAACAAGTTAAGCACCACAAGAATTTTGTGTTCTTGTGAAGCAGATCTTCCAGATGTCTTTGACCATAAAACCAACTAATTTCCTTCTAAAAGAGCTGAGAAAATTGAATGAAGGCCACCCAATAGGTTACAGTTACTTAAATTTTCCTGATGCAGCCTTCTGTACAAGGGGATTAAGTGTCTAGGGAAAGAAGAAAAATGTAGAATATTACTAAACAAAGCAAGCTTCAGAACATCACCCTAGTCCAAAACACACTACATTAATACACTTCTCTTTTTTCTGTGGCTCAGCGATGTTATCAAAAAGTTCAATTCTAAAGGACCAGCTCTCTTGTTTACCAAACTGAAAGATTTAAAACTTTTCTATTCCATCTTTCCTTTTCCTTTCCCACATACACACTATGTAGTTTGCCAGCTGCCCTTCAGTGCCCAAATTTCCATTGAAAGAAAGTTCTAACTCAGCCAAGCAAACCGAAAGAATTTGGAGGCAGCACAGATGGGAAATCATTACACGAAAACCGTTAAAGAGAAAGACATTAATTGCTCTTTCACTTCCTCTTACACTGAGGAACTCTTCCATTGTTCACTTTAGTTGAAACAGAGGATAGCATACCTAAAGAATCGTATTCTATTTTCAATCAGATTAAAATTTATTTATCCTCTACATAAAATGTAAAAAAGGAAAGGAAAAAAATCACCAAGGACATCAAGAGACATAAAGACAGTATTGTCCCCCATCTGCAGGCCATTGGATCTTCCTACTATATAATAAATAACCAAACTCTGAGAAGTTTATTGTTGTGGGTTTGTGTGGCAAGGTTTAAACAAATTTAGTCTAATCAAACAATAAATGGTGGTTCAGCAGTGGAACAGGTTTGGACATCCATGTACAGCTTGGAGAACTGGCTCACAGAGCAGTTCTTCACAGTGCAATGTCCCAAACAGAGAGATTTCACTGTAAGAGCAGAAAGTAAATTAAATCAGAGCATGATTTCAACTATTTAACATTTTTTCCCTTCCACAGAAATTTCCTTTTCTTTTCTTTTGCTAAGCAAAAGACTTCTTTTCTAAGAACAAACTAAATACAGGGGAGAGGAAGATCAATCCTACAATAAGGGCACACTCTGGAAAATCCTGAACACCAGTCACGTTCTCCAGAAAACTGAGAGTAAGGAGGTCATGAGTTTATAACTGGAAGCTGCTTGTCCCTATTAGGAGCAGATAGTGCTTTTTCTGCTAAGTACTCGCCTCAAAACAGGTAATGTCTTCAGACTAAACAGGAAATAAAGAGCGTGCTTAAACATTCACCATATTGTATGCAGTATATTAAGCAGCGCGTAGAAGGAAGACTTTGGTAGACCTACTCTCCTTCGTTCCTAAAGCTGTCTAGGAACATAACAAAAAATACAGGAGTACAAAGAGCTGATGCTATACATAGAAATTTTTCCTACTAAAATTATTACTAGGCTTTCTTGGTAAACAGCTTTAGCTGAAAGAAGCCTGAGAGAAAGTTTGATGCAATCCTCTTGCAACCTGCCAAATATCCACTTCTAGCCAGACTTTATACAAAATGAAATAGAAGCTAACACTTGGAATAAGCCAGGCCAGCAGAGACATCTAATTATACTCTGTAACACTTTGCTATTTACACAAAACAACAACAAACAAAATAAAAACCCACTCCCATTTTTCATACAGGAAATTAAAAGCCCTAATTATACAATCAGCATTAGCAACACAAATGTTACTATTTGGAGCATGAGAAGCGTTTAGAGGGGGGAAAGAGAGGAACAAAGAAACAAGTATTTATATTGGTTCTATCTTTATTTCAAAAAAAGATCACATTACATTCATTGAACACTTTTTTAAGTCAAGAACTCACAAGCTAACTAAAGCCAGAATAACTTAGCAGAGTGATCATAATTTAGGTCTGCAAATCACACACATTTTCACAGAGCTGTAATTACAAAATGGTATGCTATTTCTTCCCACTGGAGTCTCACTCTAGGCAGGTGAGGCAGTGAGTAGAATAGAAGATGTTCAAAGAGGAAGAAAATCATATATTTATTTTTATCCGGATCATTTGGGGATGCCACGCCACCCAACCTTTATGTTGGCTTCAGAATTGTTGATTTCCTTTTAATAAGAAACCTTTCACCGTCATGTCATTTAAGCATCAGTGCACGTTATCTTCTTATCTGCCCTGTGGAATAAGAACATGCCACCTTTCTCCTTTTACAAATAAGGACAATGAATCACTGATGGAGCCAAGGGCAGAACTTCAGAATTTGTCTCCAGTCACAGATCCACAGATTGCTCATTCCTATAGATCACAGACGGATTTCGCATTCAGTGTTCCCACTGACCTTAGGAGAAGTGGTTAAGAGTCTAATTCTGCCATAAATAGCATGCAAAAAAGGGAAGACTTGCAATTTTAGTGTCCATCCATCCTAAAATCGCTTTAACTATTCCTTTGAAGGGGAAGCAAGGCTTATATACAGCCTCCTCTGTATATCATTCATCTAATTCATAAGCACAGCCTACCTGTCCTTGTAATCCCTGGCTTCATTGCCTACATGCACGGTATGCTACCAGGTGAGACGTGGGACCTACAAACTATGGCCCCAGCAGCTCGCCTTCACCCTTACCAAATTTCTGGAGCCCTGCCCACCTGCTAACCATGTATTATTAAATAAAAGATCTGCCTTTCTCGCAGTTTCTTCTCCCCAGCATTACCATTCCCTCCCTCCTTCCCAGTAATGTTTCCCTGTGCACCGCTGACAGCAGTGTGGGACCAGATTTTGATAAGAATATTTGTGCTCAGGCAGTGTTTTGACAAGCTGCCAAAATTCTGCAGACAACAAAAGCAACAAGAGAAAAAGAATAGCTGTTTTCGATCTTTTGTAACTGAGCTAAAAAAACACTCTAGGATTTCAAGTAACAAAGAAAAAGCACTTTTTTTAGCTTTGCAGTTATCTCTGCTGAATTCCAAAGACCTGCAGTAAATAACAGACTTAATAGAATGTCCTTTAAAAAAGTAACAGAGGTACAAAAATCTTTCATAATGAAAGGTTATGCCCAGGTGTTAGGCAACCTAGCTTAGAATAAAAGGACATCAACTGCAGACTCTTGGTGCCCTTGAAAAAAATAATTAAAAGTGTAGTTCATCAGACAGCAGCAGTAGTCAAGGGCCAGATAATGTGCAAATCCCAAACTCACCTCAGTGAAACGATACTTCCACATCCGTGCAATGTCGACCTCATTTCTTCCTTTCCCATCCCACGCTCCTCCTGATCTACCAACTATGTGCAATTAAAATAACGTTGCCTGAGGCTGTATCATGTCTTTCATAGTTTTCTTTTTTTTTTCTCAAAGGTAAGGCAGGGAAACAAGAGGGAATCAGCTAGGAGCCCAATTTCAGAAGAGAGATGCAATCTCTGCATCAGTAGCTACCAAGAGCGCAGCCCCTACCACAGAAAACCATCACAGTTTTGATCCTAGGCGTTGAACTACAAAGTAAACTCTACAAAGAAATCTCCATGGAGGTTTCTATGGAAAATATTCTACAATGAAACTTAAAACAGCTGTGGGGTAAAAAAAAAAAAAACAAACAACCCACACACACAAAAGAAGAAAAAAAAAAAACCACCAAAAAAAACAGTCACCATCCCCAAAAACCTGTGTAACTTACAACACTGAAATCTCCTTGTTCTGGTGCTCCAAACACTAAATCCAGTGACACAGCAGCCCCCCTTCTTCAGCAGAACTAGATCAAGGAGTGTTTTAAAAGTCTAAAAATGTGGACTACACAGGATGGTGACTAATTTGTTCAAAGCTGCGTGAATGACTTAGTTTTCAGTGATCCTGTCAAATCATCCTCTTGGCATTCACAAAACATCCACACAGAGGCATCGTTTTTCAAAACTTTCATTATTAAAGTGTATTCAACAGGTTTGATTTGGCTCCGAATCATAGGAGATTCATTGCTCTGAAACATCAACACGCCGTTACATTGTCCTAAAACAGCCAGCACTGTGTTGCTAACACCTTGACAGGGAAACTACATCCGCGTTGCTCTGCACATCGAGTCTTCTCTTCGGACGAGGACAAAAAGCACATCCCTAGCCTAGAAACTCCTTCTTGAAATTCAAGCACTTTCCCCTCAGCGTCTGATTAGCTACCGGAATGAAATTCATTTTGCTAAGTATAGACGGAAAGCGGCCTCTGATACAGCTATGACTTGGTCCATTAACTTCTTTGAGAACTGCAATCAAGTTCCCAGCTGTCCCTAAAAACCAACTGGGGATGTAATAGGAATCGCAGAGTGCAGGAGTGACACAGCTGGACACAGACATAATGTGGACGTGGAGAACCACTATATAAATGTTCCCTCTATGGTGATCAGCGGTCCACGGGATAATGGCAGCAAAAGAGGGGACCAGTCCCCTTGTAAGTCCCCCCTAGTCCTTTGTCCTCCTCGTAAGCCTGCCCCGGCAGTGGTACGGGAAAGAAAAGCAACCCAACACTAGGCAAGAGGAAACCACCTCTCATCCTTCAAATCAAGCATAAGAATAATTTAGTCAACAGATCAATCAGTCACAAAAAAGGCACGGGACCTTTCTCCAGTCTAATACACTCCAGAAAAAAAAAAACTGGCTGATGTTTAACCGTGCTTTCAGCATGGGCTTGGTAAACACACTGAAGCGTAGAGCTGGATCCGCTTTTGGAAGGATGGGATGAACTCCACTAACAAGATGAAGTTGGAAAATGTTATTTCACCCTCTGTCATCACTTCATTAGGTTTCTCCCTATTGTTGGAGGCTGTAAGACTTTTTCCTCTAAAGACTTTCATTTTGTGAGTCATTAGGCTGCTTCCTTTGTAGTTCAGAATCCTACCTGTGATTGCACCACAAGCTTCACTTTAAGCACCACCATACAAATCCTCTGTGAGCCAAGCATCTTTTTTGATACCCTTTTGCTATCCTCGCAAAAGCTGATGTAAGCAGCCGGCAGTGCTGTGGGATCCATCCCAGCCAGTCCCCCTCGCCTGCCGGGGCAGACAGGGGAGAAAAGGGTTTTCTACCATTTGCTGCCCTTGATCCTGAAGCAGGCACCTAAACCAGGTCAGACATCAAACGAAAGGTGCCTATTTCTCTCCACTGATTAGGAAGTGGAATTGAGCAGCTCAGTATTAGGTAAAATGAGTATTACCTCTGACTGTCATTTTTCCTGGTCTAGACCCATTTCTGCTTTGCTTTTTTTTTTTCCTGTTAGTGAATAGCATGACCTGTACACTTCTAATTTCTGTTTGCTCTTCTCTGCCAATTCTCTCTGGGTTACAACTCCAGTATCTATTTTCCACCACCAGAGATTAATTCTTATCAAATGTCAGATGGATTCTCTGCATGAAAAATACTGCATCTTAGCTTAAAAAAAAATTACATACAAGCCACAATAAAAAAAAAAGCACAAACACACACACACCCCACCCAACTAATAAACACAACAGCTAATTATAAATGTAATATTTGGATTCACAGTTTTGGTTACAGGTAAACTTTGGAATTTACTTTGATCAAGGCAGATGAAAGTCAATCCTGACAGTGAAAATCCAAGCAAGACGACTTGTTTTTGCAGAATCCTGTCTGCATACAACCTGCCAAAGAGCTTGATGATGCACCCAGTGCAGGGATTAAAGTCACTGCAAAAGGGTGATACATAGATAAAGACCTAGGCTTTATCTATTGCTACCCACCGTAGGTTTTAATCAGTATTTTTCATACTCCTGGGATTTCTGCATGTGTACATCACACATGTATGTCACAGTGTTCATACCTCTTTTGCTTCCAGCTTGCCTAGCTACTTCTTCCCTTTGGACGGGAGTAAGGAATATGCTCCACAGGGAACACCAGGCTTCAACCACTTATTTGTCACATTTTCTTCCTTAATAAAGTAAATTAAGATTAGGACTCCAGCAGCTGAAATAGTCTTTATATGTATTTTAGCAGTCAGGCCTCAGCAGATTGCTAACAACAGCTGAAAGCTGCTGTTTTCTCAGTTTCAGAAGGGAGGAACTACATCACTCATCTGATGGTTAACAGTAAAAAGAGAACAAAACGAGAAGATGATCATGGCCACCCACAAAAACACACATATAGAATTAACAGGACTAAGTCAGGCCGTTCTGAAAAAAGGAGTATTTTCTGCTGTTCTACACGTGCTTCAGTGCTTAAATCAAATATGTCTGAACTATTTTGAGGAAAAAATTAATTACCACCTATGATTTACGATCTATCATCTATGATCTATCTACGATTCTATGATTCTAATGAAGTCAAGAATGTCAAACACTTCTCCTGTTGGGGACACTGAGCCTTTAATCTCATGCTTCAGATCCTGCAGGCAATTTTAGGAAATATGTCAGCCTTCACATACCCTCACAAACTGGAAATACAGTCGTACGCTCTAAAGAGACAGTATCTGGACATCCAGTCTACGAGAGCAATGAGGAGACGCATGTAAAGAGTCACAGCCCAGCTCATTTGGTAAAAGTTGCATCTAGCAGGATGTTTAAAAATGAAGTGTTTGTTCCTCAAAGTAAATCATCGAAACATTAAAGCAGAGTTTTAAAAATATTTTTTTCTACCATTCGAGGATTTACATTTTTATGTCACTCTGTATTTACAAGCAGCTTCTCTACCCAAACATCGATCTGACATTAAAAAAAAACATGCATGTCAAAGGAACAATATGCAAAATAACCACTGAGCATCAATGAGTAGAAATTAATTTTAAAAATAAGCCTGTTTGAATAGATTATTCTAGCAATTTAAATGTGTCCTTTTTCTTAGCAAAAAGTAACTTTAATATTACACGGATGACTTTGCTACACATGGTAGCAGTTGTTGGGTAAAAGTATCTGTTGCTGTAGGTATACAAACGTAACACAGAAGACACAAAACCAATATAAAAGATAACTAAGGAACAGAACATTTATTAAACTGTTGTACCCAAAGACAGTTTTCAAACTTCATATAGTTGTTCTAATGCAGACTAGTGACCAGTTGAAAATTCACACATGAAGAGATTTATGCCTAACATTTTTCTGCCTAATCCACTTTCTAATTCACTTGTCTAATTTCACTTTTAACAGAGATGTTAAGTACCTACAAATCCTATGAATTAAAAACTGAGATAGTGGGCTCCGGCACTTCTAGGGAAAAAAAATACTTATTATTGAAAATGTTAACCTGAGCTTTCTCCAAGCAACAAATAACTGTATCACTTATTAACACATTTCAATCGCAAAGACTATGGATAACTGGCAATATAGCCTTACATTTAAAAAAATCTCTGAGGCTGCAGACTAAGCAGGAGGGAGATCAACTTACTTTCACTTTAATTAAGAGGTACTAGCTACTAAAGTGTGGAAATTTAAAGGCTTTTTTAATCACTGAAAGTTTCAACCAAATTTCAGCAACATATTTCAATTTAAGTAACTAACCTGCAAAACAAATAATTCAAGTCCAGATAACTTCAAAGTTTATGGCAAAGGTACACCTCTTTTTTACCTGACATACATGTCTCAATTGCAG
>Ga0181612_154991_pt1 | contig 14328 bp, 15 predicted proteins | sample HoacroProtozoa21_FD_119630 | JGI IMG/M metagenome (GOLD analysis project Ga0181612, IMG submission 119630) | Hoatzin crop microbial communities from Cojedes, Venezuel. Combined Assembly of Gp0051906, Gp0051904, Gp0051908 | reverse complement strand
TTTCTCCTTATCTGTATTGTTATTGTTCCTGTTCCCTCTGTTTGCTGTTCTGTTAAACTGTCCTTATCCCAACCCACCAGTTTTCTGCCTCTTTCTTTTCATTCTCCTCCGCACGCCAGCGGGGGGAGGGGCGACCGCGTGGCGCTTTTGTTGCAGGCAGCAGCCGAAACCAAAACATATGGTCTCTGCTTTAGGATTAGCGATGCAGCAGACAGTACAAGACAGGGAAGGGGAGGAAAACTGCTCCCCAAAACCAGTTCCCACGAGCTGTGAGAGGTGCTAGGCTGCACAGATTTGGGAAGCATCAAGTAGACTTGGCACATGTGAGACAGTCATTTTTCCCTGAGAAATGTGGGTTTGCCAGAAGGAAACTGTGGAAATACTGAATTTCGGGTTTTTTCCCCTTAGTAGGAACCCACTCAACCACAGGCTTCCCACCAGGGCATTGGGAGCCTTGAGATTGCACGTTATGTGAGCATCAAGAAATGGTTTTCCCCAGCTCTGTGGACACACTTAGGTGTTGTTTTGGAAAGTTTTCTTTGCCATACTACTAACAACAGCTTCTGAATTTGGGTTGGGGAGGAGGGATGTTTTGGAACTGGGTGATGCCACTGTGAAGTTCACATGCACTTACACCTCAGTGACTGTTAAGTAGCTTTAATTACCAGCATGAGGCCCCCAAATCACATGGCTTTAATATAATGTATAACATCAGCTCTAAATCTAGAGGTTAAAGCCTTGTTTCATTGTGGTGTGAGGTGCTACCCTCAGCAGTGTTTATGCACCTCCATGCAGGACTGGGACAGCTAATTTGAGCCACGGGGGCACAGGGGAGCTCTGGCTGCAGGAGTAAAACATGAACCTGCTACTTCCATGAAAGCTTGCTGCTCGCAGTCATTTTCTGCTGTCTTTGTTAGGACCCCGTTAATGCTCGACTGGTCGGAAACATCAGTGGCTCCTGCAGCTGGCACTAGACAACCTTGCACTCAGCAGCCTGAGGGGCTAAACTCTTGCTCTTCTTGCTAAGAAGTTTCCCATCGCTAACTCTTCCTACTACACAGTCAAGCCTTCTCAGGGCTTGAACTCCAAACCACAGGGATAAAACTCTCACCACGCTTCAAGCCCTTTGAAAAACAATTGATCGCCACTGTGTAAAAAGAAACAGTATTTCCAACTCATTTTGAAAGACAATTCAGAGAAAAACAGGACAAATCCTGCCTTTCTGTTGGCTTAGTTATACTTGATTGCATTTGCTATGGCATACATGTAGTTTCAGATTTTACCAGGTACATTAATGAATGTGAAGCTCACCGTGCAGGGCTGCTTAGCACAGCCCATTGAAGGTCACCCTGCCCTGGGCTCCACCTCTGCTGCTGGCAGAGCCCAGCCAGCTGATGCTCATGCCAGCCTTGGGAAAGCTGGCTGTCCACCTGCTGCAAGTTCCGCCTGCATGGACAACTTAATCCAATGCTAATCCCAAGTTTCTCTTCAACGGAAACTTCCTTTTATGCATGGAGAACTGGATAACACTTAAAGCATGGGGATATCACCCCATCCAGATTCCACACACTGAGAGCAGCTGAAGCTGTGGTCCTTCCCCAGCTTCTCCACTATCTCAGTGATAACATAACTTGTGAAGAACACTACTTCACCCTTAGCAAAAGAGACCCAAGAGGTCTCAAAGTTTCACCTGGATAATCTCCCTCCTTATTAACAGTAGAGTTGTGCAGGCATTGGTGACTCACCTGTAGTTAAATAGGTAAACTACTTAATTTACAACAAGTGAATTATCTGGGAAAGAAGGAAAATAATTTTATGCCTCACTTTCTCTGTGATCCCATTACATCAATGGATGATGCTTCCTTTATACCAGTCAAATATGAAATAGGCGCTGAGAAGGGATTGCTCTTGAACCCCTGCCTAGAGAAGGATGGAGATTCTGGCCCAAGCTTATTATCTTCTTCCCTCCCCCAGAAATCTGATGATCTACAGTGTATTGTCATTTCAGCTGACAAACCTGTGGTACCTGAGAAAAATATGGGCTCCGGAAAGAACCTACTCACTCCCGCACCACCTAAGGTGAGGGTTCCTGACGTATCCAGGGGGGTCCACCTCCACCATGTGCAGGCGAGTGGGAGCTGAGCAGTGCAGAAGACAAAGGAATGGCACTTCAGTAGCCTGAGGACTACCCACTTACTAAAGCATCAAAAGCGTGCTGCAGAGTGGAGGTGTGAGAGCTTTTCAAAGGAGAGGTTGTCAAGATCTTTTTATAGATGGCAATCAGCACAGAGAGGTTTCGAGCGGGTTTTTCCTCCCGTACAATTATACAAATAGTTCGCTAGTCAAGATGAGGCGTCAGTTCCACAAGCAGCAAAATGACTGAAGTCTCCTCTTCTCTGTTTTTGTGCACTGTTGAATTTGTTGGAAACTAATAAAAGGTGAACCCGTGCCAGGAGCCTGTCCCTCCCTGGGGACTCTCTGCGGGGAGCACTGCTTCGCCCAACATCTTCTCATATAGCCTGGAGAAACCAAGAGATGTGACAGAAATCAGCCAAAGAGTTCAAGTCTTCCCAGGGAATGACCAAGTGGTTTCATAAGGACACAAGGATTCTCTTAGTTTACAAAAATCATAGCAACAGACATTGCACAAATGCTGTAGCTTAATGGACAATCTTGTCTTTATATTAGCTGATGTATTTTATGTTAATACAACACCATTTTGTGCATCAATTAGCAGAAAACCTAGCACCTAAAGATCTATTTTAAGAGATTAAAAATCCATGAGGGGTTTCACATTTAAGTTATCTTTGTAAGATGAACAACACCGCAACCTTAAAATAGTTCATGAGCACTTCACTCTGCAAGTTTTTTCCACTGCACCCAGATAGGCATCTTCTCGACAAGCATGCCAGGGTCAGCCAAGCCCCGTTTTGTTCCACAACGCCCTGTGCACTGAGGCTGATTCACAGCTTTAGCTGTTGCTCTCCTGTCTTCGTTGATTTATTTCTGTTGCTCCTGTAGTCTCAAGAGCAAGCCTGAGCACTTGTGGACCTCTGAGCGCTGTTCAGAGGAGCTGGTGGCCCTTCAGCTGCTGCAAGCAAGAACACCACAGACACTTTGATCTGTGGGCACAAGAGAAAAAGAAAAATAATTAAAAAAAAAATAAAATCACACCCACCACCCACCGCCCACCCTCATCCACACAGGCATTGGGGATGACTAAGAATAATCCAACTATCCTTTCCAATTTCAATGAAAAGATTTTAGTCTTCAGTGTGGGCTTGGTGAAGACACAGTATCGACTTCTCGGTGCAAGAGCCATTTCCGCTATGAATCACTGTTTCCTGATTCATCAGCAGCTGGGCTTTCTGTGTGCAGGGATGAAGAAAAAGGAGGTGACATGGCTAACCCTTGGTTTACTGTGTGTCCCTGGTATGATTTCACCCAGCCCAGGTAATATCTGGAGTCAGCATCCTCTTCAAAACCCAAGACAGGAGAGAGCAGCTGTGGCCATAGCTCTCCCTCTGCTTTGGCTGAGGCAGTGGGTCAGGCATTATCCGAAATGTTTCCAAACCAGGTTCTGATGCCAATGGTGACTCACAGATCTGTTACACAATGTCACGTTCAGGGCCATGACAACCACACTGGGAAAGTCCCACAAAACTCAATAGTCGTCTCAAAGAGTTGATCTACAACCCAAAGCACAGACAGAAGCCCCTGTCTGCAGCCGTGGCCTGATCTTCTGCTCAGCACCATTTACTCTGAGCCCCCCCGCAGATATTACATATTAAATTATACAGACCTTTTCCAGTCCGGCAGAGGAAGACTTAGAGCAGCAAATCACCTGGATATATTTTTGAATTTATATTTTACTGTAGTATGCACAGAGATGACAACCTTGGTCTTCATCTCAAACCTGCCTGTGGAGCTAGCTAGACAGCTAAGGTTTTTCTGATGTTTTTCTGCGAAATTTCAGCAGAATTGAGACGTACTGTCACAATACTGCAAATTGCCTCTGAGAGCTGAACTTTCCCATCAGACCCAGAGGACAGGTGGAGCTGTTCCTGCTTTCTGAGATAGTCCAGCACCAAAGCCCAACACCACAATGAAAACTGAGGAGTCTGGTGGCCCCACAGGTGCTGCACAAGCACCCAGATGAAAACACCAGCCCTTGCCTATGGTATTTTGAGCTGTGACACTGGTTTCTGGACAAGACCGGTGACTTCTCTGCAAAAGACTGTTATCACACCCACCTCCCACTCTCAGTCCTCTACTGTTTCCTGCAGACCCTGTTTTTTCACCTGTCTGACGTATAGGACAAGATTATTTAATCTGCCTGAAGCCAACAGCGTTGCCAGGCTTACTGGAGGCAACAAGCTGTTTCTAATCAGAGTGGGTTGAAAAACCAAGTGATGAAGCAGACAAAACCTTGCAGCTGATTCACTACCTGCAGCCAGTTTCAGAAGTTTGTCCAAAGTGAATAGCAGGTCAGGTAGAAACTTGCCACATTTTGATCTCATTTATGGTGGGTACTTCTTCCTGGTTATCTGTGAATAACATGGGAAGGATTGATATTCCCTAAAAAAAACCCCAAACCAAAGTCAATGAGAAAACCCTTACAGACATGTAATGGCATGGTGGCTCTGTGGCCTAGTTACAATCCTTGCTGCCATTAATATCAATCTGAGTGTAACAGGGACCTCTGTTTCCACATGAAAGAGAGAAGTCAGCATCACAAACCACACAAAACTGCATCCACACTCATTTTCCTTGCAGAAGTGCCCTGCAAGTAGCTCAGTTGTTCAGCTGGAGATGACCTGGAGGATGACCGCAGCTCAACCTGCTTTATTTCGTTCCCAGCAGCTTGCACTGAATAAGTTTGAGTTCTTGTGGTGGAAGAGCACTGTCCCATCTGTGGTATGCAGACCTGTCCCTTCAGGCTGGGGAACAGGACACTGTGACATGAGCAACGCTCATGGCTCTCTCACGCAGTCGAAGGCAGGAGTTGCTACTCCTGAGCCCTGCCAACATTTCAATCCAGGCTGTCTAGGAGAAGGCCCCAGCAGTGGGAACCTATGGAGGACAGGAATGTAATCCTGGGCTCAACTGGCTAATACACCTAAAATGTAGGAATTAACTATAATTTACAAGTCTTTAAAGCAACACACAAGAGGACAATTCTTTGAAAAGCACCTGAGGCTGTTCTGAACAAAGTCTCATTGACTTTCAGCAGTGCTTATGCTGCTAAGTGCCTTAGGTGTCTCCAAAAATCCTACCCAGCGATGTAATGCCACACAGGTCGGACAGGAGCACGCAGTTCAGCCTTCTAGTTTCTGCTCATGATTACCTTCAGCACAGCAGCAGTTTGATGTTGCAGGGTTTCATGCAAAGGCTTTCATTTATTTCTGATGCATCTCAGAGTGTGACCTCTGTCTTGCAAGCTCTACACTGAAGCACTGGTGTGAACACAGACAAAATCGCAAAAAGAAACTCAGCCACCACAGTACAAAAAATTCCTGATTTTGCATGAGTTCAGTATAAAAGTGATGATAATTCAACCTGCGTTACAGCTAAAGGGCCTTAAGAGGAATTGTCCACTTTCTGGGTTGGACTGGCACTTTAAAGAGGCCCCAGTGGTGGGGCACCAACTCAACCTGCCCTCAGCCTTTGCTGCTGCCTTTCCACTAGAAACATTGAAGTTTGAGTCCCACGGTGCAAGTATGGAATAACTTTTGCCACTGCTCCTCCTTAGTGCAATCAAAGCGGGAAGGGATGGGTACTACCAGCCTTGTTTGCGATAAAATGCCAGTCTACGTGCTGGGATGTGGGTCTTCAACCACAGTGATCCTCAGCTATAAGACAGAACATTTGCACTTGCACACTTCTTTGAAAAAGAAAATTAACTATTACTTGTGTACGTACTTCAGCAGGTATCTGCAGGTGGGTGGAGTGCAGGTTTCCACAGAGCACCCAAGAGAGCCTGCAGTGCAGCAATGCCATCCTAACAGAACTAAAAGAAAAAAAGAGGCTGCAATAAGCAGGACTTTCTTTCATAGCCTTTTCACTCGCACCCCCGCTCTGCCGTTGCCTAAATCCTGCTTTGGCTCTGGCTCAGCACAACACGCTGGGGACAACGTCCCTCCCTGTCAACGGGCTCGCCACTCCCTGCCCCACAGCCGCTGCCCTCCCAGTGAGGACACTGCCGAGTGCTCCAGCTGGGCAGGGGGACAAGGGGCTTCCCGGCCGGCAGCGCTCGGCTGTCCCAGCACGCACAAGCAGCCGTCGCCGTGCATCACAAGATGTCGTTGCTGTGCCGCTTTTGTCCCTCCTGCCCATCCCCGCTTCCCTCGCAGTGAAACGCACCACCTTTCCCACCCAAACCCAAACTCGTGTGCTCCAGGCCATTCCCTCAGCAGCACCCCATGCCTCCAGTGACATTTACAGATGGGTTTCCTGCAGCGCCCAGCAAAACAACGTTGCCGAAGCTACACACCTGACCAGTGCTTGTCTCTTGCTAAAAGACCAGCCCTGAGGAGAGGTACCCACATTTTGCTCTAGCCACTCATCCCAGCACCTGAGCAAGTGTCTATGGGTCTCCTCCCACGCCATGGCCACAGCACGGACACGCAGGACTTGCAGCAGCACCTTGAGACAGGTGTCTGCGACATGTCGTGTGCGGACTTTGATCTGCCTGGACCTCGTGTGCAGGGCTGCCTTGGATAGGCATAGCAGGTGCAGAAAGACTGCTTGGATAGGATTGCAGAGCTTCTGTCTTACGTGGAAAGAATGGTTTAGGAATAAAAACACAATCCTCGTTGCTGTAGAGTGGAAGCCCATGCTTGTACAGCACCTATGGAGAGGGGCACAGGACCGCTCTTCCCAACACCACACTAGGAATGGAGGTTTTTAGAGTTGTAGCTAATTCTGGCTCTTTGCCAGGCCCTGGACTTCATTGAGCCAGGCTAGCAAAAGCCTGGAAGGAGAAGAAGAGGTGCCTGCAAAGGTTAGCAGCTGGCCCGAGCTCAGAGAAGATGGGATTGCTACATGGACTTCAGCAGTACTTAAAATCTCTGGTAGCTGCCACAAGACCTTTCACATCCTAACTTTGGATAAAATGGCCAGTCTTTTTCCACACCATAAAATTTCTGACATGGAAGTTACATCTGGCAGTGCCTAATTTAACGCAAGCTCTTTTGGGGATGCAGTGCCCTGGTGTAAATCGAGACAGATTCAGGCACCCCCAGTAAAAAGATGCAGATTCCCTGCATGTTTGGCAGCGACCATTCTTTCAAAATCCACTTGATTCTTGGGGCATTTCACACACTCCAGAACAAAAACCACACTGCTGAAACGACTACAGATCTGACAATATTTGCAATATCTATTACTCAGACTGATGTTTTTCCCTCTGTAATATTCATACCAGAATTTCTTTGCAAGAGGCATCTAGCAGATGGTATTATTTACTTTTAGAAGAACTTATGCAGCAGCTAGACTAAAGCCCAGCAAGAATTTTCCATGAAATAGATTTCAATTACAGAAAACTGCATTTCCTCCTAGGACATCACCAGCGTTAACTCAGGTCAGGGAAGTTTTCCCATATGGATAAGCCAGAGCCCTTCAACTCCAGCCCAAGGGCTGACCACATGATTGCACTGAACTTCTACCAAACTCACACCATGAGGTTTTAATTGTTTTGTTAAAAACTAAATGCTACTTCTAGGATGTGGCCTACAGAGCCTTCCCTGAGGGCTTTCATGGTGGACAACCCTTAAGGGCCAGCACAGGTTTGGTTTGTCTTTACAGGCTACCTTAAAATAAATTCAGGTGTATTGGAGTCAGGATATTCCTTTGACTATCTCAAGCAACCATTAGTAAGTTCCCTGCCAAACCTTTAGTGGCGTCACAGTTCACTTAATTGCAATCTTGTTTATAGCCGGTGAATTAAATAGTGTGAAACTTAAGCACGTTCACGTGGTTTCCGAGGTTCCTGTTCCCTTTACGCAGCACTCCTCTGAATCCTCACTCAGAGGAAATAAGCAGCAATTCAGCATTCTTTTTTACAACCCACCAAAATCCTAGAGGCACTTTACATCCTTGATCCCGCCTTGGGCAAATGGCATGAAATAAAACAGCTCGTAATCCCATCCATGGCCCAGCGTGACAAGAAAGCCACAGTCCCTCACAGGTTCAGCAGCAACCATCTTCGAAAGCTTTTTTAGAAATAAATGAGATTCCCTCATTTGCTTTGCCAGAAGCAGGAGGTTTGAGACATCGAGCAGCAGATGTGCCTCTGCAAATCCACCCAAGCCTGTCCAGTGAAACACAGGGGACCCCATGGCCGTCCTGGAGGTGCTTTTTTTTTTTTTGAAATCTCATGCAGAAATATGAAGTCATCCATGTACATGTGTTACCATTTGCAGATCAGAGGGAAGCATATTATAAATACTGTCAGCTCCTATTAAGGGGTTTCACTTTACTGAATCTGGCAAGCACAAATAAGCATTTGAGAGCTGAACTAGCTCAGAGAGCTTTAGCCTTTGGATTACTTACTAATGAACTCCCCATAGTCCAGCCATTTAATTTCGTTAAATTACCAAGACAGTTCCAGTTAAAGGCCTGGGTCAAGCGACATACTGCTGTTTTTTCCAAGACCTCATCAGAAAAAGCACATTCCTCTGCTTATATAGATACAATTTTATAAATATCTGCATTGTGCAATAACCTGAATAGACTGGTTTTCCCTAGTGCATCATTGGAAAACCCAGAAGGAGTCACAGGCAAGGATCATGCTTGGGGGGGGGACAGATTTTCTGCTTCTGAGGCCAGAAGGTCCCCTCAAACTCTGCTGACACAGCAGTACTCTTCCAGCTCCAGTTCACTACTCACATTTTCCTCTCCCCTTCCCAGATGCAGGGACTTCAGCCCACAGAAGTAGGGTATTGTAACAGGGATTTGCACCCTACTGCAAGGAGAAACGCTTAGCCCTGCGGCTGATTGCAGTCCCCTCTCACTGCTTTGAACAAGACAGTTTGGGCTTTTTGGTCCATTAGTTCAGTCCTTCTTGAGAGGTTTTAGGCTGAGATAGAGAAAAAGAAAAGCCAGGAAGACTCTGCAGAAATACTGCCTGGCCTGGCCTGGCCTGCTCACAGCAGTGGGACAGCCAAAGTCAGCTTCTGCATCCCACAATGTCCAATGGTTTATATGCTGAGCCGGAGCCCACCAGCAGCAAAGGATTTCCCCAGTCCCACCCTACCCATCATGCCCACAGGTGGAGGCAATGGGTGAGCTGAAACCCACTCCTGGAGCACCTAGCTCACATCTCCCTGGGCTGCCAAAGCCTTTCTCGCTGATCTCACAGGTTTTGGACTCAGCCCATAATAACCTGCACGAACAGCATCCCTTCTACAAGTGAGTGGGGCCGCGAGCTGAGGATGACCGAGGGGAGTGAAATTTAATTTACAGAATGGATGGCTGTCAGCACTGCATCCTCCCAGCTTCATCCAAGTGGGACTGCAGAACGCTCCGGCAAGAGGCAGCCGCAGCGCTGGCTAGCCCCAGCTGGGCACGTGGCCCCAAATCCACTTATTCTCTATAATGCTGAAATGTCTCTTCTCACCTCCAGCTTCAGGACTTTTCCTTAAAACAGATTCATTTCTTCCTGACCTGCTTTGTCGACTGCAATGTTGCATTGCCTTTCAGAAAGGCAAGGAGGTAAAAATTCAGCACAGCCACTTTGTCCCCAAATTCCCCCTCAGCCAGCAGTCATCCTTGCACCGCATTGCCTATGAGATGCAAGTTCATCTTGGTGGGATGCTGTTCCTGCCGGCAGCTCTCGCTGCAGCAGCCAGCATGACTCCTAGAGCCTGGACCCAGCAGGAATTGCCCTGAGAAAAAGAGCGTCAGATCGATATTGTGGCTCTCTGCAATGACAGGCCAGTGAAAAATGGCGTCCAGGGTGGAGACACTGTGGGGTATCACTACACATGTATATACACAGCAGAGAGGCATTTATCCCAACGCAGCAAGGGAACTGCTAAAAGACAAGATTTAGTAAAAGAAGAAAGTAGAGGTGTGATTCCCCAACACCTGATTTCCATGCTGGGACCTGCAGATCTTATATAAGCCCCACCAAAAAGCCAAAGAAACAGCCAGCGAAGCCAACATCAGCCAGACCTAGCAACTGATCCCATTGCCTTCAGCAGCCTTCAGATCAGGCCCCTTCCTGTTAATGCAGTTGATCCAGAAGACTAAGTTAGACACCTAAGCTCTCATGCTTGGGTGCAGAAAGATAACATTAAGCTGAGGTTTTTTTTCCTCACACTACAAAAAGGAGCACTTCAAATCTTGTACATCATGACACCTGAATATTTTGTACCTGGAAAAAGATGGTGACCTTTCCCCAAGGGCACCAGTAAGTCGGTGGATGGTGGTACGTGAAGTTCAGCCCCGGCTGCCCCAAGGGACGCAGGTCATGTTCACAGCAATACACAGAATGTGCATGCCCACCTCTTCATGAAAATGCAATATTTACAGCTAGAACAAGGAATTTTGTGGGGCAGTTTTCAGAAGAACATAGAGGAGGTCACTTCATGCTGCTGTGCCAAGGTGAAAGACAACAGCAGCGTTCCAGGTACTTAACATCAGGCATTCGCATCCTGGCTGCCTTGGAGGCTTCTCAGGGTTCAGTAGGACTTTTTTGATGCAGACATTCATTTTGCATGATAACTTCATCTCAAATGTTTAGGAGAGAGAGGGGAAGGGAAGAAGCCCTCCACCCCAACTTGCATCAGCAATCTTTGCTTCATTGAGAAGAAAAACCCATGAACAACTAAATTCACAGTAGACGTTTCTATTAACGGGGATAGGCTTTGGGTTTAGGTTTAGAACCAGGACAATATCACTCTCAGAGAACTCTTTGCAGATGTTGATCTTTCTCGGAGCAGTTAGTTCTGTGCAGAGTGCCGTGCATTGTGGAGATACAGACAAAATAAAGGATGGTCAAGAATAAATTACAGCGAGCTTGAGTGTGTCTTTCTCAAAGATATGCCCTAGTTCGGTCACAAGTTACTTGGTTCTGTGCAGGAATCGCTGAGTAAAGCTTTATGTCCTATGTTATGTGGGGAGTGAAACATGTTGGGTTTGGTGTTGCCTTCTGCCCTAACAAGATACAGTCTCTGTACCAGGGCGGGGCTGCTGCCAGCAGCAGTAGAAGCCCTGAACATCCACTGTCAGGTGTTCCAGATGAGGATCTGTCCTTTTCGGTTACAAATTTAGTGAAAAAATTGGAAATAAAATTAAAAAAAAAAGTCACAGTTGTTGCAGATACCTCTTGAAAGTGAAAACTCAATACCTGGCTTTTAAAAAATGGATAAAGGCGAGAGATAGAAGCTGCTGCTGTTGCGTCCAACTTTCATTCAAAGCCGCAGCATGGGGATGCTCACTGTTGTGGAGTGTTGCCAGTGATTTCAGCAAAGCTTCTTGAAAAGTATGGCTTTGGGCAAAGAGTGTCAGATGAGTCCCAGCACAGAAAATGGCTTGGACTCATCACTCATTCAATATATATAGCAAAAATGTGTTTGGAATGAAATTATTTTTCAATCCCATTGAGGTGTGTGTCTGCATTACTTTCTTATTTGCAGCTTTGAAATATCCCCCTGAAAAGTGTAAGTATATGACATCTGAAGATGACCATTCTGTATGCACTCTGTGTTTGCATGGAAAAGTTTACTGAAGCTCTTGGGTAAGTCACACATCCTCCGTATAGTAAGTTCTAGTCAGTCAAACTTGGAAGGAAAACAACAGGAAAAGGAGGAGTTTGGACACTGCTGACAATAATTATTTGGACACGGAGAGACTTCCACACAGAGACATAGACTGGATCTCTTTTAGTGCAGTTAGAGGAGAGATTAATAGCCTGAGAGGGATATAAGAAATGATCAATACACTGGAACCTGGCTACTTACACTGAAGAAAAAAATACCTATGGTGCTTTTTTCTCCCTTTTTATCTCTCTTTTTTCCCTTCAGAGAAGATAGCATTTTTGGGAGGAGCATCCTGCACTCCCTGCAGCATTCTGGGGTGCCTGTGCCCTAAGAACTGAGGGAAAAGTCTGGTTTTGCCACTCAGCTTAACAGAGCTGATTAAAGAAGGTGTACCAGGAGTGAAGAGATATTCCTCTGACACATGCATATACAGCAAGCAACCACTGTCCGTGAGCTCCAAAAAGCCCCCTAGCCCGTTGTTCACCAATCTGGGATTGGAATTACATCATTAAAAATAGTTAATGGAATGTTAATGGCACTTAATTGTATTCATTGCACTGGTTCTGCAGTGATTTTTTTCCTTGATTCACAAAGATGGGATTAAGCGTTAATGTATTGCAGGCTGCTGTAAGGTATAACCTGTGGTCATGATTTTAAGCACATGTAGAGGTGCTAATTACCTTCAGTTGACACAACTGTAGATGGGAAGATCATTTTTCGCACCTTATCAGGGCTCGGGAGGCGCTAACTGCATTCAGAAGATACCACTGCTGTTACAAAGGTAATTTCTTGCACTTCATCAGAGCTTAACACATGCTTAGCAATACGGCTAGCCAAAAATATCGTACCATCAGAGTTAATGAGGTGCTTGCACGTTTTTAACAAATGGGAATTGTAAAAAAAAGTCACTTTTTTTTTTTTTTTAAAGAAAGAGTAACAAATTCCTTCAGATGCCACATTGCTGGAGCTGGTGGTTGCCCACATCAAGGCAATTTCTGAGCGTGCCACCAGTTCTTTCTGGTGAATGGATGCCTACGCTGATCATGTGCAGTTGTGTGTCCGTGACCTGCAGAGCAGAGCAAGTAATAAAGCACCTCGCCAGTTTCAGAGCCTGTCAGGACAAAGACTGAGACATCAGAAAACACTTCTGGGCTTCTTTGAACCTCAGCAGAGATTCAGGCAAAGCTACTTGCTTAACTTGGTTAGTTCTCTGTTGCTCCCAAACCCTGGGTAATCCCTGAGGTAATGCCCATCCAGGCAGCACATTTTGGCTAATACTTTTCTCTTGCAGCTCTCCTACTTCCCTGCCACCATGTCCACCAAGATACCAGGCAGCCAGCCAGGTGGTTAAAACAAACAGAAGCTCTGCTTCTTTGCAGCTTGAGGAAGGGCAATGAGACACCCTCTTGGCCTCACCTGACTGTACCAAGAAGATTTGCATGGTGTCCAGTATCACCTCTATGGCAATAGTCCGCTCCTTTTCATCTCTTGCTTATCTGCTCTATCATCTATAGCCCATCTCCAGGAAGTGCTGCTGGTGAAAAAGCTGAAGCTTTTTTGCCAGGTAGCCAAAGATAGTTTTGAAATCAGAATTCATAATGTTGTGAAATTTCAATGTATTTTACTAAAACCCTTTGACTCTTCTCTGCATCTGCCCATGGTCTTGGACAGAAACTCCCGTTTACAAGGTGCAGCATGCTAATGTCATTAGGCTGTCCTGGATCATTTGGATGGGCATCAGCTTTCCCAAACCTGTGCGGCAGGGCTGATCTGAGGCAAACATTCCTACTGAGTGTTTTTCTCTGTCTTAAATAAAGAAACCTATGATAAATCATTCTGCTGGGAATAAAACTGGCTGGTGGGGGAGCATCACAAGGCTGCTCTGGCACAGGCAGATGACTAAATAACATGACCCGGGGCCTTTTGCTTCCCTCTCTCCAGCTTTGAAAGCACAGCTGATTAGGTTCTGCTTCTCACGTCATCCCCCAAATTAATGCTGTGTTACTCAGAAGAGCAATCAGCAAGACACGACTGTTTAGCCTTCACAGCCAAAAGACCATGTGTGCACTCCTATCTCACTGTCGGGTTCTGAGCAGAAGGATGCACTTCTGAGAGGTGCTGACACTATCAGCAGTGCTAGCAGCGCAGAGCGCACCAGACAGCAAAAGCACACCTACATAGGTGGTGCTGGGTGTTAGTGTTTATGTGTGGCCTTGGATGAATTTACAGGTATGCACTGGGCCCAGTGGTTTTTCAGCTGTGCTGCTGAGCAGCACTCGCACCTAGCAAAAGCAGGAGCCAACGGTCAACCTGAGCTGTACTCACAGCAGTGAGCCCAGCGGACAGTGAACCACTATGGAGTCGGTAACTTCAAGAGAAACTATTTAAAAGCAAAGAAAAAAATGCATCTCTAATCCCCAAAATACCCACTTTAGGTGCTTGCCCTGAATGACATGCTGGTATGATGTTAACAAGAAGCAGAAATTTTAGCTAATAGAAGCATGAATATTCCCCCACATTACCTCCAAAATCTTTAAGCAAATAAAGCTAATCTGAAGACACA
>Ga0181612_150805_pt1 | contig 14329 bp, 8 predicted proteins | sample HoacroProtozoa21_FD_119630 | JGI IMG/M metagenome (GOLD analysis project Ga0181612, IMG submission 119630) | Hoatzin crop microbial communities from Cojedes, Venezuel. Combined Assembly of Gp0051906, Gp0051904, Gp0051908 | reverse complement strand
TTTCATCTGTATTCCGTACTGAACCAGACAGGGATCCCATGGAGGAACACTATGTGCTGATGCTGCGTAATGCACTTTGCGCAGGGGACCAAGTCAAGGTCATATAGTCAGGTGGCATCTTCTGTCTTCTGGGTAGCTGACTTCGCTACCCACAGAACAATCTTTTTAAGTAGCTTCCTTGTTTCTTTTTTACAAAAAACCCTCAAGTTAATTTTAAAGAAGAATATATGACCATGTTATATGTGTCCCAGGCCACGGACAGACGCCCTTTTGCAGATCCAGCTGCGCTGGGGTGAAAAGTTACCCTCCCTGCAGTTCATAGGCACCCACCCCTTCCCCAACAAAAACTCCTGTGCCCTGCTCCCCGCCAGCTGAGTCTGCCAGCTGCTGCCAAGGTAGGAATGAAATCCCTCCAGGTTAAACAGGGTGAGCGGGAGGCTTCGCTCGCGTGCCTCATTTGGACTGAAGTAGTTCGGGTAAAGTCATGGGTCCCAGGGTGGGAGGTCGTAACTCCCTCAGCGGACCCTAAGGAAGGACACCTAAGAACTGGGGCCTCCCAACAGAGAAGGCTATGAGTGTGCCAGTGCACTGTTTGCTTCTGCTTACACCTGAGCAGCCCGAGCAGGAGAAGGACATTGGTCATTTCTTTTTGTTTTGTTCACTGCTAAAGCTACGTTAGATGTTCTTGTGACAGAGGAAAGGCATTTCCCCTGGAAAATATCACAAACTTTATATAAACTCTGCAACTTCTCAAATAAAGAGAATGATTTTTCAAGGCAAGGAAGGACAAAGCCCTGAGCAACCCAGTCTGACTTCAAAGCTGACCCTGCTTTGAGCAGTAGATTGGACTAGAGACCTCCTGAGATCCCTTCCAACCTGAATTATCTTGTGTTCCTGTGATTTTTTAAAGTGAAAAATAACCAGCTACAGGTTTGCTGTCACTGGTGGTATAAGCCAAATGCAAATAGCGCTTTGGAGCACAGTTGGGAGGGTTCCCCTTACAGCTGAGACACTGGGATGCCTGGCTATCCCGAGAAGGATGAGTTCTGCTCTGCCAATCTTTCTGCTTTCTTGTTGCTGCTCACATGACCCCACTGGTTGTTGGATCCGCTGGCTGAGCTGGCCAAAAGCTAGTTTGGTGAGCTGGCTCACCCACGGGTCAGACACGGCCAGAGACAAGAGAATGGGAAAAGGTGGGGCCGTCTGCCCAGGATTAATCCTGGAAGAGCAGGGCCCCAGCTTCTTGTGTCAGCAAGCTGTGACATAGTAGTTTTATTCTTCTAAGATAATGTAGATGTGTCTAGTCACTGTCTGGGTCAGTTCTCCCACTGTCATGTTTAATTATTTAATATAGGGCCTGACCCATCAGGACTGCAACCCCATGCTGTAGGCTGGTCTCTGTGCCTCCATCTTGCAACGTATGTTTAGACTGTGAGTGCCAGGAATCATGTCCTGTATCTGTGCAGTACCACTTACAAGTCTGCTGTTAAATAAGTGATAATCTACCAAGAGCTTTTTGCTTCCCGCTAAGTTGCCTGTTTGGAGGCTTTGCTGTCTTTTGATCATAGGTCAGATTCATGTCCTTTTTGACATTAGGAAAATTTCTGAGTGATTTTCAGTGGAACCTTATTGCTCAGGTTACCTATTTATAGATTGCTGACTTGTGATGTGTGCAATGAAGCCTGACTCGCTGTAGCCTAGAAAGAATGGTCCAGCTCTCTCCTCCCTGCCTCTGGTTGAAAGCTCCCGCTGCTTCCAGTCACACAGCTGTGGGCCGAGCCGGACTAGCTCACAGACCGGAGCGGGGAAAATGAACTCTGATCCCGGTCCCCATGCCCTGCTGTGTCCGTAGGGCAGCCGGGGCAGGGGGGAGGCAGGGATAGACCCCTGGGCAGGGAAGGGGAGCGCTTCTCGGGGGAGCAGCCCACGATTAGCTTGTATGAAGTGATCATGAAACTGCAAGATCAGTCACTTTTTGCTCTTCAGAAGCACTTATGTTAAAATTTTTCTTACGGTGATTTTACACTGGAAGTTCCAGGAGAAATTCCCTGTGAGGCTGCAGAATCAGTAAAAGATACCCTACCGTTGTTTTTTTTTCTCCCTCAAACCAATGTAGCAGAAAAGAATGATTATATAAAAATAATTACTTCTTCTGGCATAGAACAAGAGCGAGCCAGAGAATATTTTATACTTCATCGGTTAAATATTTACAATAGTAAAGTGAAGTGGTGGTGTTCCTTTTAGCTTTCGGCAACAAATGCGTAACTGTGCACTGATTAGCTTTACATGAAGTCAGTGTGAAAGAACAACAGTATTTTTAAGAAGCTGTCAGTGGCTTATCTCACAGCTGGCACCTATTAATACAGTGAGTAATTTCTGTAAACCCAGATAGGCTCCAAAATTAACACTATCCATTAAGAAAGACCATGGAGTGCTATAATTATGTCAGAATACTTTGGCTGGCAATAAACAAATCATTCTTAATGTTATAGTCACATCCATTAACACAGGTTTCTAACTAGAAAAGCTGTAAATTTATTTATTTTTAATACAACTTAATCCATACATAGTTTAACATCATCAAGAAAAATATAAATTTTTCTACTATTTCCACATCAGCAATTTTTGTGGGAACTAGCCAGTTTGACATGGCACTTTTTTCTAGTAACATTCCCACGTTGATGTGTGCTTTTACCCAGCCTTCTCAGACTGCTCAGAAGTGACATAATTACTTCAGACTCAGCAGTGCAGCAACAAATTACAAATTGTCCTCTAGCTTGTTTTTGCACACCCACAGCAAACTCTTCTCCTGCAGTTGTTCTCAAAAGACTTGAGATTCCATCTGGTTCTTTTATTTGCCAGGTGGAAAAGAAAGGGAAAAAACCCAAACAAGATAAAACTGAGAAGTCTGCATCCATTTAAACCTCTTCAAAATCCAGAGTGAATGCTTGGATTTAAGCAGAGTCAGTGAAGATTTACAGTGACAGACAGAGAACAGCTCAAAATCTTAGTCCAAGGCTGAGTTTGGAACACAGATAAACCACCTGGAAGCAGAAGGTTTAAACAAGAAAGAACTTGCCGCCCAATGTTTATTACGGTGCAAACACATAACGCCGTCTTGACATAAAGTCTGTGAATCAATTCAGGCAGTAACTACCAAGAGAGCGTTCCTTCAGCTGGGACACTGGAGGAGTGTTGAATACCAAGCTCCAGCACTCAGCTGCTAGTTAAGCAGGAAGCCAGGCTGGAGTAAGGGAGAATATTGCCGTGATTCTGGGAATTCAGGTGTTGCCAGGACAGCCTCTAAAAAAACCTCCACAAAAACCTTTAAGAACTTATCTGACTTAGCTCATTTGCTATAAGCACGAAGAGGCTACAACTGCAAGTTACTGGATACACAAAAGCTAGGAGCAATAGCTTTTCCTGAAAACATAATTTAATCTTTCTATGGGGACCTGAATGCAAACATTTCAGACAGTGCTGGTATTCTGGAGCAATTCTTTCCAGCTGAAGAATGGGTTTTTTTCTCCAGTACAGCAATGCAGTTACCCTAATACAGCTGAAAAACATGGTGTATCACTAGTTTTTACAAATGCTCTGACTCTTCCCATCTCTTATTTGATTTCAAACACAAAGCAAGTGACTGTGCAGTCACATTCGCCTGTGCAAAATATTTCATGTGCAATAGAAAAAACGCCCCAGCTATTTCGGAGTTTGTTACCCTCTGTATAATGTTGAATTGCTTATTAAAACAAATGTGTATCTAATAAAGCAACTTAGTAGCTGATAGCTTTTCCAAGAAAATAAAAAAACTGCACTGACTTACTTTGTATATGACATTTCTTGACTTTTGGAAGGCTCCTGGTATCAGAATATGACCCCTCTTCCTCGCCAATTAAAAATGAAATAAAATAGCAGACAATAAAAGAAAAATTTCACCCAGACCATCTTCTGGAACTGACTGTCTCTTGCTTTTAACTCCCTGGCTTTCCCACTGTCCAGGTATGGCTGCAGCAGACTCATATTATCGCTGACGTTCCTGCTGTTCATCTTTATATGGGTAACATGAGCTGTACAATACTTCCCATCTTTGATAGCACTGGAAACAGGCGTTTCAAGGTTGCTTCTGAACTTGGAGGTTTTGTACAGCAACACCATTCATCAGCACATCTAAGACACTATGATTGGACTGGCCAGAAATAATTCTTCCAAGATCTTCACTGAGGACTTCAAACTGAAGTGGCAGCATGCTGTGAGAGATCATCCTGACTATGCCTACTATGCCAACCCTTTCTACACCTTCTGAACATCACAGAAAGCTTATATAATCTGTAATATCGTCACCGTAGGTGACTTTTTTCGGTCGCATTTCCAGACCTTGAATGTACTGTGAGGAACATAGAGTACCAGCGTTTGTGGAATGTGTCTTCTTATAGAGATCTGAGTGAATGGTTCAATGCTCAAAACTTCTTTGCTTTGTACACATCAAAGGTTCAAGATCCTTTCAAACAGATTGTAGGATGCATCACCTAGGATATGGATTTTATAGGATGCATCACTTTGCTTTGAGTGCAGCAATTTTTGTGACAATTTACTGATAAAATGTTTCCATTCATTTTTATATTTAAAAATTGAAACAAACAAACAAACAAAAAAGTAGTCACTTTAGAAATTTGCTATTTGCCAGTCTTTTATCCCACATCTCTGCGCAATAATGCAAAAACAGGGGAGCATTCAGACTTTCTGTAGAGTGAAAGCTCCTGCAATCTCACACGTAGGCTTCAGCTGGAGGACACACATTGACAGTACATTATTAACAACTGGTGTAGGAGCTGCTGTAGACGATAGGCAGGTGCAGATCTATACCTTGACGTATAACACTGCAGATAGCAAAGCCAGGCATCATTCTTCCTCAGTCCCTGATTTGCATGATTCAGTTTAATTGGGCAAAATCAGTCGGGGACACCAGCCTCATCTGTTATTAGCCCTCCCTGACAGCGCAAACAATTACCACCCGGTCCCCAGTGTCACTCTTCTAAAGGATCTCTGTGCTTGACTGCTAGTCAATTAATGACCAGGCTTATAGGGTCTCTTTGGCTGGTGTTAGTTCACCCAGTAATGCAAAGCAGCTGTAGACCTGGCCTAGCTTATGACTGTGTTTTCTTTGCTTTGCATTGCCACGTAGCAGCACAAAGCATCCGGCGCCTGCTGATGAATCTGTCTCAAAACTTCAGATACGTTTTCAGCTGAGCCAAGATTCTTCATACATGCTACCAGTTTTGCGTCTTCTTATTGGGTTTCTTCCTGGGCTTTCTTCTTAAATGTTCGTAGATGAAAAAATTTAAATAGACATGCTCAGCCAAAGTTCAATGTTAAATTGGAGTCGATATGGAGAATGTGTGTCACAAATTTAACTGAAAGAACTCCCAGAAAAGGTATGAGCTGCATCTAGCGAGGGCTACTCGCATCAAAATCTACATCTGTTTTTCACAGATTTGGTCATGTCTGCAACTGATGAACTGAATGTCACGTCCTGAATGGACACTACCAAAGAGACTAAAAGTAAATACATATTCTTGCACAGACATCTGCTAGCTATTTTACTTTTGTAAGTTGATATCGCAAATGTAAGAATGCTTTTAATTATATGTGATAGATATACATTACAAATTGAATAGTCTGATTTATTTCTATAGTGTTTTATCCTTTGATCATTCGATTACAACACTTGTTAAGCGACACAAAGCTGCTGCATGTCTAGGCACAGAGAGAAAAACTCTTAGATTGCATTAGTCTTTTTTATTGGTGTTGATAAAAGCAGGCAGTTTGATGTCAATTACAAAGTGTTTAGTTTACCTAACCCTATACTCAGACTACCAATTAGTCATGCATATCAAGGTAATCTGGTGATCCCTTGTCCCAGTCAAGCCAACCAAAAAATCCCAGTGGTTGATCCATTACCAGCATGATAAATTGAACGTCAAAATATGTCGTATCACTCTTTGAAGCTATATCATCCTTTGGTTGCTGCAGCATCTAAAATGAAAATTGGAAGGATGATACTTACTGTGGTACCCAACCAATTCTATAGCTTCAAAGATTATAGATTAAGTAGATTTGCTTTGGAAGATTAGCCTATCAATAATGCTAGCATTAATGAAAAGAATACCCTTCTACCCTATAATGGGCTTTCTTCCAGGTCTAGATTGCCTGTCTTCTTCCCCATATCTAAGGAAAAGGTTTCAAACATCAAGAATTCCATATTCCAAATTCCACTTAAATCATTTACTATCGATGCTATTTTGAATGCTTGTTTTTGAAGCATTCCACGTTTTCCCTGCCTTGTAAGAGTGTCACACTGCCCTTTATTCTTTTAGATTTATCCAAAGAGCTCAGTCAATATATTTGAGTGTTCTGCTCTGTCAGAATGATATCTTATCCTGGCAAGTGTCCAGCTGGTATTTCATTTAAATTTGAACAATAGAAACCATTATGATTTTGAACTTCCTTCACTCAGTTCTCATCACACAAACCCACGTTTGTACCCCAGCGCAAATACACGACTTTCCCACAACACTGACTGAAGTTAAGGGATAGTTAGCTTTTGGACATGCCATCAAACGACAAACTGTAATCTATCTTAAAGCTACAACTTGAAAAAAGCTCAGTTTGGCAGATCAGAGAGATTATGATTCATGCTTTAATTTTATCTGTCAGGTGCTATTGCAGTGCTCTTCTGGCTAGCGTCCCAGGCAGAGTCCTAAGACAGAACACAGCTCTCAGAGTATGTGGATTTTTTAGACTTTGAAGCTCCACAGCCTCTCTTGTATTTGACCTTCTGAGGTTACCAAATGAACACAAAGTCTATCAATCATTTCTTGCCACTGTCTTGTTGAGGTGCTTTTTTCCTATGTCTGCTGTACAGTTGGATATCTTCTAGATACACAGGGAGAGGTTCTATCCGGAATTAAGTGTACAGGTCAAACAGCCTGCGTAACGGTATGTAGGTTAACCCAAGCAGAATATTTATCTCATTTTACTGCATGCTAATGAGAGACATGGCTAAAGAGTTTCTGCTACATGTCTCCCTTCTTAACTGTGAAATAGCTTTTTTCCAACAAATAAATCCAATTATAGGATTTTTTTTCTCTTTCAAAGAATTGAACTACAGATATAACTATTGAATTTATTTGAAATCTCCTTACATTTACAGCTAACAAATATTCAGTTGTTACTATATAAGCTAGAAACTCACATTATTAATTACTTTATCTGCTTAAGTACTTCCCCAAGGATAAGGGAAACAGTAAAGCCTTTACTGTATGTTCTACTAGTATCATAAAAAAGACATCCAACACTCCATTCTTAGCAATATTTATCAATTTTTATATAAAAATGGTAGTAGTTAAATAGACTTAGTGAGGACAAATGCGAACGTTAGAGTTGTCTGGAATGCTACAGAACTTGCAATTAATTAAAAACCGAAGCTTCTAGATAGTCTTTTCATAAATCCAGTCTTCAGGAAAATGTAATTCTTCTCCGAACCATCTAATTTAATAGAGCATGTATAAAGATTTTACTCTTCTGGGAAAGGTATATTAAGGCCCTGCATGCCCTTCTGTATTTTGCAAGTGGCAACTAACAAACGGAGGCAGAGCTCTGCGGGGCCATTTGAAAGCGTAAATCAGAAGCTGTCACACAAAGCTGACTTAAAGCTTGTGCTTACACTGCCTTGATCTGAGGGTTTCTTTGAAGATTTCTTTGTAAGGCTGTGAGAGAGCATTCTGAGGGTTAGTCTAATGCACGCAATGGCTACAGATAATAACTCCAATTCAGAATTAAGTAGCAAAATTTGTCATTTTCCAAACTCCCTTTTGTGTAACTACATTTTCTTTTCCTTTTTAGCAGCCAGCAAGCCAGCAGTTCAGCTTGAGAGCAGAGCTTTGCATCAGCGGTGTGCCTCTGCGGTGTTAGCCATGCAGCTCCCCCGGTCGTTTTCAGGCCAGACACCAGTCAGACCGTGTGGGGCAGCTGCTTCGCAAAGAAATCTTCTGACCTCAGTGTTCAACTCCCAGTGATGATGATCTGTGACGATCATCTTGATAATCGCAATATTTTTTTTCCAGGGCACTTCTTTTTAAGGTTTAAATCATCTTAAAAATAGCAGCACCACAAGATTAGATAGTCTCTTATTTGAACAGTTCTTCTGGAATCCTGAACAATTTTGAGAGCCTTCTACTTGAGCAATTACCTAAGAGGAAGAATCAACACCGATCCATGTTGACTGACAGGTTCCTCTGGGAGACTTCTGCTTCTCCCAGCCCCAGACCGCCTGTCAGTGCAATGGGCTCGCTACAGACAGAGCTCTCAACCTACAGGCAAAGCCTGAGGGTACGCTCTATGTTAAAGAACTTCATTACTCTTTCTCATTTCTATATTTATTTATTTTGAAAAAGCAGCACTGTAAAGAGCTTCTACCAAACACTGAGTCTCTACGCAGTCCAGCCCTACACCTGGCAGCAATACAAGTCCAGTCAAAAGGACGGGGAAGGAGACGAGGGGCTGATAAGACGCAGTGCGTGGTTATTTAGGGATGCTGGCATGGCAATAACCTTAGCACAGTGGCAATGAAATTGTCTTCTCCTCAGGGGAGAGGCTTCCTCACCTGGCCTTGATTCTGAACCCACACGGTGATGTGTTCTAGCAGCTGGATCTGATACCTGTGCTTCCTTTGTTCCTTTTTGTTGTTTAGATGCTATATTTTATATTCGTTCAATTAAAAGAGGGCTGGGGAAGGAAAAGTGGAAAGCATAACACTGGTGTTGGAGGCAGAAGATACTGACATGGAGTATGTTATGAAGGATATAATCTTTTCCCAAACTGAGACAAAACCAGTGATTCCAGGCCAAAAAAAAAAAAAAAAAAAAAAAAGTGAGATCTCTTACCAGTCCTCCTGCTTGCTGTACCTTTATTAAATCCATCTTTCTCTTCCTTGCCTAGAATAGTGTGGGAATTGGGAAAAGGGGAGTTGAAAAGTTTCTCATGGAGATCTCTCACCTCAGAATATTCAGTAATGAAAATATAATGACTTAATATGGAATACCTTTTAATATAAATTTGCAAATGTTTTCAATATTTATGTACCCATGTCTGTGTGTGTGTATATATAGTTATGAGCAGTGATACGCTTTTTATTATACACAGAGAAGGCATTCCTCTTAAGGAGTCATCATCTTTGTATGTTTTTTTCTGACAGGTTAGTTTCTTCATTCCCTACTCCTATTATACCCGAAAAAAGCAATAGATCTGCAATATCCTTTTTTTCCTCCTGATGCCACAGTGCTACACACATTCACCCTTTCCTCTTCATTTGTCAGAAATAATGCCTGTAAGTCAAATTCTGATCACAGAGTTAATCTAGAGGAATGTATGAAAGAGATTTACAGTGAGAAAAATTGAATAGCACTTTTGATCCAAAGGTGGCTTATGGCACTTGTGAATCAGCCATTGCAGTAGGTGTTTGCGTGCTGACTGACGCTACATTGGAGTACCGAACTGAAGCTGGAACTTGCTCAGGGGCTTTAGTTCCAGTATTTAATTTTTTGCTCTGACAGCTTTTAAAAAATGCTGTGTAGGACCAGGTAGCTATGTGACTTTCAGCCACATATCCTAATCAGATTCAGAATGCTTTAAATATTGCGGTAAACTGTGGAATCTCCTCCGGGCTGCTGTTCTTCCTTTGGCACTATTTCCACTGGAAGCCTGCCACCTGCATGACACAAAAATAGGAAACTCAACCTCTGGCGAGATTTTAACGCTTTAAAACAACTGAAAGAGAGAGCATCAGTGAAGGTGAAAAGCAAGCAAGAGAAGAGTGAGACATGACAGAAATGGAACTTGGAGTATGAAGCAGGCAGAATTAGCTGTACAGAAGACCAGCTAGAAAGATAAATCTCAGATGTAAAGACAAGGAGGAAAAGAAAACAGGAAGCAGGATGAAGGAACACATAAAGAGGAGAAGGAAAAGGGAAAAAAAAAACCAACCAGAAAGACAACAAATAGCAGAGAGGGAAAGCAGACAGCAAAGGAGGAGGGATAAAGGCAGATGATGAAATCAGGGAGCAGACCTGTGAGTGGGCTATTTTTCTGTCCTACAGCCCTGAGAGAGCTTGGCTTGCTAATCAAGGTATGTGCGTGTTCACCCCCGTAACCAGCTAGACCTTATGCTGATGTCAGCAAGAACTGCCAGCTGAAGACAGAGATTGTTTCTGTTTAAAGGAGCCTCTGCAATGCACACCTAATTCCTCCTCAGGGGGTTTGGCTTTGCCCAGATGAATCCCCCTTGGCAGAGGACGTACTGGACACTACCTCAGTTCACCCTGGTGGGAGCAGCCAGGGAAAGATTTAGCCCCAAACTGAAATAGTTGCTCCCTTTATAGGTGGTTCAAAGCAAGACCCCAGCTTCACTACTTCGAACCATTTGCCCTGGAGCAGCCAATCTTTCACCATTTATTAGGAGGGAAACTTCCAACTTGAGGGTTCTTCAAGTACGAACGTACGTTGTGTGAACACCTTTCTGGTGTCTGAAACCATCGCCTGGCACACCTGCAGTCTAGCAGTTACAGGCAGTTTTTAGCACACCTCTCCTGGGAGAGGTATGATAGAAGAATTAAGTATCAGTATTATTTATTAACAATCTTTACTGACCTATCTGAAATGAATTATCGTCCTCAGTCTAAAAGACTGTCATGTGCACCACCATGCCTGGGAATCTCAGCAACAGGACCAGAAATATTTAATGAGTGTTGAGACTGTTCTTTTGTTCCTAGCCGTGATCCTTCACACCTTGGATTACTTCTGAGAAAGGCTGAATGGAAAAAGTAGGGAAATTTCCACTTTAAAGAGTTTCCTGTGACAAAGTAGAGGACTTACAAAGACTATAGAGCTGAACATTCATCATGTTTTAAATTCACTACAAAATTTGCAAAGATAAAGGCTGGGTCCAAACCACGAGGGTAGGCAGTAACTGAAACAATTATCTGATAATTACCAAGCATCTGAAATTAAGTGGTTTGATCATTTCATTCCAGTCCCTAGAGGACAAACACAAAAAATGACCACTACAGTTGAATTTTTCTCGAGCTAATGATCAGCTACACAAACAACTATGTACTGCTGATGCATTAATAGCCCATGAGCGTTCCGTGTACAATACTCAAATCCTATGTGTTTGGAGCCAAATTCTCACAAACATATTAAACAGTCAAATGATGGCCCTAGACAGACTCCTGGACTTACCACCACTGTGTTACCCCGGTTCATGACAGCATATCCCTGCCGATCTCAGGGCCATACTAACTGTGTGAAACCTGAAGGACATGGTGGTGAGCCAAGTCTCACCAATGCAGTAGTTACCTAGAAGTTATAGAATGTGTTTAGGCCAGGCTTGTACATGCAAGGAAGCACAAATTACTTCAAAACACAGTTTAAGTTTTCTGAGGCTATGACGTACTCTAGATGTGGTCCCTCTCTGCCGCAGCCCTTTCTAAAGCGGAATTTCCCTCTCCTGCCTCCACACACTAATAAGAGAAGTGTGGACTGCCAGGAGCTGCTGATACTTTTTTTGATAGCTTGGGCTGAACCCGAGGCTGAGCAAACACACGCTAGGTTAACACGGACGGGCAGTGTTCACTGTCATCAATTTTGCTGTCTTATTAGAGGGTCTGCAAGTATCTTTTACTTTTAAAAAGCTCTGAAATACTTTTTTTTTTTTTCAGTGCAGTAGTATATAGAAGCCCAGACAGGATTCAGGCCTCATTATACCAAGCGTGTTAAAAGAACTCACCAGATAAATTCCCATGAACTGGTTTAATTGTGTTGATTTTATTATATCAGTGCAGCCCAAGCAAAACAGATATACTGTGCTGGACTAACGTGGCATCTGTCCCAGTACTATTTTATACTTCTGCAGTTTTCCTTTTTCTAAATAGGGATTAAAGGGTGGTTTATCTACAACATAATGATAATCGTCTTCAAGGAGATTTTTTTTAAACTCAAGCAGCGATGAAGTGATTACTTAATTGCTCAAGATGCTGGTAATGCAGCAACTGGCATAGGTTTGATGTGCGCAACAATGGTTCAAGTATTGACTAAGTGGCAAGTCTTCATATGGATTTACACAGCAACAGCCTATTCTTAAATAGCCTCATATGTGAACACTTTTTTCCAGGAACAACAGTAATTTTCTCTGCAGCAAGAATTTTCACACAAAAAGATACTTAGAAATTGCTGCCATCCCCTTTCACATCCCCTTTAATATGAATAAACTTTTAACTGAGAAGTCACACATGCCAGAAAGCTTATACCATAAGATATAGAAAATACTATTAATCTTTAACTTCCACAAAGCTATCAGCATAGTATCATATTCAATATCATAATCATACCAGGAGCATCTCCCTAGTACAATGCTATTAAAAAAGTCAGTTTTAAAGTCAATAAGAGAGCAAACACTAACTAGAGTGAATGCCTGATGTACAAAGAGACAAATATGTTGCCTGTCCCTTCTGTCTTAAAGATATGTTTACTTTAGCTCAGCTGAATTAAAATAGGGTGCAAATAACTATTCCGGAACATCTGTATTTCTAGATGAAATCAAAAGTAAGGGAATTTGAAATGAAGGTTCATTCATCCCTTCCTTCCCTGAAACACTTTCTTGAAGACTGCCAATACTGACGCCATCAAATTTGTCATTCAAACTATCCAGGTAACATGCCATACAAATATTCAGCAGATGAGCTTTCTGGGTTCACATGGCTGTCACTGGATGACAAAATGTCTGGCTATGGAATTCTCAACTTTGTCAGTGTGTAGCAAAGTCCTTCCATATCTCTTAAGCATTTGACTACTACACAGACCTCTCCCGAGTGCTTTCGTGAATTGCTGCTGAAAGATGCTCCGCACCACCATTTCAGTTGCAGGGATGACATGGGATGGCTTGGTGCTTTCACTGGTGTTCTCCTGTGCTCCTGTCTGAGGACAGAACGAGGTGTGAGGAAAATGGCCTTTCTTCTCATTTCTCGGGAATGAGACCCATCCTTGCACAGACCCATGGGCACCGTGGGAGGCACCATGTGGAGGGCAGCATGACCCATCCACCTGAACTTCTGGAGGCACTACCCGAATCACCTTTCGGCTCCCCAGATCAGGATGAGTTGGGAGCTCAGTGGGAAATGGGCTCAGTGCTGCTGGGAAAACATTGCAATCCTTAAGCGCAGTGGTTTGGGTGATGGCCATGCAGCAGAAGGTCTGGAACGCGACAACCAGAAAGATTACTCGGCTGTTAGGGATAACATTTGTGGCTGGCAGCTGCGATTCCCCCTGCTGATTTGAAATGGTTCTCTCCAACAATGGTTCCCGCGGGATTACAACATATCCCAGCATTTTGTAACCGTCAGTGGAAGTTCTGTTTTGTTTCTCAGAACCGGTATGGAAAAAGTAGGCTTCGACAGAGGGGAGGGCAAGAGAAAGAGGCTGTCTCAAAACAATCGCTTCCTGAAAATGGGAAAATAATATGTTTATTTATACAGTAGAGAGAGTGCACTGTGGAAACAGGCAAGGACACAGGTTTCTCCACTGCTTCCTGTCTAAAGATTTGTCCGTAGCATGAGGTTCAAGCAGAGGTGAGTCACTTCATATAATTCTGTAATTTTAAAGGGTAAATGTCCAGTACTGGTGCAAAGCTCTCTTTATAGTCAATGGAGAGAAATGGTCCCTGTAGGTGAGAAAACCATACGCCTGTCTTAGCATTGGATCAGTCACCTCCCTGCTGTGGGCTGGGTCTGGGCACCTAGTTCACCTAGATGCCTAAACACAAACGGACCCAGGCCAGCTGTCTCTGCCTGGCATGGCCTGTCCTCAGATGTGCAATCCATGGATTTTACTCATAATTTACAGAAGGTTCTATGAGAAACATAAGAAGAGAAGAAAGAAAGGAACTGCAATAAAGGAAGAAAGGAAAACGCAAGGCCAATACGGAAAAACACAGAAGGCAGGGAAAATTACAATACTGGAAGCAGTATATATGCGAATGCGTAAGGGAACTGGGATAAATGGCCAGCCACAAGCAGGAAATACTACACAGGCTTCAAATTGCTGGCGTACAGGATTGCTAGAGAGACACGGAAAACTGTGACTCTTAAAAGTGTTAGTACTTTTACATAAACGTAACATCCCAACCAATGGGCCTTTCATTGCTTCCCTAAGACAACATCGAGCACTTTACCTACGTTTTCCTTTTCTTTGTCATACCCCACTATGTCTAGCTGAA
>Ga0181612_144026_pt1 | contig 14329 bp, 5 predicted proteins | sample HoacroProtozoa21_FD_119630 | JGI IMG/M metagenome (GOLD analysis project Ga0181612, IMG submission 119630) | Hoatzin crop microbial communities from Cojedes, Venezuel. Combined Assembly of Gp0051906, Gp0051904, Gp0051908 | reverse complement strand
TACAGTAGAAGAGCCAAGACAGTTTTTCACTCTACAGAAATAATAGCAGCTCCAATTTATTCTGCCTTCAGCACAACACACACTTAAAGCACAGGACCTCTTCCTTTAAAAAATTAAATTTGTGTGCTAACATCTAAAAGACCAAAGTCCCTCAAACACTTAAGTTTAACCACCGTACTTTTCTGAGATAGTGTTTGTTTCAGAGTTAGATATCTCATCTAGTATGTGCAGGAATTCTGAGGCAGGCCTCTCTAGAGGAAGATTCTTCCCACACTAAAATAGATGTTGACAAAATGCCTTTCTGCATTTGTTTAGAAGGAGAATCACAAAACCATTTCAGTTGGAAGGGACCTCTTGAGAACATCTAGTCCACCCTTCCAGCTCAAGCAGGGTCATTTAGGGCAGGTTACCCAGGGATACTTGAGTTCAACGCGTCTGACACACGTTTCTTTGCATCATGTCCAGCAGAATCTTAGGACAGTTAGCATCGAGCAGCTTCATACCAGTTTCACAGTAAATGCCCCTGGGATCCCCAAACCAGATCTACCCTACGGCCCTAAGGCCTGGGCTTCTCAGAGTAAACTATTGTGCTCCTATAGAAGTCCAAGTCTTAAACACAGCACAGCTAAAGATCCAGACTTCACTTCCTCTGCTTTGTCCAGTTTGCCAAAACGTACTTTGGCTAGATGTTTTATACTGTGTAAGCATCAGACAAATGAAGTGCTGGAACTTCTGTGTAAGTTTTTAGATCAAAAACCTTAATTAGATTTGAGATGGAGGCTGAACCACTGCAAGTGATGGTGTGAGGTGGCTGTGGCTACAACACAAGAGTATCTGTAAATCCTTAGTGACCCAAGCATTCCCTTCAGCTCCAAACTCTTCTTGTAATTGTATGCAAAATGGAACAGCTTCAGTGGGAAAAAATCAAAGACAAAAAAGTTCTACCCTTCTAGAACAAAATAAATCATGGTGGTTAGAAAATGCTGGCTTGAACATTACCGGAAAGAAGTACATGTCAAGGCTAAGGTAGGAAAGAACGCAAACTCCAGAACAATGTATACATGAAAAGATGCACACACATCTCCTGAATACCCAGGGTCTGTAAAGGGTCCTTGGTGCACAAATCGTGGAGAAGGGTCTGCCCTGAAAAATCTGAGTTAACTCCTTTCATCCTCAGTCTGGAGGCCCCAAAACCTTAGAAGGTATACAATGCATCTTGCATCAATTTTCCCCCCTGTTATTTAGCATGTTAGACATCATCCTGTTCAGCATTCTGACTGTTACAATTCACTTCCTATGGCATCTAACTGACCCCCACACTCACTCACTGACTAGGAAGCCTGGCCACCTACCACAGAGATTCAGAGTCCATTTTACAAGCAATGCACAGCTCAAAGTTCACTGGCAGCATTCAGCATTTTGGTGTCTTGTCTTAACCTGTTTTCCATGCTGCTGACTTCACTTTCCTTGCAGAAATGAGAACTCGTAGTAGCAACATGGACACAGTCCTCATTAGTGATGTGACATAGCTTCATTTAGAGGTACGTCTAGATCACCATAATATTCCCTCTATTCCTGCATAACCTGCACTATACTTGTACTTATGCAATCAAAAATAAATGTTGGCTCTTTGCAATTAATCAGAAAATATTTAGAGAAAAACTAGTTCCATGTACTAATTCTGAGCATTCTCCTTGGCACTTAATGTAAATAACAGAAACTCACTTGACAAAAATATTTACACCCTACTTGTCTTAAATTATTACCTCTCGTCATTCCAAATCCTAGCTCCAGCACCCACCTAGCTGATCGAGGGCAGCTCATTGCTTTCCCTGTGCTTCCCTCTCTGCATGCATGTTTCTATGCAATATAAGCATAAGTCAGCACACGCTTCGAAGCAAGAGGGTTTTTTTTACCTATAGATGTATTATTGCATATAGTGGTACTGACTCACGTTTGGTTCTTCCACAATTTGTGCTGACTACATTTATACAGAGTGGAAATCTACAATGGAAGACTTAGACCTCTGCCTTGATTCCGTCCTGAGATCATGCCATCTTAGAGAATAAAAATCAGAAAATATACAATCATTCTCTTTCACAGTACATCTTTTCCATATTACCTTCTTCAGGCCAAGACTAAACTCTAATTTCTGGCAAGGGAATTAGGAGAAAATATACTCCTAAGTCTCTGATTAAATATTTAATTGGACTATGTACACCTGTAATTCCCTGCATGGAGCTGAAGAGACTATGAACTCCTCAGAGAGCTCAGTACATCAGGAACAAGATCCATGTTAGTTAGAGCAAGATGTATAAACTTTATCCGAAGCGTAAGAGTTAACGTTAAGGAATTCAATGTAGAATTTTAAGAGACTGGTATAGATAACTGGAGTCAAGAGAATTGAGTCCACTTCTGTTAGTGTTTCCATTAGTAACAGAAATATCAATTCTGAGGTATGGCAACATCAGGCAGTAACTAAAATGTGTGAGGAGAAATTAAGAAACATTTCCACCTTGTAACAGGCTGCCATAAGAAGCCGAGTAGTTGTTCTCCTACTGTTGATTACTATGAGAATCTATTCATTGCAAAGAAATATGTTTTCTTCTCGTACCACAAATAAACGAAACATCACTGCAGTACTGCAGTTACTTTAAAGATTTTTCACTCAGAGATAAAAAGAGATTTTTGTAGAGTAGCATTATCTCAAGACAAGTTCAATATGAAAATATGCTGAAAAATTAATTTAGACCAAAAATCCTTTCGGATAAGAAAAATGCCTTTAAAAAATCTTTTTCTTAGGAAGTGAAGCACACAGTAGAATTAGCTGGTAAAATACAGCGAAAGACCAAAAGATCTAAAAACTTGGATAAAAAAAACTCTGAAGTGCATAGTTAACATCATGAGCAATTTAATGTCAATTTATTGATATAAAATCCACTGCAATATTATATTACAGAAAGTCCCCAGCAATGATCAAAATTCAAGTTACATTAATGCCCTACAAAGGTTTGGAGTAAAATAACAGGAAAAATGAGAAGGAAAACATTTTGCATACTGTTGTGAGTATTTACACAAGGTGACTGAGTGAATGAGGAGCAGCATTAGAACCATCTCGTTTGATACCTACTCTATATACTTCATTAGCTGTGTATAGTTTTGCTTTATTATCCTGGGGCTCACACACGCCTAAGTCAACACAGTTGCGTACACAGAGCCACAACTCTGTGTTACGTTGACTTTGAATAATTGCTACATTGACAGGATATCAAGGATCTACAGAAGAAATACAGTGGCTGATGATCTCCCTTGTAACTATCTGTCTTGCCTTGCAAAGTTAAGGTGCTAAAATGGTTTTGGAGGGTAGGGATCTTCTGGGAACAGTGTCTAAACAACCACAGAAGCACTGCCGTTGGCAGCAAAAACCAAATTCAGTTGAGAGGCAGATGATGGAAGCAACAATACTGAAGCTGATTTTTAAACACTTCTGCCTGGATTCACCATCCTTCAAAAGTACAAAAAGTCATCATCTGAGCTGATATATACTATTAGCTGTTTACTTTTTTTTTTTTTTTGACCCATCCAAGCATTAGTTCAGCCACAAGAAGATTAGCACTTTCATTCAGAGTTTGAAAAATTGTGTCACAGGGAAGAGGTGATTAGCTGGGTTATAACTTATCCTGAATGAAGTCACAACTTGAAGTACAAATTCAAGCATTTAAGCTGCAACCCCATCAGTGTGATATATTGTTAGTAGTGCTGATAACAGGATTTATAAGAGCACTGCACATCACCCTGGCGGTATAAATAAACAGACATTCAGAATGGATATGCAATTTATGCGCTTGGTAGCTTTAACACTGTTGACTGCTTCAGAGCTACGACGCTACTTTGGGGTTCCCAGATTACTTTTCAAAGTGCTCTGAGAAAAAGATGGCTTTCATTTTTAATCTACTGCTATTTAGTATGCTCCAGAGCACATAAGTACTGATTACCAAAAGAAAGAATGCATTTATGTTTACTGTAAAGTCTTTATAGTATTCTTTGTGTATGACACTACTGATTAAAAAAAAAATACAAACTTACTGAAATTTTAACTTAAATGTACCTGTTTTGTGATTTAATACAAATTTTAAGTCAAATAATATTTTTATTTATTTGTAATTGTATATTAAATATAGTAAAAATATATCTAATACCTATTTTTAAACAAATAAGAAAAATCTGAGAGATTTCTTGACAATGTTTTCATTATTTAATAAATCTATGGACTTTTTTCCTCCATGAGAAATATCTGTTCACCAACTTTCGCTGTTGCTGTAATCTGATCTCCGACACCTTATGTTTATCATTACCAGAACTGACAAGTCAAAATAACTTAATGTGAAAGACTTGTTGTAAGCTTTCTGATGGTAATTTCTGAGAGAGGAGAAGGCCAAAGATTGGGACACGAAAATTGACTTTAAATTAGAGTTGAAATACAACAAACAGAGTCTTCATTACCTAACAGTTACAATCCTATTCCAAAATAGATTGCTGAAGAGATAACCAGAGAATTTCTTAATTAAAATCTTATTGATGTACTGTATCTACAGAGATAATCAAATACAACACCAAGTTTTGCATACAAAAACATATTTATCTTGCCAAGGAAGTAATTGAGAAAAATTACTTGGTGGCTTAGACTCGATGTAGATATTTTTGTCAATTTGCTTGTACTATCTGCATTACATGCCAAAGAGCTGCAGCCACTGCAGATGACTTTTTTTTTTTCAAGTGACCAAGCAAGAAAATACAGAATAGTGAAATAAATGTGCCCCTCTCAATGAATTAGTTCAAGGAAGGTAAGTTCAGCTGGACTGTGAAATGGTCTGGATAGCTGATATTTTATGCACCACCCACATTCATCAGCAGAAGCTGTAATACGTTTCCCTATTTTAAGCAATCAATGAAGTACTGAGTGTACTTTTCTATTTTTAACACACATTTCCCAAAAACCCCATGCAGACCTACCATTGCTGGAGCGTATGCAAGCCTCACAAAAGAGCAACTCACCATTTATAGACATTGAGCATTGGCAATATTTATACCATTACTTCAGGTTTCAGAAAAGTACATCAGGAAGCACCAAAACCGCATTCAGCCTGCAGAGAATTCAGGGCTTAGTAGGAGTCACAAGTGTAGCAGGAAACAAAATTAACTATTGCCTGCTGACTGCAGGAGTGTCTCATTTTAATTAACACGAAGATGCAGCACATGGAAACTTCTCAACATTGTTATTACCACATTTTACTCTGATGAGAATCATACTCTAGGTTCAAATATTGGAGAATATTTCCTAACAACCTTATTATAATATCGACGGTCTGGAAGACGTAACCAAACAAATGCAGGCTGCAGAAAAATCGTATTCTTCTGTTTTAAATAGGAAAGGGTGCAGTGGATGCTACATCAAGTAGTCTTTAAAGCACAGACATTCTGCGTCAGTACTGTGAAAAAGTATTTGGATCTGTAGATAACCTTACTGCGAATTTTACTGGACTGTTTCAAATATAGTCAAGGAGAAATCAAATACATTTCTTCCTTCATGTTAGGGCTCACCGAGCCTTCATGGATTATGACCACTTTTAACAAGTTAATAGTTACTCTTTATTAAAAAAAAAGGTATGAATTCCTTGATGCAAAGCAATTCACTCATTTAAATTTACAGCTGGTAAGTTCATTACCAAATAATTCTCAAGGCTTTAAAAATAAAAGTCTGTCTTGAGGGCTGATTAGTGATGCTAGCAAAATAATTTTTCTTGGATTTTTTTCTGTCCGGTAAGTGTATTCTGAAAGTGTGTTATGTCCAGAATACAGAAGCATACAATTTGATAAATGAGATGTGGCTATTCCTGTGAATTTTCCTATTCCTGTGAATTTTCCTGACTAGTGTGTTTATTTAACAGAAGCATAAAATTTGATAAATGAAACCCCAGATATACCTTACCCCCACAGCCTTTGTTTTGCCTATGTCCTCAATCTGCACAAATACAACAACACTATGTGTTATACTACCTCTTTTGAACGCTGTAAGAGCAACCTAATTGCAAACAGTTTCCCACATCCACTCATGACAGGCATGACAAAGTAGTTATACGAAATGTTTAAACATCCATTGGAGCAGTGGCTGACATTGAAGTAGACGTTTGGAAAAGTTTTCTCCAAGTTTTTGAAGTAAACAGTCATATTGCTAGCTTACTACATATTCAAGTGTTAAATACATAGTTAGAAATCATCAACAGAAGTAACTAAGATCAGATACTCCCTCAGAATACATTATTTTGCAGTTATTAAAACTGTCACACAGATGGAAAGAATGAATAAACAGAATATTCTATTTCTGTGCCACAAAAAAAATATATATATATTAATCTACTCTACCTTACAATGAAGTAAAGATTTACAAACATCAGTAGAATAACCATTTTTGAAAATTAAGATGATTTCAATGTTCTTGATAAACATATCGATATGTATATGTATAACCCTTCATCTGACATCTGGAGATGAGCAAAACACAAACACAGACTATCACATGGAAGGGAAAGCAAGAGGTGATCTGAGAAAATAAAACCGGGAAAGCATCAGAGGAAAAACCCACTACCTCACAAGCACAAGAAAGTAGGTAATACAGCCATAATAAAAGCTGCAGAAAACCAGATCAACAAAATTCTTCATACAAATTATCACTGGACAGAAATCTCAAGAGACTCCATTTAAAACCTCCCGAACATGAAAGATCAGAAAAGGGCTGGAGGAAATCACATGTGATCAAGTTAATATTTTCACAACCCTCAGTTATAAACTTGGCCAATCGTCTTTCAAAAGGATGTATAAAAGAAAATACTGCAAAAGGTGAGCACAGAAAGGATGGAGGCTGCTTAACATTCATACTATATCAGTACAAAAATACAGATGGCACTTATCCCAGAGCACGTCTGATCCTGAAGTGATTTAAACGGGTAGTGAAAATCACAGATGTGTCTGTAGCCATTAAATACATGCAAAGCTGTAATAGCCTTTATAAGTACAGAGCAGTATTTCATAAGGAACAACATGATCCTTGATTTTCCAAGAAAAATAGTGCATTCATCCTACTTTGCCTAACTTTTGGAGACCCAACTGGATTGCAAAGTTAATTCAACTAAGGCTTTAGCCTGGACAGACTAAGAGTAAAGAAGACTCCAAGAAGTTGGAGTGTTCACTGGGGAAGGAGAAAAAAAAAAGGAAGTTAAGAGACTTTGTCTACTTTCTAACAGATCTTCAACAAAATACAAGCCAAACAGCTATTAGATGCCTTCACCTGAAGACACGACAGGTAAATAACCTTTTTCTAGATTTTCAAAAGATCTGATGGAATTTGGCTGGCTTAGCTTGATGAAGAAAGATCATTACTAACCCCTCTATGAACTCCTGGTTTGGGAAGTGAAAACTTTTGTATTTTTCCAAACATTTCAGAACAAAGTGGATGTGCCATATGCTGTCCACCATGATATGGCAGCAGCATTAAATGACACACTGGTGTTTCTAATCATGTTTCTCTGTGGGGACTCCAATCCCATTGCTATGTTCCAAAGGTCTACTCAGAACAATTTTTTGAAAATTTATGTTAATCCTGATGAAATGCATTCTCAGAACAACAGAATTTAGTAATATTTTTTTCAGTAGAGTGGAAAGGTCAGGATCTATGCTGAAATAGATATAGAAATTTGAGAAGAAAATTTTGTAAAAACAGAAATAGTTTGTTCAAGCACTTTGAGATAAATTTGAGGAGGGATTAGTATAGTCACTTTGGAGTCAAATGGATTTAAATGAAGTCTTCTCTGAGACCACGGAATGAATACCTAAAAGCTGTTGGGAGATAACAAATGAAACTGTGAATGACAATAAAACAAAACTGAAAAAAGAAAATATAACAGAGGGTAAGGGAGACAAGGGAATGAGACAATGAGCATAAAAAAATTAGAAAATAAAGAGCATTATTTCAGCATGTCCAGCTACCCCCAAGCTGTTGGGATATTTTATTTAGCTGGTTATTTGAGGAAATATTGAAGGGTAGCTAGCAGACTACGAAACTACTCCTATTGTGTTACTCAGTGCTTAAATGCTAAATTTAGTGAAATTTTTCAGCTTTTCTACACATATCTCTTTCTAGGCAACTGTAGAGGTAATGTGCTGATTCAAGCGCTCGTATGCAGATGTGGACTAGCATATACAGTCCAGCCAATATGTTTCTTCAGACCAAGTCAAACAAGTCTGTGACATCAAATTCACTAAAGATTAGTAAGCTTTGGGTGCAGAACACATACATACCCCAGAGAGACTGAATTCACTGAGCACACACTGCATGATGCTCAAACATGCATTTTTTTTGAGAAAACCTTGAGAAATTTTCATGATCTATGACACCCCTGATGCTTTAAAAAACTCCCACGGACTATTAAACCTCAGAAATTCTTCTTTCCTCTGCTGTTGTGATTTATGAGATTTCTCCACATATGTATTTGGTGCTGCACAAAAGTCTTAAGATTTGTGGATCCACGAAAAACTTCCTATATGCTCCATTATTACCATCTGGGAAAAGTTAACTGAGTATGCACTGTCTGCCCTAGCTGAAAGCCACCATTGCTAGACACTTGCAGCATAAGTCGAGTCTCCCACATACACTAATGGGCATTTTTTTTGTTTTCCTAAAAAGCTAGTTACAAAATCGAGTGGTTCCCTCAATTTCTTGTTTCCAGGTTAGCAAAGCTATTCCTGTGAATTTTCCTGACTAGTGTGTTTATTTAACAGATATTCAAAATAGAGTTTCTGTTGTACTGTTCTGTAGGAAAAAAAATAAAAAGAAAACAAGTATAAAAAAATGGGAAAAAATATTTCGCAGCAACATATTAGAAATCAGACACCAGGCTCAAGTAGGTTTTTACCAGCATCCAACACATTATACCTATTTTAGTTTAATTAAGCTGAACAATGGTCACGGTTTTCTTTATGCCATTTCAGCAAGGCACAAGTCATATCTAAACTTTTTGTCCACGTCTTAAAAGAAGGAATCAATACCATTTGAGACGCAGGCCAAATGCAAAAGATTAACCATATTAAAAAATAAATGCATCTTGTACCTATTTAAATATTTTTTCCCCTACAACAGAAGTTATAACATAGCTAAGTACACCCAAATTACATAAGATTCATTTTTGCAGGCAATGGAAATAGGATTGGGTGAAAATGTAGACAGATTGTCCTGTAAAACTGGACATTTTGCAAAACTATTTGCACATGGAAAAAAATCCAATGTGGGACCAAAGAGAAAGAAAGATTGGGTATTTTTCACGTCATTCATCTTAAGCAGCACAGCCTTCCTGGTTTGCCTGATTTTGTTAAAGAGCTAAAGATTAATTGTTCCTAAAAATCTGTGTGAGCTATTTGGCTTCTCTTCACAGAGAGCTGTTGAGCCCCTGGCAGCAATTTGCGGGTAACAGACTAGAGATGCCCGTTTCTGTAAATTATTTCCCTAACATTCCTTTGTTTCACTATTTAGTTAATATTGCTGCTTTCATCTTCCAGTCTCTGCAGTAGTTTTTGTAAAACCTGGCATAAGTCAGGAGACCATAGCCTTTCTGTGCATTTTGATAGCGCATGCCCTGGGAATCAATAAATAGAAGTGGTATTTGTCTTGTGAAATTACTTTCAGAAAGACGACTCGGTAAAGCAAGCTCTTCCAATACTCACTGACAATGTGGAAATCTGTTCTCAAGAAAGGCTTATCTACTCAGTACTCTGTTTTTTCTGCTGTTGGAATTCCATGTAAAATCCCTAGAAAATAGTAAGTCTAACAAAAATCTGTTGGTGTTTGGGAGTAGGAGGGCCGGGAGGCTGTGAATTCATAGGTTTATAAATATAATAATCACTAGATTTTTTTTTATACTTATACAAGACAGGTATACAGAAGTTAGTCCTTAAAAGCCCAAAAGAAAGGAAGAATATAATAGCAATTTTGTTGGAAAAATTTATACTATTTTCTGTTATTGTCTGAGAAAACAGTGGACAGTCAAAAAATAGTTCATTGACTAACCTTTCCAGGCACATTTTTAATAAAAATCAATTCAGGTAATAAATATCTGTACCTCTTCTGTAGCCCACCTCAAAGTTGATTTCATCTACTTGTATTAGTCATTTTCACTCATGGGTTTAATTGAACCGTTTTCATCCCATTAAGTTTCTCTTCTGAAGCCTGTAATTTTGGAAAACATTCTATGAATGATGAAAAAAGTAGTCTTGAAAACTTATTACTATACATGAGATATATATCAACTGTCTGTTCCTGTTTTCACGGTTTTAGCATTCATTTTTAATCCTCTCTGTTTGGAATTTTGTAGACAGATAGGAGAGAGAGAGCAAAAAAAGGGAAAATCAGGTAAGCAGAATGCTAGAAATAATAACATGAGGTTTGTTTAAGCTTCTGTGATCTCCAGTGCTCCACATCCTCCTGGATCTGGCAGGAGCACACACTAGATCAGAAACAGCACTTATAGCAAAAGCCTTTCCAAGCCATTTTTTCTGGTCCCAACGGTACCTCTCAGTGTTAGAGCACATTCCTCATTCCAGGCATCAATATTATTTAGAGACTCACCAGCAGCTCACCCCAAGGAGTCTCCAGCTGGAAAAAAGCTTATTGTTTCCTTATGAACTTTTCATTGCTCATATTCTATATTAATAATTGATAAATCTCAAGACTTCATACTAAACTTCCAGCTCCTAGTTTCTCTTCTTGGTCCTTCTAGAATTTTAATCTGAGCTTTCTGACTGTGTGCTATATTGTAACAGGCCTTAATACCCACTCTAGGAATTACAATAGCTGAAATTTAGCTGAACTTACATTTCATATTCTTGACAGTCATTATATTATTTATGGCTTCCAATTTTAAAATGCCTATAAATAAACTATGTGCTGAACATTTGGGAGGATGACCATCTTATGTATTCAATATCCTATCAGGCAAAATTTGCAGAAACAGAGCTAAAAAGCACACTAGGTACACACATCTGCCAATTTTGCAGAGAAGAATTATCTGAATATTAGATGATTTTAAACCTTTAATTTAAATGACTAATCTCATCTTTAAACATTTTGTGGTACCAAATTCTAGTTTTGGTTTATGTTCCCATGCTTTTTAAGTTGACCAAATGGAGGGAAACCATACAGGAAACAGCAATCCACTAAGCAAACTATACATGGCAGGATGTGGAGTTACACCAGGCGATAGAGATATCAAATTAGTCATTCATATCAGTTTTAAATACCCAAAAGGAGCTTAGTTTGTTTCATGTAAAAGTAGTTTATTCTCTTCCCACACCTTGGTAGCTAACAATTTCTGCTAGGGAAGGTGGAGTTGGTGGCCAAGTTTCAATGTGTGACCTGATACCTCTGCAGGTAAGCCACATCTCCAGGAGTATCAGTACTCAAGAACCATTCCTTGCTGGCACTTTACCTTTTAATGAAACACTAAACTCCAGACAGGGGTAGCTGGGTGACATGCCGGTGTTCTATAGAAAGATGAACTAGCTGATCTTTTTTATCTCTAATTCTGCTTTGTTATTAAAACCGTGCAAATGCTGGAGGGGGGAGGGAGGTACACGGAGTGGATATATCCTTTGAAACCAACAAAACCTAGCTGCCAGCTTCAGGCTGGCTGTGACAACAGACAGAAAAAGAACAGAAAATAAAATACCTAAATAAAGTCAAGCTAGCTTCAGGTTCCTAGAGCTTAATGAAACTCACTTCTGAATCCTGAGGTTATTGCCTTCAACAAACTCACAGAGAAGAGTCTAAAGAGGATTTGAGAGTTTTCATTAGTCCACAAAAGGACAGAGATAGATTTACAGACAAATCTCTTTTTAGGGGGAAAAAAATGTCAATTGCACAAGCAGTTTGAAAAGAAGGAGCAAGTAATAGCCACAACAATTTTGGGGGGGAATCAGCAGCGAAAGGTAGTGGGTGAGGGATAGATCAGGGTCCACCTAACTGAAAGTGTGAACAAGGAGCCCAGGATACTGGAAGATTCCCCTGAGCCTCCAAAGCGAAGGCTGATTCCCTGGAAGGGGCGCTGCTTCTTCAAGAGAGATCCTAACACAGACATACAAACTAGCTGTTGAAAACTTGTCTTGATGAGTGACATCACTGAGGTCAAACCAGCCTGACTTCCTGACCCAACAGAACAGAGGCAAGAGATGGGGGATATCTTTGTATCTGCAAGATTCTTGATGCTTCCACACATCATATTTCTATAGGTAATGAGGGTAATCACTGCATGAATATACTTTTAAACAGGCACTTACCTTGTAAAAAAGTTAATCAGTCATTATGTATTTAGTTATCTGAAAAGACATGCAGACAAAGTTGATTTGATTCATTTGCGGTCCAAACACCATTAAACATTTTTATTAGAGTATGGATAATAAATTATATATTCAGATTTGATAATCTGTTAATTTGAAAAATTGTCCCATGTTGAAAGTGCTTTTGGAGTGCAAAATTAGAAACAAAAAATTATGTTGATGAGCCAGAAGAAGTGCACTGGAAAATAGTTCAATAGAACACCCTCCTTTGCCCTTGTCACAAAAAAGAATAATGAATTGCACAAAGGCAAAAATATGGAAATACGGAACAATTTCATAGACAAAGGGTCCTTCTTGCTGGATGGAGAGCTATACCTAAACAGGAGGACCCTACCTCTCCTTTCTGGTACAGTCTTTAGTAGTATGGGTGGTAACAGTGAGATTATGTGGCAACATATGGAAATCAATACTGAAATCCAAGGAAGAGCAATTTAAAATACACTATGTATTAAACATGACCAGGATCTGGCTCAGAGTATCCTCCCTAGTCTTTCATGTTGCTCTCTAACATTGACATTTTGATCTTATACACTGCATTTGGTAACCACCCCTCAGCCTTCTTCTGTTTTGTGGAAGGACTTCATGTTTCAGAGATTAATATTCCTTCTGACAACGGGGAAAGTGTTGACACTGTGTTGATGCCGATACAACCTGGAGATTCGATGTGTACACGAAGTTTGTAAAGGTTTGCTAAAAATGTCAGATGGACTAAAAAAGTAAAAACCAGTCTTTCAGCTGTTCTGGTGGGTATATCACAGAATCACAGAATGGTCGGGGTTGGAAGGGACCTCTGTGGGTCATCTGGTCCAAATCTCCTGCTGAAGCAGGGTCACATATAGCAGGCTGCACAGGACCTTGTCCAGGTGGGTCTTGAATATCTCCAGAGAAGGAGACTCCACAGCCTCCCTGGGCAGCCTGGGCCAGTGCTCCGTCACCCTCAGAGGGAAGAAGTTCTTCCTCATGTTCAGACGAAACTTCCTGTGCCTCAGTTTGTGCCCACTGCCCCTTGGCGACTGCTGCAAAACTGAGAATCTGGAAGAGCAAAACAATAAGCAGACTCGGATTAATGGTGAAGTTTTCTGTTCTGTTCAACTGTCCCAGGTGAGACTGATAATGGAGAAATATGTTTGCTCATGAAAATGGTTTGAATCCTTTCCTTGAAAGGAGGAGGAGGGCTGTGCAAGGCTAAGCTGTCATTTTCGTACCCTTTCCGTTGCCCGTGTGAGTGGAGATGTTGCCAACCAAACCAGACTGTAGTTTTTCAGGGGAGCGTATGGCAGGATGCACGAACAACCTGACAAAGTGGGCGTCTGAACTGGTCTGTAACCAGGAAGAACACTGCTCTGACAGAGCAATATCGATTTTTTTTAATTTTTTTTTAATATTTGTCATTTTCATTCTAGGTACATGAAAATTACAGGTACTAATGTTTGCATTTCATGTTAACAAGGACGCTACCTGTGACTGAATTACAGTGGGTGATACTGGCCGGTAGCTACAGTGCCCGTAGTGGGCACGGGCGCAGAGGCATCTCTGCACAGCTTCGAGCAAGGACCTGCTCCTGGCAGTGGAGCGCTGGTGACTCATGCGAGATGAGGTGCTGAGTCACCAGCAAATCCACGGCAGAGACAGGTGCAGCTACCGCTGGTCGCAGTCAGAGAACGCACCACGGCAGGGATAAAACAGCAGCCTGGCGAGAGGGGAGCTACCCTGCGCAGGCAAAGGGCTTTTTAGAAACTCCTTCGTGCTGCGTCTCTGTGGTGGCATAAAGCCTTTTCTCATCATGTTGGATGGAAAGGATGTGTGAAATCGCAAGACATTTCTGCACTGCTTTCTCTTTTCTTTGTGAAGCCCCATCTGGAGTACTGTGTCCAGTTCTGGGCTCCCC